>Ga0302270_10001416_pt1 | contig 24245 bp, 19 predicted proteins | sample III_Bog_E2_3_FD_198773 | JGI IMG/M metagenome (GOLD analysis project Ga0302270, IMG submission 198773) | Peat permafrost microbial communities from Stordalen Mire near Abisko, Sweden - III_Bog_E2_3 | ecosystem: Environmental > Terrestrial > Soil > Wetlands > Peat | place: Sweden: Abisko... | reverse complement strand
ATCGGGAAGTGTGGGTAGACTGGCACGTCTTTCGTTTGTACGGTTGCCATCAGCCCGCGGGTCTTCCCTGGGCACAACACGAAAAGGAGTCGATACATGTCGAAGACTTCCCGTACCCTGGCCACGATGGCAGGGACACTTGCACTGGTTCCCACAGTCCTCTTGGCCGACGGCCCCAAGTTCACAGGGTTTGTGACCGGGTCCTATTTGTACGATCTGGATAATCCGGTCACCGGAACGGTCAACAATTTCCTCGGGTCCAACTTCTATGCTGGCAAGAATGCCTCCTTCAAGGCCGATGCCGCCCACCTGACCATCACGGGCGGCGACAGCGCGGGGGCGACCTACACCATCGATCTCGATGCCGGTACCGATGGCGTTGCCACGGGTGGCTCTCTCAACAACGGCAATTATGCCTTCGACATCCAGCAAGCATTCGTGACTCTGCCTTTCGGCAAGTCTGCTTTCGGGTTGCAGGCCGGCAAGTTCTACACCTCCGAAGGCATCGAGGTGGGAAATTCCGGAGCGGATCCCACTCTCACCCGTGGCCTCGCATTCGGTATTCTGGAGTTCACTTCCAGCACCGGTGCAGTGCTGACCTTCAAGGCGAACGACCAGATCAGCGGCGCGATCGGCGCAATCAACGGTCCCGACGTCTGGCAGATCAACTCCGCAGTTGATGGAATTCCTGTCGGATACCTCAAGGTGGCGGCCAATTACGGCGATCCGTTCTCTGCAACCTTTTCGGCGTATTACGGGCCGGAAGGTTCGGGTTCAACTCCTCGTGCCAAGTACACGAGCTTGGATCTGACTGGACTGAACAAGACGCTTGTTCCCAGCCTGGACATCAATTTCCAGGGAAATTTCAAGCTCACGGGTGATCAAGGAGCGACTCCGAGCAAGTCCCTCACCCAGTACTTGATTGGTGTCCAGCCTCTCTACCACTTCGGGGCCGGACAGGTTGGATTGCGCTACGAGTTCCTCTCCAACGACGATGGCACCACGACAACTTCCATCAACAGCATCGCATTGGCTCCAGGCTACAAGTTGACCCAGAACACGCTGATCCGGGTGGAGTATCGCATCGATCTGGCTTCCCAGAAGATCTTCCTGGATGATAAGGCCACAGCCACGACCGTTGGTCTCAACACCATCTACACTCCCGACACCAAGACCGACCAAGTCGTTGGAGCGGAAGTCAACTACACGTTCTGATCCAAAGGCCGCTCCCGGGGATTTTCCCCGGGGCAGATTCTCCGGAAGCTTCATGCGCTTCACTTCCGGAGAGTTCCTAGGGCCCCGGTCCGCGAAAGCGGGCCGGGGTTTTTCGTACTTGATCATTTCTCCGGAAAGGGTTAGGCTTGGGGGGTGGTGGCGAAAGCCACCATGTCACATTCCCAATATCCAGGAGTCCGAGACAGATGAAAAAATTCACCGCGCTGGCGTTTCTCACCATTTCCAGTGGTGCCTTCGCCCTCGACCAGTATCTCCCCGTGGCCCAGAACAAGCTGGAGACGGACCTGGAGTTCAATTACATCTCCGCCAGCGGCGTTTACGACAATGGAGGCTCCAAGCAAAAGGCGTCGGGCAGTCCCTCCCTGATGATCCCCGCTCTGCAGCTCAAGTACGGCATCATCCCGGGCCTGGATGCCGAAGTCTACGCCGAGTACGATTTCAGGAACTCCGACTACGCCGCCGATTATGTCGGAGACTCCAGTTCCGAGAGCGGCTTGGCCCGTCCCGAATTGGCCTTGAAGTACGCGAATCCCGATCTCGGTATCGGTGGATTCGTCAACGTGGCGCTTCCCCTCGGAAGCAAGAAGATCGCCGCCAATGGTACAAGCAAAGTACCCACCGCGATCACGGTCGGAGCCATCTACGGCAAGTCCGTCGGCCAGATCGTGACCAACGCCTTCGCGGACTACGAATACAACACCGAAGACGGAGCCAAATACAAGCAGGACGCCATCGAGGCCTACGCCCAGGGGCAGTACAACATCACTCCCCTCGTCGGCCCTTACCTGGGTGTCGATTTCACGAAGACGCTGAACGGCGAGACCGACGGAACCGGTGACAGTCCTTCGACAGCGGGCCATCTTCTCACACTCAAGCCAGGTGCGAATTTCGCGATCAATGACAAGTTCGCCGTGGAACTCAACGTGCCGGTCACGGTATTGGGTGCCAATGCTCCCGACTACTGGGGCGTCTACGTGGGCGCGTACTACACGTTCAGCCTGTAACCCACCGGGCTTTCTTGGCCCCGGTCCGCGAAAGCGGGCCGGGGTTTTTCGTTTGGGCAACCATCGGAACTGGGCTGGCCGGATCCCCGATCCCCTACACCCTCAGTTCCACTCCCGCGGGTTCGATCACGACCGTCGTCGCGGACAGGGAGCCGATGGGTGTCTCGTCTTGGACCAGCCGACCCAGGATGCGGGCGAAGGCGTCCAGCATGCCCAGGCGTTCCCAGGTTTCCGGCGTGCAGGTGGTGTCGCGCAGGCGGATCCGCACGCGCTGTTCGGGGCGGTGGATGCCATCCAGGTACCTGTGGCCGGTCTCGACCGAGACCTCCTGGATGGCGTCGATCAGCGTCTTCTTGGCCTCCGCCGGATCCCACAGGAACAGGCGCAAGGCATCCCGCATCCGTTCGGCGTCCAGGATCCCCTGGAAATGGATCATCGCCATGGTCATCAACCGCGTGTGCAGCGCGACCTGCGGAGGCGGTCTGTGCACCGGGGTGGGGCGCGTCAGGGTGGACAGTTCCAGACCATCGCGAAGATCCGGATCGGAGGGGAGGAATTCCCGTCCCGTGGTCTCCTCGTAGGGACGGTTTCCGTCGCAGAAGGCGGCGTGGACGGACACGTATTCGTCCTCCAACGGGGTTCCCAGGTCCGGCCAACCCAGCGCGAGCAGGGACAGAGGGCGCCCCGAGGCGTCGCGGCGCCGGTGCAGCCCGAAGAAGGCGGCATTCGCCAGCGTGCCGTGCCGGTAGCGGGAAAAGGGGAAGTACCGGGTATGGCGCGGAGGGTGGCTGCGGGTGGAACTTTCCACCTTCAGGGCTTCCAGGATCTCCTGGGAGGTCCCGTTCGCGGTGCGCAGGGGGACCTCGGAACGGGTGTGGTCCCAGACCAGGCCGTCGCAGGCATCCTCGTAGCGGTTCGCGGCGACGCCTGCGTGGAGACGGAACGCCTCCGCCGACACCCCGCGCACCACGGCACGCGGAAAGGCCCCGTCGAACCCCACGCGCAGGCGCAGCGTTCCCTCCGCGGGCGCGGCCAGCGACGACAGGCCACGCAGCTCCACGAAACGGAAGCGTTCGTCGCAGCAGAGGAAATCGCGGGCATCGGACAGCGGATGGGCGCGGAGATCGGCATCGTAACCCGGCCTGTCCAACGGGAAGAATCCGACGCCCGGCGCCGCGTTCCAGCCATTTTCGGTCCATACCTCGATCTTCCCCGCGCGGCGCGAGAGGCCGTAGCGCAGGGACCAGACCACGGGAGCGTCCCCGTGCAGGAACACGGGCAGCGGGTCGGGCCAACGCCCCACGTCGGAATCCGTCCCGCGAAGCTCCAGTTCCAGGCTGGAGGTCCCGCGCTCGTCCAGTTCGATCTGCGCCCGGACGATCTCCACCGGATCCATGGGCAGTTCGTGCAGGAGGGTGAACCGGCAACCGGAGGTCCTGGTGCCAGGTGTCCTGAACTCCGCGCCTCGGGCCAGTTGGGTGGATTTCTGGTGCTTGCGGCGAGCCGCCGCCTGGAAGACCACCACGGATGGCAGGATGTGGTCCAAGCCGTCCTCGAACAGTTCCAGGAGATGCCCTTCCAGACCGTCCTGTTCCATCTCGGAGGCTTCGCGCACGCGGGCGGTGAGGTAGCTGAAGGCCTCCACCAGGCGTTCCACCCCCGGGTCGCGGTCCTCCACGCGGGTGGGGTCCAGGAGAGCCGCGGCCTCCGGATACTCCTGGGCGAACGACTTTCCCTCTTCCTGCAGGGCGTGCATCTCCTGCAGGAAAAGGTTCCGAAGCGCCTGGTACCTGTCCGGAGCGGCGGCGTTCATCCTCGCCCTCCGGCCCGTTCCGCCGCCGGTGCGAGGGAGAGCAACGCGGGCGCGGGGTCGGTCTCGCCCAACCAAGCCATCATTCCCAGGGAAGCCTGGAGGTCCCGGTCCTGGTCGCCCAGTCCCCGTCCCGCTCCGGGTGGGATCCCGGAGGGATCCAAGATGGCCACCACGTCCCACTGCACCGGTCGGGGAAGGAAATCCTCCACCAGTTCGCGGACGGTGGCGCGGATGGACTCGGGATCGCGCGCCCATGCCCGGTACTGCTCCCAGCGCACGGGTCCGATGCGGATCTCCACGCGATCTCCTGCCACCGGAAGCTCCGATCCCGCGGCATGGGTTCCGTCCAGCCGCGAGTCGCCGTCCATCTTCGCGGGTGCGGGATTGGGAACCCAGCCCACGGGCGCATCGTCGGCTTCGATCCGCTCGATCCCCAGCATGCGCGAGAGGAATCTCTCCAGGCCGGCGCGGCTTCGCGCATGGGGCACGAGCTGGGACAGTCCACCCAGACGACGGGGTCTCGCTTCCGCCGCCGCGCAGCCCGTCCATTGGTCCAGGTGGCGTACGAGCGCGTCGGAGGCTCCCAGCTCGGCGCGGATCTCCGGCGAGCGCAGGATCAGGCCCAGGGCCAGGATGCGGTAGATGCGGTTCTCGAAGAGGCGGTAGAAGGTCCGCAGCGGCGCCCAGCGCTCGTCCACGCTCTGGAGCGGGTCCACCAGGTAGGAGGGCAGCGGGGAGGAGGCGCCCTGGAGACCCAGGAAATGGACCAGCAATTCCTCCCGGCCCGCGGGAGACGTCCCCGCCGAGGCCACATCCTGGGGGGCGAAGGCGAGCGATCCGGAGTGGTGGATGTCCAGACCTTCGTCCAGCAGTTGCAGGATGTCCTGGCCCATTCCGTCTCCGGAGACCAGACGGTCGCGGATCCAAAGGCGGATCCACTGGAGGAATTCGAAGGCGCGGGCTTCGTCGCGGAGCCGTTCCAGGGGTGGTCGCGGCGTCATTTTCCGTGCACCAACTGGACGCCCGCGGGTTCCACGCGCAGGGAAACCCGGGATTCGACACCGGGTGGCGTGCGCGAGCGGAACAGGCCCAGGAGGAGTTCGCCGAAGGCGTCCAGGCGGCCGAGCTGCTCCCAGGAATCCGCCTTGACCTCGGGGTCTTCCCAGGCGATCCGGACTTCCCAGGTGGGAACGGGGATGCCGTCCAGCAGGACGTGTCCCGGAACGGAGACGACCCGTCGGATTCCGTCCACCAGGCCGCGGCGCAGGCCCCGCGTGTCCCAAAGCAGGGCGCGAAGCGTGTCCTTCAGGGAGTCGGCGTCCAGCATGTCCTGGAAGGACCTCTGGAAATGCGAGAGCATGCGCCACCGGAACATGGGGTCGGCGGGGGGGCGGAAGACCTGGGTCGGGCGGGTCAGGCCCGCCACGCCCCATCCGGAGGGCACGCCTGGGCCGGGGTCGGACAGATCCTGGGGGCGGACCTTCTCGGAAGGGACGTCGCCGTCGCAGCACCAGACGCTCCCCGACAGGAATTCGTCCGGGAAGAAGAAGGCCGCGTCGCGGTGGGAGACGCGAAACGAGGTGCGCGCGCCACCGGAGCGGTTGGGGCGCCTCCGGAGGTGGATGGATCCCGATTCCTGGAACCGGACGCCTGCGTGGCGCGATTCCCAGGACCGGAGGTAGGTGTGCGTCCGGGTGGGGTCCGATTGGCTCGCGCCGCCCATGGACCCGAGATCCAGCACCTCCTTGTCGGGCTCGCCGCGGGCCTCCAGCGGATAGGACGCCCTTTTCGGGTCCACCAGGAGCGGGTCGAAATCGTGGAGGTGGGCGTTGACCACGGGCGCGGAATTCAGCCGCAGACTGTTCTTGTCCACGAGGGGTTCCAAGTCCCTGGGCAGCACGCCCCGGAACCGCACTGAGATCCGCGCCGAGGTCGCGCTGGCGGGGAGGGCCGCGTCCAGTCCCTCCAGGCGCACGTACCGGAACCTCTCCTCGGCGCAGAGGAAATCGCGCAGGTCCAGCAACGGTTCGCAGGCGGGAGCGGCGAGGGTCCCGTAACCGGCGGCCTTGGAAGATTGGAAGCGGACTGTCGCGGCACCCCCCTGGACTTCCACGGAAATCGTCCTGCGAAGGAGGAAATGGCGCAGCGTCCATGCCACCAGCGGATCCCTGCCCAAAAAGATCTCCAGCGCGGCGGGCCACGACGCCGTGCCGGCTCCCCCTACGGAAGCGAGGACGAATTCCAGCGAGGCTTGGCCTTGCGAACCGGCCAGGAGCTTGGCGGAATCCAGCCGCAACTGGTGGACGGGACAATTTCCGGCCACGGTGGCGCGGATCTGCGCGGGGTGGTCGGCGGGCCATGCCCGCACCTCGGAACCGGCCGCGATGCGCTCCGCGGTGCCCGACGTCCCGGCCCCGGGGATGAATTCCACGATGGCGACGGAGGGGAGCGGGATCTCCAGGCCGTGCGCCACCAGGTCCAGGAGTTCGCCCGCGGTGTCGTCGTCGGCATCCTCAAGGTCCGTGCGCGCCCGCGCGAGCTGGAAGGCGAAGTTCTCGAACAACTGCTCCAGGTAGGGGTGGCGCCGGGCCACGTCGTCGATGGAGATCTTCCGCGCCAGCGCGGGGTGCTCCCGGGCGAATTCGCGACCGGCGCCCAGCAGGTGTCGCATCTCCTCGTCGAAGCGGCGTTTCAGGTCGGACATGTTCTCAACCGGTGGGGCGGACTTCGCCGCGCCCGTTGGGGAAGAAGGACGATTGGAACTGGACCCGCCCGATGCCGATGAGGCTCCCGGAGATCCGGAACTTCACCCGGGCGAAGGCCGGATCGAATTCCTCGAATTCCACCCGGACGTGCTCCATCCGGGGCTCGAACCTGCGGATGAGGGTTTCCATCTCCGACCGGATCTCCGAGGCGCTGCCCGGAAGTCGGCGGAACAGGTCGCCGATGTCCGACATGCCGAAATCCGGCATGTGCACCAGCATGCCCTTGCGGGTCTCGAGGATGCGCTGGATCTGGTCGGCCACCGAACGGATGCGCCGGGCCTGCCGAGGCACGCCTTCCACCGGCGTCCCGTCCAGGTACGCGCCGGTGAGCATCTCGAGCAAACCTTCGCCCTGCATGGGGGGGAGCTCCTCGACGAAAAGGGCCATGGCGGCATGCGCCATGGCCCCGGTGGTTCAGCGAACCGGACGCGTCAGCGGCTGTTCCAGTCGTCCGTGTGGATGAGATTGCCGTCCAGGAAGGTCCAGGTGATCTTCTGGTAGCGCAGCGAGATCTCCTCCTGGTGCACGTACTGCTCCTTGCTGGGATCCTTCACGTTGAACATGTAGGATCGCACGGAAGCGACCTGGACGCCCGTCAGCTCGTGGGTGAAGTAGGGCTTCTCTTCGCCTTGGTCGGTCACCTGGTACCAGCGGATGGTGATCTTGGGGATCACTTCGCCGGTGGTCACGCGCTGGTAGAACAAGGCGGAGCTCTTGTCGAAGGCCTTGTGGATGATCAGCGGCTCGTGCTTGCGGGTTCCGGTGATGGAGCCCGTGTCGCGGTCGGTGGGGAGGTAGACCCTGTGGTTGAATTCCAGGATCTCCACGGTACCTTCGCGACCGGCGACGGTGACCGAACCCTGGATGCCTTCGACTTCCATGTAGGCGGGAATTGCCATGTTTGTTTCCTCTCGTTAGTGGGGTTTGTTGGGGGGGATAGTTACTTGCCTTGCGGCATCTTGGAGACCAAGGAAAGACTCACGTCGATTCCCTCGACCTGGAAATGGGGCATGACCGAGAGGGCCACGCGGAAGAATCCTGGATTGTCGGGGTTTTCACCCACCGTGACCTTGCCGTAGCTCAAGGGGTGGGTGGCGGCGAGCTCCGGTCCGGGATTCTTCATCTCGGTGACCAGGCCCTTGATCCAGTTGTTCAGCTCCTGCTCGAGGATGGGCGCGCTCTTGGTGGCGCCGATGTTCTCCCGCTGCAGGACCTTGAGGTAGTGGGCCAGGCGCGCGGTCAGGAAGATGTACGGCAGGCGCGCGTTGATGCGCTCGTTCGCCGTGACCGTGGGATTGTCGAACTCCTCCGGGCGGCGGCTCGAGTTGGCCGAGAAGAAGCAGCCGTAGTCGCGGTTCTTGTAGTAGCTGAACGGGATGAACCCCTGGTTCGCGAACTCGAACTCGCGGGTTTCCGGGATCAGGATCTCGGTGGGGATCTTCAGCTGGGTGCCCTTGCCCACGTCGAAGGTGTGGATGGGAAGGTCCTCGACCTTTCCGCCGGACTCCGGACCGCGGATCTGGACGCACCAGCCGTTGTCCACGAAGGAGCGGACCATGTTGGCGGCGAACGCGAAGGAGGCGTTCCCCCACAGGTACTTGTCGTGTTCCGCGCCGATGACGGATTCCGTGTAGTGGAAGTCGGAGACGGGGTTGTTCTCCGGATCGTAGGGCAGCCGGAGCAGGAACCTGGGCAGCACCAGGCCCACGTAGCGGCTGTCCTCGGAGTCGCGGAAGCCGCGCCACTTGATGTACTCGGCGCGGTCCAGGTAGCTTTCCAGGTCGTCGATCTTGGGGAGCTCGTGGACGCTCCCCTTGCCGAAGAACTTGGACCCCACCGATCCAACGAAGGGGCAGTGGGCCGCGGCCGAGACGTGCGAGATGTCGGTGAGCAGGCCGATGTCCTGCGAACCCGAGTCGAACTCGTAGCTGGAGATCAGGGCTCCGTAGGGCTCGCCGCCGGGAGTGTCGTATTCGTCCACGTAGACGTGCTTGTAGAGCGCGGACTGGATGATTTCCGGCGAATCCTCGAAATCCTCCTGCAGGTCCTGCTTGGAGACGTTGAGGATCTCGATCTTGACGTTCTTCTTGAAGTTGGTGCGGTCCACCAGGAACTTGAGCTGCTTCCACTGCGCTTCGAGCTTCTGGAAGGGTTCCGAATGCACGATCTCGTCGAGCTGGGCGGAGATCATCTTGTCGATGAAGGCCACCTGCGCCTCGATGGTCGCGCGGTCGATCTTCTCGATGGACGTGGAGCTCTCCACGACGCTGCGGATGAACACGCGCAGCGCGGCGCCCATGCGCTCGTTGGCCTGGTGCTCGAAGAGCGAGCCGGCGTCGGAGTATTCGGCGATGTCCACTTCCTGCGAGGGCAGGTCCATGTTGATCGTCTCGTAGATGTACTGGAGGCTGTTTTCCGTCGACATGATTCCCTCAACCTTCCTTCTTCTCGGGGGCGACCTTATCCAGTTCGGCGAGGATGCCTTCCATGGCGGACTTGTCCTTGAGGATGCCCTCCATGCGCTTGCGGAACTCGCGGTTGTCCAGCAGGTTGGAACCCAGGTCGCGGATCAGGTTGCGGGCGGCCATCAGCTTGGACAGCTCCGGCACCTGCTTGACGATTTCCGACGGCTCGAAGGACTTCATGTTCTTGATCTTGAGGTCCACGGCGAGGTCGGAGCCGTCGTTCTTGACCTTGTTGGGGACCACGGTCTTGACGCCGAGGTCCAGGGACTCCAGCACCTGGTCGAAGTTGTTCTTGTCGATGTTGATCTTCTCGCGCTCCGACACGCGCGTGTCGTCCTTGCGCTGCGTGAAGTCGCCGAGGACCAGCAACTTGAGGGGAAGTTCGACCTTCTTCTGGGCGCCGCCCTTGTCCACGTTGAGCTGGATGTTCACGCGCGCAGGAGGAATCTCGTTTTGGAAGCTCGTGCCTGCCATGGCTGACCTCGCTGATGGGGAGTGGATTGGGACTGTGTCTAAAGATTAGAATTCAAATCTGGCAAGGAGGGCCGGGTCCGTGGATCCGGCCCTGGTCGCCAGCGCCTCGCGCCGTGCCAGGAGGACGTCCGCCGCCCCGATTCCCGCCTCCAGCGCGGCGTTGAGGGCCTTGAGATGGACCTCCATGATCTCCCGGCCCAGCAGGGGCTCCCAAGCCCCCAGGTCCAGGCGCTCGGCCCGGTCGGCGATTTCCGTCGAGACCGACAGGGCGGGACGGATCTTGCCGCCCAGGAGGGCGGTGCGGGCGATCTCCAGTTGCCGGACGGTCCGCGAGCGCAGGTCGCCATAGAGGAGACCCGCCTGCAGGAGGTCCAGCGCGTCGGCGACCCTGCCGGAGGACGCCAGTTCCCGGGCGGCCTGCAAATCCGCTTCCAGCGTGTCTTCGCGGGCGGCGGCGGACCGGGCCGGCCCACCGCCGCCCTCCCGCGCGATCTGGTCCAGCCAGTCGCGGGTCTGGACGGATGCGACCGGCGAGCCGTCTGCGAATTTCAGGTCCACCAGACCGGGAACCCGCTTGAGCAGCCCCCGCAATTCTCCCCGCACCGCGTCGGCGCAGGGCTCCTGTCCCCGCCCCACCAGGGCTTCCACCACCCAGTACTGGAGGTCCAGCCAAAGATGGAGACCCGGCTCCGTGAAGATGGTCTCGGACTTCTCCAGGATGGTTCCCCAGGACTTCTGGGCGAACTGGCCTTCCAGGAAGGAGACCCGGGCCGGGTTGGGTGCCGCGAAGGCCGTCTTCCCGCCGTCGTTCTTGGGAAGGGCCGTCAATTCCTGCCACCGGCACACCCTCAGGAGCTTCCAGCCCACCGGGCTGGCGGGGTCGGACGCCGACATCTGCAGGGCGATCTTCTGCAGCACCATCATCAGGTCGCCCTTGGAGGCGCCATCGGCCACCGTCGGGGCCGGTCCCGAGGACGGCGCCGCCTGGGAGCCGGAGGTCGAAGCCGGATTCGCGGCCGAGGGAGAGGCCGCGGCGACGGGCTTGGTCGCCTTGGCCTTCTCCTCCACCAACTGCTGGAGAGGCTTGAGGGACGGGGGATTGTCCGGGAACTTCCTTTCGATCAGATCGCGGATCCGGCCCAGGGCCTGGGCGAAGGCCGTCAGGGAGGCGTGGTCCTCCATGGAGTGCGCCACCTGCGCGAAGGTGCCCGTGGTCCGCTCCTCCACCAGCCACTTGAAGGCGTTCTGGCGCGCCCTATCCCGCTGGGGGTGGATGGCGTCCCAGTGCTCGGCCATCAGGGCGGAAAGCGCCTGGGCGGCGGCGGCACCCTCGCCCCAGCCCCGGCTCATGGTGCCCGCGAGCATGTGGTAGCAGAGGAGGGTGATGTCCTTGGCCTGGGTGAGGAGGACCTTCCGGGAGGCCGCGGCGATCTGCTCCCAGTCGCGCTCGGACATCTTGGCGATTTCCGCCTTCACGAACTCGAATTCCGTCGAGTACTTGGGGTCTTCGCCGACGGGCAGGGCGGCGGAGATGGGAGCCGCCAGTTCCTGGGCCTGGGGCAGGAGATCGGACTCGGGCAGGGCGGTTTCGCTCATGGTCGGGTACTCAGCGGTAGAGATCGGGGAGAAGGGCGACGTGGAAGAAGTCGCGGTCCTGGAAGGGGCCGCCGGGTTGGTCGATGTGCACGGAAAGCGGCACGTCCACGATGTAGCTGCGCTCGTTGAAGCTGAAGGTGGCGTCGGGGGAGCCGGGAGACTTGGAGTCCATCAGCCGCAGCAGGGCCCATTGGCCGTCGCGCTTCTCCTCGAAGGTCTGGTTGACCGTGGCCACCTGCAGCGAGATCCCGTTCTGGTCGGGCATCGGCCAGCGCAGCGAGAGCTTCCGGTCCGTCCCCGGAGGGACGTCCAGGGTCTGGGAGCCCACGCGCAGCGTCACGTGGGCGCGCGGATCGGCGTGGACGGAGATGGAGGTGTTCAGGCCCTTCCAGGCGTTCCCCCCTTTGCCGTAGAAGAAATCGGAGAGCCGCAGCAGCTTGCGCAGGGGTTCCACGGCTCCGGGGTCCATGGAGACGCCCATCCCGTTGAAGGTCACGGCCCGGACGTCGCCGTTCTGGACCTGCACTAGTCCGGCGAGGTCGGCGAGGTAGGCGGCCAGGGTCCCGGTCTTGGGGTTGAGCAGGGCGTCCATGTCGTTGATCGCCGCCTCGTTCTCGGCGTAGGGATCCAGGGGGTACCCTCCCTTCGACAGATTCTGCCAGGGCAGCAGGACCTTCTCCTTGTAGCCGGCCTGGGCCTGCGCCTGGGCCTGCGGGAAGGCGCGCCCGCCCACCTGGCGCAAAAGCCCCCAAGTGAAGCTCTGGAACCAGGGACGGATGTCCGCGGGAAGCGCGTCGCGCCGGGCCGCGGCCTCGTTCCAGGCGTGGACCAGGGGGTTGCGCGCGTCCTGTCCGGCGATGCCCTTGGCGAACTGGAAGGCCCCGTCCGCTCCCGTCCACTGTCCGAAGAGGGTGCCCAGTTGGGCCAGATCCTTGATGTAGGCGTCCAAGGCGCCCTTCCCGACGTCCGAGGACAATCCCCGAAGCGAGCCGAGCTCGCGCGCCACCTGCACGTCCACGGGGTCGTCCCCGCCCAGGAGCTTGTCGACCGCTCCCACGGTCTTTTCCGCGCTCGCCTCCGCCTTCTGGACGTTCGCGGGCAGAAGGGACTTGGAGGTGTCCTTGGGGGGTGTCAGATCGGTCTCGGCCAGGATCCGCTGGAAGAAGGCCTGTAGGCCGCGCGGATTCTGCGGATTGTAGGGACTCGCCAAGGTCGCGAGCGTGGACCCTATCCTCTGGTTGTCCGCGGGAAGGGCGCAGGTGGAGGTGTCCAGCACCGCGCGCCAGGCGCTGGCGAAGCCTTCCACGTAGCGGCGCTTCAGTTCGGCGATGACGTCGCCGCTGGCGGCGGACGGTTCCTGGTCCTGGCTCCCCATCACCCAATCCGAACCGCCTTCGGACATGGACTTGAGGGCGGGACGCACCGCCTCCAGCCAACCGCGCCGGGTGAAGGCGGCGGGAATTTCCAGGGGTCGGCAGGTGAGATCGGTCTGGGGGAGACCCAGCGAATCCCAATCGAGCTTGGGCAGGGTGTCGGCGGCGTCGAGCAGGTGGGCGAAGGTGCCGGTCTGGTTCTTCGCGTTGCGCAACTGCGTCCGGGCGGTGGCCACCAGGTTCGGATCCTGGGAGCCGAGCCAGGAGGAATCCCCATCCGCCGCGCGCTGGGCGATGTGCTCGGCCACGCGGGGAAGGACGGTCCGCTCGAAAGGTGGGAGAGCGCCGGAATATCCCAGGTATTCGCTCCACGCCCGGACCAGCGCGTCCGCGAGCCCCTTCTTCCCGACTTTGGGTTCTCCGTCCGCCCAACCTTGCCGCGTGGAGAGCAGGTACGCCTTCAGCGCGTCGTAGAGGTTCTTGTTGTCCTGGGCCGTGTCCCGCGATTGGGTCAGGGCGCGCAGGCGGGTTTCCTGGTCCGAAAAGGCTCCGCGCACCAGCTGGTGCGTCATGGTGTCGAATTGCTTCTCCGCGGCGGGGAGGTTGTTGCCGCGACGGTAGAATCCAGGGGCGAGCAGCCAGGGCCGACCGTCGTCGATGTCCGTCACCAGCCGGTCGATGTCGTCGAGCGCGGACAGTCCGGAGCGCATGGAGGCCGCGTCCGTCCAGGTGGCCGACTTGTCCTGCGCCAGACGGACCTGCCAGCCCTTCTCCAGGCTGGCGCCGGTCACCCAGCCGTGCAGGGCGGACCACACCAGGAGCACGGACAGCAGGACGGAGAGCACGAAGACGGTGAGCGACACCACGGAAGCCTTGACTTGCCGACCCGCGCCGAGTCGGGCCAAAGCGGGCTCGGAGTGGAGGTGCTCCAGGAACGCCTCCAGGGACGCGACGGAGGTCTCCGCGGGGGCCTGCGGGGAACCCGCCGCGGGGCTCGCGACATCCTGGAAGGCGGCCGATCCGAAGAACATCGCGTCGGGAGTGGACGCGGACAGGGCCGCGGCCTGGGCCTTCTGCTGGACCAGTTGGGAGGGCAGCAGATAGATCCCGCGCAGGAAGGGGTGGGGCTTGCCCACGAATTGACTGGCGCAGGACAGGGTGGCGGACTTGGCGCCTTCCTTGACCTTGCGGATGGAATCCAGGAACTGGAAGACATCCTCCGGCGGGAAGGATTTGTCCCAGGCGGAAGCCAGATGCCCGCTTTCCTTGGCATCGATGTCCGCTTCCATGCGGGCCCAGGCCTGGTCGAACGCGGGAGGCAGGTCTTCCTGCCGGGTCCAGGGCAGGGTGGCCCCCGGCGGGTCCGGACAGACGCGGAAGAAGGCGTCGCCTCCGGGCAGGGTCTCCGCCCCGTGGAGGCCCAGATAGATGGGGAATTCGACGCCGGAGGCTTCCGCCAGATAACCCACCGCGGCGTGGATGGCCGGAGGCAGGATCTCCTTCTGCAGGGGCGAAAGGACCAGGGCCGCGTCCACCGGCCGCACCTTGCCGCGCTGGGACAGCAGCTCCAGGAGGAACCCGGCGCGCGACAAGGTCGCGGACAGCCGCGGATCGGGGAGTTCGCGCAGGACCAGGAAGATCTCGTCCTTGCGGGTCAGCCAGTTGGCCAGGGCCTGGAATTCGCCGGAGAGTTCGTGCCGCCTGGATTCGGTGGCGTCCACGGCACCGCTGGAAGTCAGGAACCGGCGGGAGGCTTCGAAGTCCGCCGAAACCGTCCAGATCAGCCGGCGCTCCCGCAGGGCCGAGCCGGAGCGCCCCGGAAGCTCCGACCCCAGCGCCTCCAGGAGCTTGCGCACGTCGGAGGCGAATCCCGCCTTCCAGGATTCCTCGAAGTTGTCCGAGGATTGGGCCTTGGCTCCCTTGGAAAGGACCTTGATCAGCGCCTTCTGGCGCAGGTACAGGGCGAGTCCGATGCCCAGGACGAACCACGCCGCGATTCCGGCGGTGCAGATCCAGTTCCAGGCGGGGAGCCTGAGGACCAGGATCCACGCGGCCAGGCCTCCCACCAGGATCCAGACGACCAGAAGCCAGAACCAGAAGGATTTGAGAGTGCGCATTCCGTCCTCAGAGGTTCTGGGAGAGCCAAACCAGAAGGAAATAGGCGCCCACGGAGAGGACCAGCAGCCCCAGCCCGATCCAGACCAGGAACCGGCCGGTCCGCTCCTTGGGGCGCTTGCCCGGAGACTGCCGCAGCGAGGGGAACCAGGGCGGTTGCCTCCAGTTCGCGTCCTGGCTCTTTCCGAAGGCGTTGGCCACCAGGCCCTTCAGCTGCGACGGATCCTCCACGCGGTACTGGCCGCGGAACCCGAGCAGGATGCAGCGCGCGTAGGTCTCCAGGGCTCCCGCCAGGTCCGCCCGCTGGTGGAGCCGTTCCATGCGGGAAAAGAAATTGGTTCCGGCGGACTGGTCGTGGAAGTGGGAGACGGCCAGCGAGTGGCCGAGCCAGTCGATGGAAAAGGCCGTCGAGGAGAAGACCATCTCGTCCAGCCAGGCGCAGAGCGCGTAGCGGGCTTCCTCGACGCTGGCGGAGGAGTGGCCGTCGCGGCGGGCGCGTTCGTCGAAGTCGGAAAGGGACTTGGACAGTTCCCGGCGAAGGTCCTCTGCCTGCGGGGGGCAGTTTCCGGCCAGGGAAAGACCGCGGCGGAACACGGGGCGGGCCAGGATGGAAAGCGGCACCATGGGCTCAGCCCCCCTCGATCAGCAGTTCGATGGACGAGATGTCCAGGTTGGGGGGAGTGTAGACGCCCAGGAACCCCTCCTCCAGCAATCCCTGCCACAGCGGCCCGGAGGTGCCGAGCTCGAAGCAGACCTGGCCGGTGGCGCGGAAGAAGGCCGGCACGGGAACCATGCGCGCCTCCACGCCCGGCAGGGCGCTGACGATGATGGCCTGGAGCTTGGAACGCGGAGCGGTCTTGGCATGCTGGGCGAAGAGCTTGACCAGTTGTTCGACCGCCAGCCCGGACCGGATCGCGAGGAAGAATTTCCTTCCCGCCTGCCAGGTCCCGGGGGGCAGTTGCAGGCTGAAAAGGACGGGGGCTTCGCGGTTCATCGCCTTGACCAGATTGTCCGTGCGGATCTCGCTGGAGAGGACCCGCACGAGCCACCGGAGCGGACCCAGGATGGATCGCGACGGGTCGGCGTGGTCGTAGCCGGACGGCAGGGGCTCGGCGCCCCGGGTGAAGACCAGACCGCCCATCAGACGCAGGAGATCCGCGTGGAGTTCGGCGGGATGGATCTGGAGGCTTCCCGTGGCTCGTTCCAGGGCCGGCAGGTGCGTGCGCAGGTGGAGGCATTCCAGCCATTGGCGCAGACCCTGGACATCCACGGACGGATTCTGGCGCTCCAGTTCCCGGCTGCGCTCCCGGACCGAATCGGCGAGCCTGGAGACCATGTCAGCGAGCGGCGCCCAGGCGTTGATGTCCAGGAGGACCGGGAGGAAATCTTCGGCCAGGGCGGGCTGGCCCTGGCGCCCCCGCACGATCTGGGCGACGGGCAGGAGGAGGAATCCGTCGTTGGCTTCCGTGGACAGGCGCAGCGACAGGTTGGGCGCCATGAGACCCACTTCGCGACGGGATCTGCCGGTGGCGGAATCCGGCAGGTTGCGCGGGAATTCGACGAAGGCCGCGTCGGGGCCCAGGTTCGCGCCGGAATCCGAGGGGGTCGGCATGGCCAGGAACACGTGGACCAGGGGGACATCCGTCCCCTGCGGCAGGAGGCGGGAGAGGGCGGATCCGGGCGTGGAAGAGGTGTCGAAGCGGATTCCCCCGGGAAAGACGCCCGCGGCTTCGCGGACGGACACGGTGCCGGACGCCAATGCGGCCGGGTCGAGCTGGAGGCGCGAGAATCCGAAGCCCCGCGCGGGCGGCTGCCCGAAATGCCGGTGCAAGTCCTCGCGCGCCGAATCGTCGGCACGTTGGAAATGCTGGGGCAGCAGGGCAAGACCTTCCTTCCACGCGACTTTGCCGGTCATGATCGGACGAACCTCGTTTGGGAAAGTGTCGAAGTTAGAAACAGCGACAATAGTCTATTTTGTGCCGAGTTGAAACCCTGGTCATCGAGGATCCCCTGATGCGCGATCGTCTTGAAAAACGTACCTGTTTCGCCGTTGGAATGTCCGTCGCGCTGGTCGCGGTGGGAGTCCGCGCCCAGGACCGGGGCACCTTGACCATCCACACCGATCCGGACAGCGCCGTGGTGGTGCTGGACGGCGCCAAGGATCCGGAACCCCAACGCACGCCGTACACCAACGAGAACATGGTCCCCGGCACCCATTCCGTGCTGCTGCGGCCCGCGGATCCCGCCTACATGCCGGCGGTCTACACGGTGAGCATCGATCCGGGTCGGACCTCCCTGGTGGAGCACTCCTTCGAATACCGCACCAAGGCCACCGGAATGGAACTTCTCTCCGTCGCCCCCTGGAAGATGGACGTGGAAGGCGGGATCGGATATGCACAGTACATCGGTTATCCGACCGACTCGGGCACGTCTCCCTACCCGACGGGCAAGCAGCCCTCCAGCGTGGATCTCCCACTGGAATTGCGGTTCGGGTTCCCCTACGGATTGGAAACCCACGTCACCATCCCCTTGGCGGAGAGGTCGGCCCCCGGCATCTCCTCGAGCATGGCCTTGGGCGACGTGGACCTTGGGGCCGAGTGGACCTATGCTCCGCTCAATTCCGCCGTGGACGTCTCCTACACCCTGGGCAGCACCAAGACGGAGAACCTGGGCGAACGTTCCGATGCGTTGACCTTGACCTTGATCACCAGCCAGCGCTACCAGATGTTCGACCTGGCCGGGAACCTCGGCTACTCCCTGCGCTTCAATTCCATGGAAACCGGAAACATCTCTCCCGGCGACGCCGCCTTCGCGCGCGTCCGCGCCGGAGTGCTCTTCTTCGACCAGATTCTGCCCTACCTCCAAGCGTCCATGGATTACCGGTTCCCGACCACCGCGGGGTCGGCCACGGTGGACTCGGCGTCCTCGGCGTCGTACCTGGTCACCGCCACGCCGGGATTCATCTGGTATGCCGGGCAGAACCTGGCCCTCGAGGTCGGCATTCCCCTGGGGCTCCTCGCGTCCAACCAGGAGACCCATTGGGGTTTGCAGGCCTCGGTCGCCTGGGAGTTCGGCTTGGGTTCCAAGTCGGCGCGTCCCGCTTCGGCCAAAGCCGCCCCCGTCTCCGCCTATCCCCTGCAGCCCGTGGGGGTGCCCCAGAGCGCTCCTTCCCACCTGCTCTTCTCGAGCCGCGATGTCACCAACGGCGAATACAAGGCCTTCTGCGACAAGACGGGCCACGAATATCCGGCCGATCCCGAATTCGCCGCGCTCCCGAACTACTTCGCGGATCCGCAATATGCCGACTATCCGGTGGTGAACGTTTCCATCGCCGACGCCAGGGCCTATGCCACCTGGCTGGGCAAGCGGCTGCCCACCGTGGGGGAATGGCGCCGCGAAGTGGAGAACCTCAACCTGACCGGATCCCAGGTGGCTTGCGGGCTGGATGCTCCGGAGCCCGTTGCCAGCCGGCTCCAGGGCATCGGGCTCTACAACATGGTGGGCGACGTGGCCGAATGGGTGGAGAACGACCGCAGCGCGGGGTCGGTGGCCTACATCGCGGGCGGTTTCTTCAGCCTGCCCCGGGAGCGCTGCCTGGACAAGGGACGCTGGGTCGATGTCGCGTCTCCGGTGGGAGCCAAGTACATCGGCTTCCGCCTGGTGACGGAGGTCAAGTGATGCTCCGTGGATTTCCGTCGGCCTGCCTGGCCGTCGCGATCTGCTCGTTTTCCGCAACCGCACGCCCCCTGGACAAGGTCCGCAAGGACGCCCTCACGGTGGGGATCGGGACCGACAATCCTCCTTTCGGGTACAACGAGGCCGCCGACCGCAAGGGACTGGAATACGAACTGGTCGCGACCTTGGCGGAGCAGATGGGCGTGCACTTCCGGGTGGTGAAGCTCGGCTCCCAGCGCGAAGGCGAGGAGAAGCTCCTCGCCGACCGCGTGGACATCGTCATCGGGTCGGTGAAGTCCACCGAGGACCTCCGCGACCGGTTTCTGGCCACCGTCCCCTATTTCCGCACCGGCCTGGGGATCATGGTCCTCAAATCCAACCAGTCCGTCTACACGCTCAGCGACCTCAACGGGAGGCCCGTGGCGGCCACGCCCGAATCCAACGCGGACAAGCTGATCGAGAACTTCATCCCCAAGGCCAAGCTGGAACTCGTGCGCACCACCCAGGACGGTCTGACCCTATTGGGCACCGGCGAAGTGGACGCCTTCGTGAACGACCGGTCCACGCTGCAGGCGGAGTCTGCGCGGAACCCGGCGCTGCGCCTCCTGGATGTCAGCCTCACGGCCGACAACTACGTGATCCTGGTGAACAAGAATTCCGGCACCCTCCTGGATGCCCTGAACGCCGAGCTGAACCGGATGCGCACGCCCACCTCGGCGGATTCCCAGAGCCCACTGGCGCTGCTGTGCGCGAAGTACAAGTTGGGATTCACCGTTGGTCCCTCGACGAAGCCCGGAACTCCTGCGGTTTCCACCGCGACCCCGTCCCGGGCCACGGCCTCCCGGGATGCATCGCAGGATGTCGAGAGCCGGTTGGAGGCGGTGGAGCGCCAACTCAAGGAGATCCAGGCTAGCCTGGCCCAGATCAACGCCAGCTTGGGCGCCTCCGGGAGATAGGAAACCTCAGCGCTTGGTCGTGTCCACGACCTGCAGGTTGGGGATCCGACGGGCGAACTGGTACTTGTTCAGCCAGTAGTTCTCGTCCAGGCTCGAGTACTTGACGCCTTGGGAGGAGGTCGCGTTCACGAACTTCCCTTCGCCCATGTAGATGCCCACGTGTTCGATGCTGTCCTGGCTGGGGCCGAAGAACACCAGATCCCCGGGCTGCAGTCCGAACTTGAACACGGGGACGCCGAAGGAGCTCTGCCAGGAAGCCTTGCGGGGGAGTTCCAACCCGTAGGCCTTGCGGAAGACCTGTCGGGAGAAGGCGGAGCAGTCGATTCCGGTCTGGCTGTCGCCGCCCCAGACGTAGGGGATGCCCAGATAGCCGTCGGTCACCTTCTTCAACGGGGTGATGTCGATCTCGCGGCTGGCCACGAGTTTCTTGCCCAGGTTCCGGCCTTCGTCGCGGGTGTAGGCCTGCCGGTTGTCGGCCAACTGGACGAATTTCGGCCCGCATCCGGACAGGGCGACCACCGACGCCGCGGCGCAGGTCCCGAGGAGGGCGGATCGCCTCCGCCGCCCTTGGTGGGTACAGGTGACCATGGGGGGAAACATAGCTAGGTTGTGGGTGCCATGTTCCTCAGCCGGACCCATCTCCGATCCGTGCCGATGGCAGCGGTGCTCCTCGCGGGAGCAGGCTGGTCGGCACCGTTCTACGGCCGCGACGCACTGGCCGATCTCAGGCAGTACGGGGTCGCCGTGCGCGTGGTCTGCACCGGGGCCCTGGAACAGGACCAGGAGTCGTTCGCCAACCACATCCAGAAACGCCTCGAGGCCCGTTCCGTCCAGGTCTGGCCGCAGGGTTCCGTGACCCTGAAACTCTTCGTGACCAGCATCCAGTCCAACGACGGGCTGTTCGTGGTCCAGATGCGCCTGGAGCTCGACCAGGCCGCCTTCCTGGGATCCAACAACCGGCTGGTGGACGCCCCCACCTGGGACGCCTGGAAGATGGGCGAATACCGGGAAGAGGACCTCATGGCCGAAGTCGACGACCTCACACGACAATTCCTGAACGACTACATCGCCGCCAACTGAATCCGGAGTCTTCCATGAAACGCACGATTCTCCTCCTTCTCGGCGCGCTGGTCGCCGCACGGTCCGAACCGCAGGGTCTCGTGGTCATGGACTACCAGTCCCGGGGCATCCTGGACAAGACCGTCCTGCGGGAGCTTTGGGACAGGACCTGGCAGATCGCCGCGTCCTTTCCGGAGGCCGGGACGGTGCCCGTGGAAGACACGCGAAAGCGCATCTTCGACCAGAACGTCCTGGTGCCCGTGCGCTGCGACGATGGTTGCTTCCAGAGGATCGCCGTCAAGTTGCAGGCCGCGCAGATCCTGCTGCCGTCGGTGGAGAAGACCGGAGACCAGCTCAAGTTCGAATTCGTCCTGGTGCAGGGGGAAACCGGAAAGAAGCTGCAGGACGTCTCCGTCTGGTCCGACGGTCGAGTGGACCGGGCGCTGGCTTCGGGCATGACGAAGGTGCTCGCCGGCACGGGCTCGAACGAAGCCGTGGAAGTTCCGACCGCGCTCTGGACGACCCTGGGAGTGGGCGCCGCGGGCCTGGCGGGCGCGCTGTGGTTCGGACTCCAGCAGAACCGGTCGGCAACCGCTCCGACGACTCAAATCGTCTTTTAGATCATCTACGAAATTCCCTTCCAGTCCCTCTCTCCCCCCGAAGCAGGTCCGACATGGTATCCAAGGACATCCGCAAACTCCTGACCAGGCTCAATCCCGCCACCGCCCGCTTCCTGGAAGGCGCCGTGGGTTCGTGCGTGCACCGCACCCACTACGAAGCCACTCCCGCGCACCTGCTGGCGCAGCTGGTGGAAGACGAGCACGGCGACGTGGCCGCCATCCTGGAACTGGTGAACGCCGACCGATCCAGCTTCAGGACCCTTCTGCAGGAGGAGTTGCGCGCCTGCAAGACGGGCAACAGTTCGCGTCCGGTCTTCTCTCCGGCCCTGGTGGAGCTCCTGGAACTCGCCTGGGCGGAATCCTCCCTCAACCTGGCGCAGGACCTGATCCGCAGCGGTGCCATCCTGCTGGCCTCCTACTCCATCCTCAACCAGTTCTCGCCGGAACTGCAGGACTACCTGCGCACCCTCCAGCCGGAGAAGATCCGGACGGAATTCGACAAGATCGCCCAGAAGAGCGCCGAATCCAAGTCGGTGCCCGCCGCCAAATCCGCCGCGGGCAAGGAGGGCGGATCCGCCCTGGACAAGTTCACCATCGACTTCACCGAACAGGCGCGCAAGGGCAAGATCGACCCCATCTTCGGTCGCGACGGCGAGATCCGCCAGGCCATCGACATCCTGTCCCGGCGCCGCAAGAACAACCCCATCTTCATCGGGGAGGCGGGGGTGGGGAAGACCGCGGTGGTGGAAGGGCTTGCCCTGAAGATCGTGCAGGGCGACGTGCCCGAGGTCCTCAAGGGCGTCCGCCTGCTCTCCCTGGACCTGGGGCTGCTCTCGGCCGGGGCCGGCGTGCGCGGCGAATTCGAGAGCCGGCTCAAGGGCGTGATCCAGGAAGTCAAGGCGTCTCCGGTTCCCGTCATCCTCTTCATCGACGAGGCCCACACCCTGATCGGGGCCGGCGGCGAAGCGGGCAAGGGCGACGCGGCCAACCTGCTGAAACCCGAGCTCGCCCGCGGCGAAATGAAGTGCATCGCCGCCACCACCTTCTCCGAATTCCGCAAGTACCTGGAGAAGGATCCGGCCATCGCCCGCCGCTTCCAGCAGGTGGTGATCCCGGAGCCCGACGCGTCGGCGGCGGCGGTGATGCTGCGGGGCCTGCGCGAGCGCTACGAAGACTTCCACAAGGTGCGCATCTCCCACGAGGCCGTGGAGGCCGCCTGCGACCTCTCCGACCGCTACGTTCCCGGACGCCAGCTTCCGGACAAGGCGGTCGACCTTCTGGACACGGCGGCGGCCCGGGTCCGCATGGGCTTGACCACGCGCCCCGCCCGGCTGGTGGCGTTGGACCAGGAGATCCTGGACATCGGATCCGAGCTCGATTCCCTGGAACACGACGAGAGCCTCAAGCCCGGCGTGGCGAGCCTCGTGCGCAACGGCGCCCTCCACGAACGGCGCGAGGCCCTGAAGCAGGAGGTTGGGGAGATCGAGGGGCGCTGGAAGACGGAACTCGCCAAGGTGAACGAGATCCTGGATCTGCCCGCCGACCAGCCGTCGGAGGCGCGCCGGAAACTGTGGGACGAACTGGCCGTCCTGCAGGGCGAGAAGCCCCTGGTGCACGCCTACGTGACCCGACAGGTTCTGACCGAAGTGATCGAGGAGTGGACCGGGATCCCCGCGGGCAACATGCTGCGCGACGAGGCCCGCCTGCTCCTGGAGCTGGAGAACACCCTGAACGGCAGGGTCATCGGGCAATCCTGGGGCGTGCGCGAACTCGCGCAGACCATCCGCTCCTCGCGCATGGGACTCACCCGCCCGGAAACGCCCAAGGGGGTGTTCCTGATCACGGGACCCAGCGGCGTGGGCAAGACCGAGGTCGCCAAGGCCATCGCCGACCTCCTGTACGGCGGGGAGCGGTCCGTGGTGACCCTTTCCATGTCGGAATACCAGGACGCCATCTCCGTGACCGCCCTCAAGGGCGCGAGCGCGGGTTACGTGGGCTACGGCGACGGGGGCACCCTCACCGAAGGCGTGCGCAAGAATCCCTACACCGTGGTGATCCTGGACGAGATCGAGAAGGCCCACAAGGACGTGCTCAACATGTTCTACCAGGTTTTCGACCAGGGCGTGCTGCGCGACGGGGAAGGCCGCGACATCAACTTCCGCAACACCGTGGTGATCATGACCTCCAACCTGGGTCTGGACACCATCACGCGGATGGCAACGGACGCCGAGAACCAGTACGCCTACGAGGAGTACGCGGAAGCGGTCCTGCCGGAACTGACCGCCCATTTCCAGCCGGCCCTGCTCGCGCGGTGCAAGGTGGTTCCCTTCCTGCCCCTGGGAACGGATTCGCTCCGCTACATCGTGAGCCTGAAGCTGGACAAGGTCGCTCGCCGACTCGCGGACCAGCACGGGGTCCAACTGGCCTGTTCCGCGGCATTGCTGGACCACATCGTGGAACAGTGCAACCTGGTGCAGAGCGGCGCGAGGCTGCTGGATTCCCTGCTGGACCGCGACATCCTGCCGGGTGTTTCCGCCTTGCTGCTGCGCAGGATCGCCGAAGGAGCCCAAGGCAGCCGCATCGCGGTGGGCCTGGGCGAAGATGGACGGCCCTTCTTCCGCCTGGACGACGGAGAAGAACCCGCTCCAGAACCCACCACGTAAGGAGCTCCAGCCATGAGCGCGGACACCACCCTCTACAATTTCTCCGTCGACGGCCTGGCCGCCGGAACCTTCGCCGTTCTCAGCTTCGTCGCCGAGGAAGCCCTGTCCACCGCCACCAGCTTCCAAACCTTCGTGGTATCCCGGGAGAAGGGCCTGTCCAGGGAGGAGATGGTGGGGAAGGAGGCTGTCTTCTCCATCCATGTCAACGGGGAGCACTCCCTGCACGGGATCGTGGCGGAATTCCACGAGGAGCCCTTCACCGACGTCCTCAGCCGCTACGAGATCGTGGTCAAAAGCCGCCTGGAGCTGATGAATTTCGGCGCCCATTGCCGCATCTTCCAAGGCCGGACCGTGCCGCAGATCCTCACCACCCTCCTGGAGGAGGCCGGCGTGGATCCCAAGTCCTACAAGCTCGCCCTGACGGGAACCTA
>Ga0302270_10001403_pt1 | contig 24388 bp, 19 predicted proteins | sample III_Bog_E2_3_FD_198773 | JGI IMG/M metagenome (GOLD analysis project Ga0302270, IMG submission 198773) | Peat permafrost microbial communities from Stordalen Mire near Abisko, Sweden - III_Bog_E2_3 | ecosystem: Environmental > Terrestrial > Soil > Wetlands > Peat | place: Sweden: Abisko... | reverse complement strand
GCGTTCATGGCCGCCTTCGCCGGGGTGGGCCCCCAGGTAAACGGCCCGTGGTTCCGCACCAACACTCCTGGATAAGCCAGCGGATCGAGTTTCTCAAAGCGGTGCAGAATCGCATAGCCGGTATTGCGCTCGTACTCGCCCCCGATCTCCTCATCGGTCAGCGGCGCCGTCACCGGAACCGGACCGTGGAAGTAGTCGGCATGGGTCGTCCCGAAGCACGGGATCTCACGCCCGGCCTGCGCCCACGCCGTCGCCACCGTGGAGTGCGTGTGGACGATGCCGCCCACGCCCGTGAAGGCCTTATACAACTCGACGTGAGTGTCCACGTCGGAGGAGGGCCGCAAGTCGCCTTCTACGATGTGAGCGTCGAGATTGGTCACCACCATGTCGGAGGGCGTCAGGCGTTCGAACGGGACACCGCTCGGCTTGATGACGACAAGCCCGCTCTCGGGATCGTATCCGCTGGCGTTGCCGAAGGTGTACAGCACTAACCCGCGCCGCACTATTTCCAGGTTGGCTTCGAGGACCTCTTCCCTCAGTTGCTTGAGTAGCATGGTCGTTCCTCCAGCGTAGCGTTGAACTCGCTTGCGTGCACCAGGAGCGTCTGGCGGAAGCCTTCGATGACTTCGAGATGTCGCGCGACGGTATCGTTTTTGATAGTGTTCAGATTCGGGTAATCACCTTATGTCAATCGTTGCCGGCGTCGATTTCGGCACGCAGAGCGTGCGAGTTTCTCTATTTGACAGCGTCAAGGGACGGCTCGGTTCGGCCGTGGCCGAGTATCCTGTCCTGCGAAAACGGGAAGACCCGGACCATGCCACGCAGCGCCACTCCGACCACATGCGCGCCCTGACCGAAGCCACGTCCGCGGCGCTCGCCAAGTCGGGCGTGGATGGTTCTTCGGTCACTGCGCTGGCGCTTGACACCACCGGCTCCACGGTCATCCCGCTCGGTGAGGGGCTGGTCCCGCTCGACGATTACTATCTCTGGTGCGATCACCGCGCCAAGGGCGAAGCGGCCGAGATCACGGCGAAGGGCCGTGAGGCCGGCTTGGAAGCTCTGGCCTGGTGCGGCGGCGTCTACTCCTCCGAGTGGGGTTTTTCGAAACTCCTGCACTGGCTGCGTAACAACCCGGCGCGGCGCGCTCTGCTGGTCACCGCCATGGAGCACTGCGACTACGTGGCCGCAACGCTCTGCGGCTATACCGATCCCGCGCAGGTGAAGCGCAGCGTCTGCGCGATGGGTCACAAGTGGATGTGGAACGCCGATCTCGGTGGGCTGCCGCCGCAGGAGTTCCTCAGCGCGGTGGACCCGTTGTTCGATGGCATCCGAGAGAAACTCGCGGGCGAATATGCGGTTTCCAGCGTACTGATGGGCCGCCTATGTGAAGAGTGGGCGCAGAAGCTGGGTTTGCCCGCGGGGATCCCTATTCCCGTCGGGGCTTTCGACGCGCATTGGGATGCCATCGGCGCCGGCGCGAAAGAGGGCGACGTGATAAACGTCGTGGGAACATCCACCTGCATTGTCGCCATGGCGAAGCAGACCGGGCTGATCCCCGGCGTCTGCGGCGTTGTGAAGGGCTCGGTCCATCCCGATTACTACGGCATCGAGGCCGGCCTCTCCGCCGTGGGCGACATTTTCGAGGCCATCGCCAAGCGCGCGGGAACCACAGTCCAGGCGCTCTCCGAGGGCATTGATGGCCACCGCGCAGGAGCGACCGGCCTGCTGCGCCTCACCTGGGACAACGGCGACCGCACCGTGCTGGTGAATGCCAACCTCGGAGGCGTGACGCTCGGCTGGACGCTCGGCACGACGGCGCAGGACGAGTTACTCGCCGCGATCGAGGGGACCGCGTTCCACACGCGCATCATCCTGGAACGCATGGCGGAACACGGTGTGCGCGTGGACCGCGTCATCAATGGAGGCGGTATCCCGCAACGCAACGAGACGCTGAACCGCATCTACGCAAACGTCTTCAATAAACCGGTCCTTGTTCCGCAGCAGGAAGTCACCAGCCTGGGTTCCGCGATCTTCGCGTTCCTCGCTGCCGGCGCTTTCCCATCGGTCGAGGATGCCCAAGCCGCGCTCTGCCCGAGCTACCGCGTCGTCGAACCCAACCCGCGCGAAGCGGCCGTTTGCGAAGAGCTTTTCGCGCTCTATCGCAGCCTGTACTTCGGCCTGGGCCAGCCGGGGTCGGACGCTGTCGCACTGGGGGCGATCCTGCCCAAGCTGCGCGAGATCCGCGAGCGCACCGCCAAAGCTTAGAGATCAGTTTCTGATTCTGCTTTGAGCCGGGACCGGACGGCGTCAGCCGCTCGACGATACATGCGCCCGGCCCAGAGGAATAGGCCAATCACAAGGACCGGACCGGCCAGTTCGCTATATTCAGGTGGTTGGCGCTCCAGCACTTGGGCGGCGGCCCATAGCGACGATACAGCAATACTGCCGCCGCACAGCAGAAACAGAATCCGCCTTTCGATTCTGAATTGGCGCCCGAATTCGGTCACCAGCGCCGTGCGGTACGACTGGATGTCCTCCTCGGGCCGCGGCTCGTGCGTTCGGTCCCGCTGAGCCAGCGCCAGGACCACACCGGTCAGCCCCACGATGAGCGCAGTCCAACCGGCGGCTTGATGCAGCCAGCCCGGACCGTGTCCATCCCGCCAGAACGACCAGGCGATACACGTTGACCAAAGCGCGTACGACACTCGCCGCCACGGCGACAAAGGCGTGAAGACCGGGACGGTCATGTCCTCCAGTAGCCCGAATCGCGGCACCCTCGTGCCCGGCCCCTTCTCAACCGGCTGGGACTGCCAAAGCTTGCGAAAATCAACACCGTCGTTCATTCCTGACCTGTCCTTGTCTTCACGAACTGCGCAAGCTGTGTGCGAACACGGGTCAACCGCGTCGCAACCGCCCCCTCTGTCAGACCGACGACTTCGGCGAGTTCACCATTGGTCAAGCCTTCGAGATGGAGCACGATGATCTGCTTGTCCAGCCCTCGAATCGACCGGACAGCCTCAATCAGCAGCCGCCGCTGTTCGCTTTCGAGGGACTGGGCCTCCGGGTCGAGCGATTTGGAGATCGTGTCTTGCCGCAGCAAGGTTTCGCGTTGCGTCCGCCGCCTGCTCCGCACGGATGCCGATATCGCGATGTTGTGCGCAATGCGATAGACCCACGTCCGTTCACTCGAATCTCCCCGAAATCGTGGCAATGCCGTCCAAATCGCGGCCGTGATCTCCTGGTAGAGATCGTCCCGGTCCGCCTGCTCGAACACATAGGACACAGTCAGCCGGCGCAGCGGAATTTCGTATTCTCTCAGGATTCGCTCGAACACCAGCAGGCGGCCGGCAGCATCGGACGTGACCTCGGTTGTGCCGTGTCTGCTTAGCATTTGTGACTCATACAGGTAGTCATCGACGTCCATGATTCCTTACAACATAGGGACACAGTAGTCAATGATGGGAACCCTCCCGCGCCGAGTCGAACATAACACGGTCGGAGATGTCCGCCGCGGGATAAGACACCTCTGAGCGCCACGGCTTGCCAGGCGTGGCGTGAGACTGCGCCGACTTGCGGTACAATCTAGGTTAAACCCTATAGGAAACATCAGCATGCCGTCTGACCCTGTTCCCCGCAAGCTCTCGCTCGACTGGTGGTCTGTCGTTGCCGCCCTCGCGGCCTCGCTCCTGATTAAGTCGGGCCTGTTTCCGCACATCCCCTGGTAGCGTTCTGACCCGATGCACGACTTTTCCTTGCCCCTCAGAAAGGGACTCCTGCCATGAGCGAAGCTGCCACAATCGCCCCTGCATCCGAAAGCTCTAAGCTGGTCGACTTCCTGCGGCTTCTGCCCGGGATAGCCCTGCTTGCCGCCATTGGGCTGCTGGGTAAGCTGGCCGAACAGTCGATCTCCGCCTACGGCAAGTCGCATCATCTGGCATTGCCCAACATCGAATACGTGCTGTGGGCCATTCTGATCGGTTTGGCCGTGTCCAACACCATCGGAGTCCCGGAAATCTTCCGGCCGGGAGTGGCAACCTACGAACTGTGGTTGAAGATCGGCATCGTCCTGCTGGGCGTGCGTTTTCTGTTGGGGGACGTCGCGAAACTCGGCGCGACCAGCCTCGTCTTCGTCGCCATCGAACTGGCCGTATCGATTGCCATCATGACCTGGCTCGGCCGCGCTCTCGGTCTCTCTCCCAAGCTGACCTCCCTGCTTGCCATCGGTTCCTCGATTTGCGGTGTGTCGGCGATCATCGCAGCCAAGGGCGCGATTGAAGCCGACGACGAAGACGTCTCCTACGCTATCGGAGCCATCCTCGCCCTGGGCGCGTTCAGCCTGTTTGCCTTCCCGGCCATCGGCCATCTGCTCGGCATGTCCGACCACGCGTTCGGTCTCTGGGCCGGGCTCGCCGTGGACAACACAGCCGAAGCCACGGCCGCAGGGGCGCTCTATTCGGCCGAGGCCGCCAAGTTCGCCGTCCTGGCGAAGACCACGCGCAACGCGACCATCGGCTTCGTCGTTCTCGCCTATGCCGTCTATTGGGCGCGCAAGAGCCGCGGTGCAAGCGTCGAACACAAGGCCGCGTTTCTGTGGCAGAAGTTCCCAAAGTTCGTGCTCGGATTCCTGCTGATCTCCCTGATGGCAACCCTCGGAGTTTTCTCCAAGCCGCAGATCACCGACCTCGCCAACCTGTCGCGCTGGGCGTTCCTGCTGACCTTCGCCGGCGTCGGCCTGCAAACGAACTTCAAGGATTTGCGCAAACAGGGCCTTCGACCGCTGATCGTGGGAGCCGTTGGAGAGTTCGGGATCGCAGCACTGACGCTCGCAATGGTGCTCGGGGCTGCGCGGTTTCTCAACCTGGGCTGAGTGGCGCAGGCACGCGCGCCGCTGCCACATGTGACCCGTCTCAGGCTGATAGCCTATCTGCCATGCCCCGGTCCCCATTCGATTCGAGTGAGCGCGCTGTCTTCCGCCGTCTGAGCACTCCCGAGAAGATCCAGCAGTTCCTGGACCACGAGATCGCTTATAACAAAGAGTCGGATGGGCCGACATGCCGGTCTCCGCGGCGCGTTCTGCGCGACCGGACGGGGCACTGCATGGAGGGCGGGTTGTTTGCCGCCGCTGCGCTGCGGATGCTCGGCTACCCGCCGCTGATGGTCGATCTCGAGACTGTTCGCGACGACGACCATGTGCTCGCGGTCTACCAGCGCGACGGCTGCTGGGGTTCCATCGCCAAATCCAACTACTCCGGCCTGCGCCACCGCGAGCCGGTCTATCGCACACTGCGCGAATTGGTGATGTCCTACTTCGAGCACTACTTCAACCTCGACCGGGAGAAGACGCTCCGCAAGTATTCACGCCCCGTCAATCTGTCGCGCTTTGACCCGATCCATTGGATGACCACCGAGGAAGACGTCTGGGCGGTCCCCGAGCATCTCTGCGTCATCAGCCACACGCCGCTGCTCACGCGCAGCCAGATCCGAAGGCTTGCTCCCGTGGATGACCGGATCTTCGCCGCCGGGCTCGCCGGGCGCGAGTAGAGATCCAGCTTTCTTCTGTAACGGAACGTTCAGCCACTCGGAGCCTGCGGGGAAACAACCAATCCAGCGAGGAGAGGAACTGCGCCGGCGTGGTGGGGCAGGCTTTCAGCCTGCGGACCGTCTTCAGACGGTCCTTCCGTCCGGATGAGTGGGCGGGGCTGAAGGCCTGCCCCACCACTCAGCTACTGCACGTCGGCCGGGACTTTGCGTTTCCTGGCCACGACGCGATACTTCCGCGTGAGCATCGTACCGCCCTGGAACGCGTCGTCAATCACGGCCGCCTGCTCCTGCTTGTGACGGGAACTCGTACCCGTCGAGGGAGCGGCTGCCTCCGGACGTCCCGCGTAGCGCAGGATCCGGCGCGAGGCCTCGAGCATCGGCTGCATCTTGTCACGCACGAAAAGGAACGCGCCCATGTTGCGCGGCTCTTCCTGGCACCAGACGATTTCCGCAGTGGACGGGTAGCGCCACAGCATGTCTTCGATCTGATCCATCGGCCACGGATACATCTGTTCCAGGCGCACCAGCGCCGCGTCTTGGATGCCGCGTTTCTCGCGATCGGCCAGCAGTTCGTAGTAAATCTTGCCCGTGCAGAAGATCACCTTCGTCGCGCGGTCGGGGGCGATGACGGGATCGCTCACGACTTCTTCGAAATGGCCGTGGGTGAAATCGCGGAGAGTGCTAACAGCCTTGACGTGTCTCAGCAGACTCTTCGGGGTGAAGATCACCAGCGGCTTGCGCGTGCCGCGCCGGTCGTTGCCGCCGTACATCTGCCGTCGCAGCAGGTGGAAATACTGCGCGGGCGTGGTCACGTTGCAGACCTGCATATTGCTCTCGGCACAGAGTTGGAGGAAGCGCTCGGGGCGCGCGGAACTGTGTTCCGGCCCCTGCCCTTCGTAGCCGTGCGGCAGCAGCAGCACCAGCCCGCTCGGCTGGCCCCACTTGGCTTCGCAGCACGAGATGAACTGGTCGATCATGATCTGCGCGCCGTTGGCGAAGTCGCCGAACTGCCCTTCCCAGAGCGTCAACGTCAGCGGGTCGCCGAGCGAGTATCCAAACTCAAAACCCATCACGCCGTACTCGCTCAGGCTCGAGTCCACCACTTCGAAACGTGCCTGGCCCGCCGCCAGATGCTGCATCGGGGTGTAGACCACACCGTTGTTGTAGTCGTAGTACTCGAGGTGGCGCTGGGAGAATGTCCCGCGCCCGCTGTCCTGCCCGGAGAGCCGCACGGGCGTGCCCTCCACCACCAGCGTGCCGAATGCCAGCGCCTCGGCCGTGGCCCAGTCGGCGGTCCCGCCCTTCAAGAGATCCCTGCGCTTCTCGATAAAGCCCTTCAGCTTGGGGTGCAACGTGAAGTTCGCGGGGAAGGTGGTCATGCCAGTGACTACCTTCTCAATCAGGGCCTGGTCCACCGCCGTGCGCGGGCAGGCGAGTTCCACCGCCTCCTCTTCATAGACGGTGACCTCCTGCAATTCCCACTTCTCACCCTTCTTCGTGGCCTCTTCGTGAGCGGCGTTGAAGGTGTCGTGAGTCTGTTTTTGGACCCGCTCGGCCCAGTCACTCGAGATGACTCCCTCGCGCAGCAGCCGTCCGGCGTAAAGCTCGCCGACCGGTTTCAGCTCCTTGATCTTGCGGTACATCACCGGCTGGGTGTAGCTGGGATCGTCGCCCTCATTGTGGCCGTACTTGCGGTAGCAGACCATGTCGATGACGACGTCCTTCTTGAACTGCTGCCGGTAGTCGAAGGCGATCTGAATCGCACGCACGCAGGCTTCCGGATCGTCGCCGTTGCAATGCAGAATCGGCGCCTGCACCATGCGCGCCACGTCCGTGCAGTAGGTGGACGAACGGCTCTCCTCCGGCGTCGCGGTGAAGCCGATCTGGTTGTTGATGACCAGATGGATCGTGCCGCCCGTGGAATAGCCTTTGAGCATCGACAGGTTCAAGGTTTCAGCTACGACGCCTTGTCCCGCGAAGGCCGCGTCGCCGTGCACCAGCACCGGCAGCACCTTGTCGTGCGTGGTGTCACCCATGCGCGTCTGCTTCGAGCGTACGATGCCTTCCACGACGGGATCCGCCGCTTCCAGATGGCTCGGATTCGGCGAAAGCGAAACCTTGATCTCGCGCCCGCTGGACGTTCGCTGAATGCCGCTTGCTCCGAGGTGATATTTCACGTCGCCCGAGCCTTGCGTCGTCTCGGGATCGACGTTGCCCTCGAATTCGCCGAAGACTTGCGCCATCGACTTGCCGACCAGATTCGAGAGCACCGTGAGCCGCCCGCGATGCGCCATGCCGATCACCATCTCACGCAGTCCCTTGTCGGCGGCATGCTCCATCAGTTCGCCGAGGATGACCATCGCCGACTCGCCGCCTTCCAGTGAGAAGCGCTTCTGGCCGACGAAGCGAGTGTGCAGGAAGTTCTCGAAGCTTTCTGCCTGGATCAGGCGCATCAGGACGCGCTGCTTGACCTCCGCGGAGAGCGGCCAGAGGTTCGCCTGCGGCTCCATGCGCTCCTGCAGCCAGCGCTTCTCCTCCGGATGCTGGATGTGCATGTACTCGCAGCCCAGCCGTCCGCAATAGGTTTGGCGCAGGGTGTCGAGGATCACGCGCAGCGTCGCCACGCCGGGCCGGCCGGCGAGCGAGCCCGTAATGAACTCGCGCTCCAGATCCCAGATCGTCAGGCCGTAGGTCGCCGGGTCGAGTTCGGGATGGTACTGCGGCGAGGTCCCGAGCGGGTTCAGGTCTGCGATCAGGTGCCCGCGCACGCGATAGGCGTTGATCAACTGCAACACCGCCGCCTGCTTGGCGATCTCTTCGAAGCGCTTGTCATCCCGGAAACCCGGCAACGCCGCGCTGCGGTCGCTCTGCCACTTCACCGGCTGATACGGCATGCCGAGCTCGAGGAAGATCTCCTCATAGAACCCGTCCTCGCCCTCTAGCAGGGCCTGCAGCTTGCCGAGGAACGCGCCCGACTCGGCGCCCTGGATGATGCGGTGATCGTATGTGCAGGTCACCGTCATGATCTTGCAGATGCCGAGTTGCGCGCGCAGCACATCGCTTGCGCCCTGAAACTCCGGCGGATAATCGATGGAGCCCGTGGCGACGATCGCTCCCTGCCCGGGCATCAGGCGCGGCACGCTGCCGCTAGTGCCCACAGTCCCAGGATTGGTCAGAGAAATCGTAGTGCCCTTGAAGTCGTCGGGGCCGAGCTTTGCCGTTCGAGCCTTCGCGACGATCTCGTCGAACGAAGCCAGGAACTGGGCGAAGTTGAGCGCGCCCGCGTTCTTGATATTCGGCACCATCAGCCCGCGATGGCCGTCCTTGCCGGCTACGTCCACCGCGATGCCGATGTTGATCTCGCGTCGAACCACGCGGTGAGGCGCGCCATCCACTTCGGCGAATGCGTCATTGACGCCCGGCTGAGACTTCAGGGCTCGCACAATCGCCCACGCCGTCAGGTGCGTGTAGCTGATCTTGCTCTTGCCGTGCAACCCGCGCATCTGGTTGAGCAAACGGCGGTTCTCGTCGATCACCTTAACTGGGATAGTTCGCTGCGAGGTTGCGGTCGGCACCGACAGGCTCGCAATCATGTTCTCCGCCACGCGCATAGGAGCGCCGCGCAGCGGGACCAGCTTGTCGGACGGGCTCAACGCTAAGGCCGGCGCCGCCGGAGGCTTCGTGGTGCTAACGACGGCGGTCGTCGCAACGGCCCGCGGGGCAGGCGCGGGAGCCAGCGCCGCGGGCGGTAAAGCAGGGGGTTCAGGCACAACCACGGTTCTGACCGGCGGCGGAGCGGCTGGAGCCGCAGGCCCCACCGATTCTGGAGCGGGGACCACGACGGGCACGATTGCCCGTCCCGCCTCCTGCTGCGGTGGCTCGGCTTCGAAGATCTCTTTCCAGCTTGCGTCCACGCTCTGCTTATCATGAACAAACTCTTGGTAGAGCTCTTGTTCCAGCCAGCTATTCACGCCCAGGGGTTGCTCGGATTCGCTCGACATAGTGCTATCTGATTACTGAAAAGGGGTAAGCCCGAAATTCTCTACAGTGTAACGCGGATCTATGCGCCTCCCTCCGCGATGACCGCGCGTTCTGACGATTGGATGGCCTGTTCAGTCACCCAGTCGGTCCAGGACGCAGAGTCGCCGCTCGAGACTGGCTCTTCTCCTTGTTGGACGGCGGAGACGAAGTTCTCGATGCAGGGCAAATGCGGGTTTGCGTGCATCGGTAAGTCTTCTTCACCGCCCGGCCATTCAATTCCGGGGCCGTTGAGCGGGGTCAACCGCAACTCACCGCTGGAGCCCAGAATTCGGCACTCGTCGCGGCGCTCCGGGCTCCGCCAGGAGACGTCAACCAGGCCGCGTACGCCTTCCTCATATTCGACAAGAACCGCCGCCGACTCTTCCACGGTGTCTTGCGCGCTGCCCGGGGAAAGCAAGCCATGGGCTCTGATAGGTTTGCCAAACAGGAAGTTCAGCACGTCGATGCGGTGCGAACCTACGTCATAAAGCGGTCCTCCGCCCGCCATCGCCGGATCGAACTGCCAGGGATCGCCGGCGATATCCGAAGGCGTCAGCCAGACGTGGTGCACCAACTCGGCCAGCAGCGGACACCCGATCGCTCCGGCAGCAATCAACTCCTTCGCCCTCAATAACTTGGGATAGAACCGGCGGTAGTAGGCCACGCCGAGCGTACGTCCCAACCGTCGTGCCTCCTCCACCATCTGCCGCGCCTCCCCGTAGTTCATCCCAAAGGGCTTCTCGCAGAGCACGTGACAACCCGCGCGCAAAGCGGCCAGCGTCTGCGGGCAATGCAGCGCTGGCGGTGTTCCGACGTAGACGGCATCGAAGCACTGCGCCGAGAGCGCCAGATCGAGGCTGGGCCAAGACGGCAAGCCCCATGGCTCCGTCTTGCGCGGATCGCGCGTGACGAAACCGGCCAGCCGGCTGTGAGGTTCAGCGAGCAGGGCAGGGATCACGCGGCGGCGCGCGATGTCACCGATTCCAATGAGCAGCCAGTTTACCATCGGTTGCATCGTACAATTTCTTTACAGGAAACCGGCAGGAAACCATGCGAATTCTCGTTTTTTCTGACATCCACGGCGACAAAACGGCCCTGAACCGGCTGATGGACATGGAAGCGGATATGTATGTAGCTGCAGGAGACCTCGCCACCTTTGCGCGCGGACTGGACGCGCTCGCGCCTATTTTGGCCCGGCGCGCGGAGAAGATGTGGGTTCTGCCGGGCAACCACGAGCACGCGAGCCAGATTGAGGCCTACTGCGAGCGCTATGGCTTTCACAACTTGCACCGCAGATCTTTCGCGGTAAATGGCATCCACCTCGCTGGCTTGGGCCATTCCAACCCGACGCCTTTCAATACGCCGGGCGAAGACTCGGAAGATACCATCGCTTCGAACCTGGAGGCGTTCGCCGCACTCAAGCCGCTCGCCCTCATCTGTCACTGCCCCCCGTTGGACACCCCGCTCGACGAGGCGTCGCCCGGACGCCACTTCGGCTCGAGCGCGGTCCGCGAGTTCATCGACAATCACCAACCCGAATGGTTCCTCTGCGGCCACATCCACGAAGCGGCCGGGCGCGACGTGATGCTTGGCAAGACGCGCGGCGTGAACGTGGGCAAGCAGGGCTACCTGCTGGAGCTTTAATGTGGGGCGGTCCTCCAGGACCGCGCGGGGACTCCAGTCCCCGCAAGACTAACCCAAAGAATCTGGCGGGCTCTGGAGAGCCCGCGCGGACCTGGAGGTCCGCCCCACCATGGTGTAACATTTTCTGATTCAGACCTTGACGTCCGATTCATTCGCGGGCAAACTACCAGTAGTTAAACTATGAGTAGTTCAGCTACTGGAAACGCTCCTGAGCATGGCCGCGCCGAGATCCCTCCCGGCACGCTCTACATGTTGATCCTGAAGACACTCGCCCGCCTCGGCCCGCTGCACGGCTACGGCATCGCGCAGTATATCCAGCAAGTCTCGGAGGACGTGCTGCAGGTGGAAGAGGGTTCGCTCTACCCCGCCCTGCAACGGATGCTCATCAAGGGCTGGATCGTGGGCGAGTGGGGCCTGTCGGAGAACAACCGGCGCGCCCGCTTTTACCGCCTGACCCCCGATGGCGACAAGCAGTTGAGCGTTGAGGTCTCCGATTTTGAACGGGTGACGCGGGCCCTGATGCGCGTCATTCAACCTGCTTCCGGGCAGCCGGCTTGAGCGGAGGATTGGCCATGGAAAGTCTTGGCGAGTTGGGGCGCAGAGTGCGCTTCTGGCTGCACCGCTCCGAGGCGAATCGCGAACTCGAAGAAGAGATGCAGTTCCATCTGCAGATGAAGGCGCGGCAGTACCAGGAGGCGGGCATGCCGGAGCGGGAAGCGCCTTTCGCCGCGCAACGCCAGTTCGGCAATCCGCTGCTGCTCAAAGAGTTAAGCAGCGATGCTTGGGGTTGGCGCTGGCTGGAGACGTTCCTCCAGGACGTCCGGTTCGCCGCACGGGCGATGAAGCAAAACAAGGTGTTCACGGCCGTGGCCGTCCTGACGCTGGCATTGGGTATCGGCGCCAATGCGATCATGTTCAGCCTGGTCGACGGCGTGTGGACGCGTCCAATCCCGGTCCGCGACCCACGCGGACTGGTCCATATCTTCGCCACCGATCAAAAGGGGCAGCCGGACACGATCTCCTACCCCGACTATCTCGATTTCAAAGCTCAGGCGCGCTCTCTGGCCGACCTGTTCGTCGAGGATCGAAGAGGGCCGACACTCAAGGGCGATGGTTGGACTCAGCCCACGCTCACGGTTGCTACGAGCCAGAACTACTTCACGCTGCTGGGCGTCGGTGCGCAAGCCGGCCGCATGTATACGGATAATCCTGAACCGCCCGGTGAGGGACCAATCCTGGTACTGAGCTACAACCTGTGGCAGCGACGCTTTCACGGCGACGCGGCGATCGTTGGTCGTGCGGTGCGCCTGATGGATACCGCGTTCACGGTGGTGGGCGTCGCGGCCAAGGGCTTCCGGGGAACGGAGCTCGGGGAAGAAGTGGACCTGTGGATCCCCATGGCCTCGTGGGACGTGTTTTCGCCCAACGATTCCAAGGATCGGCGCTTCCACGATTTCGTTGCGACCGGACGGCTGCGGCCCGGGGCGACGCCAGAACAAGCGCGTGCGGAACTCCAATTAATTGCGGCCCGCCTAGCCGCGAACTACCCAAACAGCAACGCCGGCCGCGGTGCAATTCTCAAAACCGACTTCGAGTACCGCGTAGCGATGCAGCACTATCAGCCATTCCTGTTGTTGGGAATCGTCGTTCTGGTGTTGCTGATCGCCTGCGCCAACGTGGCGAACCTGCTGCTGGCGCGCGGAGAGGCGCGGACCAGGGAAATTGGGATGCGGCTGGCGCTTGGCTGCAGCCGGCTGCGATTGATCCGGCAGTTGCTCACCGAGAGCCTGGTGCTGGGCGCGGCCGGCGCCGCCTGTGGGCTCGCGCTAGCTGCAGGAGGAATTCGATTGCTGCCTGCGTTCTTCCAATCCGGAGGCCTGCTGGTAGCCAATTCAGGGGGCCAGCCAATAGCCAACGAATTCCTGTTGGACGCCCGGGTCCTTGTCTTCACGCTGCTTGTTTCTCTCGCCACAGTGCTCTTCTTTGGACTTCTGCCGGCGATGCGTCTCAGCAAGCTCTCGCCGAGCAGGGCAGCCAGGGACGGTGCTCCCCGTGCTCGCGGCGGCCTGCTGCGCGGGCCGGGGCTGCTTGTCTCCGCACAAGTTGCGCTCTCGTTTATCCTCCTGATGAGTGCCGGGCTGCTCGCCCGCACACTCATCCAGGCGATGCACGCCGACCTTGGTTTCGAGCGCAAGAACGTTCTGCTGTTGGAAATGGTCCCGCCAGGCAATCATGATCACGCCATGGCGTTCTATGACGGGTTGATCGATCGGTTGCGGTCGCTGCCCGGCGTACGTCGCGCTTGTGTCACCCTGCATCCACCGATGGCTGGCTACGGCGGAGGCTTCTCCGATCAAGTCGAGATTCCGGGTTATTTGCTGCCTCCTGGAACGCCGAAGCTGGAAATCCATCAGAACAGGGTGGGCTCCGGCTATTTCGAGCTCTTGGGCGCACGCCTGCTGCGCGGCAGGGTCTTCGATGCTCATGACACGGCCAAGTCTCGTGGCGTCGCTGTCATCAACCACACTATGGAACAACGCTATTTCGCGGGGCAGGATCCGGTAGGCCGCGTGATCCGCATCGGGTTGGGCGATAACGCCCGCGACACGGAAATCGTCGGCGTAGTCCGGGACATTCGCGTCAACACGATTGAGGAGCAGCCTGAGCCCTACATCTTCCTGGCTTATTCCCAGGCAGCCAACTGGGCCGAGGCAACTCTCATGGTGGAGACCGCTGGCGATCCCATGCGCTACGCCAACGCCATCCGCCGCGCCGGGCTGGCATTGAACCCGGAAGTGGACATCTCCCCGCCGACGACCCTCGAAAACACCGTACAGGACCGTCTGCAAGGCTCGCGCACTACGGCCACCGCCGTCGGTATTCTGGCGATGTTGGGATTAATCCTGGCCTCGATTGGGCTGTATGGCGTGATGTCGTATTCCGTGGCGCGGCGGAAGCGCGAGATCGGCATCCGCATGGCCCTCGGAGCGCGATTCGGCGGCACTGTGGGCCTGGTTCTCCGCCGTGGCATGACGCTGGCTGGGGTGGGCGCTGCCGCCGGGGTGCTGGGAGCATTGGCCGCGACACGCCTGCTCGCGAACATGCTCTACAACGTCGGTCCATACGATCCGATGACGCTTGCGGCGGTCGCTGCCGTGCTGTCGGTCGTCAGCCTTGCGGCCTGCTACATCCCGGCGCGACGCGCCGTGCGGGTGGATCCTGCCGTCGCGGTGCGGGAGGAGTGACGCTCAAAGGCGCCTGCAAATCTGCCTCCATCCGGACTCGTTTGTAGATCGTTTGCCCTCACGCTTGCGATAATGAGCCATAAGTATCAAATGGCTTAATTTCAATACAGTTACGGGGGCAGCGTGAGAGAGCCGATCATTGAAGCCCGGCAAGTGGAAAAGTTCTACGGCCAGCCCGGCGGAAACCGCATCCAGGTGATCGCGCCGCTGGACATGAGCATCTATCCCGGCGAGATCGTGGCGCTGCTCGGTCCCTCGGGATCCGGCAAATCCACTTTGCTGCGGATGCTGACCGGTCTGGCCACGCCGACCGGCGGCGACGTGCTGTGGCACAACAAGCCGTTGCATGGGCCCTGCGAAAACGTCTCGATCGTTTTTCAGAGCTTCGCGCTCTTCCCCTGGCTGACGGTACTCGAAAACGTCGAGGCGCCGCTGAAAGCTCGCGGAATCGACGCCGTAAAGCGCCGCAAACGCAGCCTGAAGATGTTGGATACGGTCGGCCTGGACGGATTCGAATCGGCCTACCCTAAGGAACTGTCGGGTGGCATGAAACAACGCGTCGGATTCGCCCGTGCGATGGTGGTGCAGCCCGAAGTGCTCTTCATGGACGAGCCGTTCTCGGCGCTCGACGTGCTCACGGCCGAGAACCTGCGCGGGGAACTGCTGGAACTCTGGGAAGACAAGAAAATCGATACGCAATCGGTCTTCATTGTCACGCACAACATCGAAGAGGCCATCCTGCTCGCCGACCGCATCGTCGTGCTGGGCAAGAACCCGGGCCGCATCCGTACCGACTTCCGTGTCGAGCTGCCGCGTCCCCGCGAACGTAAGTCGCCAGCCTTCACGATTCTCGTCGACTATGTTTACAAGGTCCTGACCAAGCCGGACGCCGGTTCCGACTTCGGACTCGCGCCGACCACCACGCCGGTCTTTACTCGCGAGAAGCCGAAGTATCAGATGCTGCCACACGCGCGGCCGGGCGGGATTGCGGGTTTCCTTGAAATCCTCTCCGACCACGGCGGCCATGCCGACATCTTCCATTTAGCCGACGACCTGATGTTTGAAATCGACGACATGCTGCCCACCGTGGAGGCCGCCGTCCTGCTCGGTTACTTGAAGCTGTTTGAAGGAGACGCGGAGATTACGCCCGAAGGCCAGACCTTTGTCGACGCCGACATTCTGGCACGCAAGGTGGTATTCCGCGCAGCGGCGCTGGAACGCGCTTCGCTCATCAAGCAGATCACACGGTCGCTCGAAACCAAAGCGGACCGCACTCTGCCCGACGAGTTCTTTCTCGACCTGCTCGAAGAACACTTCAGCGAGGAGGAGGCGAAGTTGCAGATCGAGACCGCGATCAACTGGGGCCGCTACGCCGAGCTGTTTGACTACGACAGCAAGCGCGAGCGCTTCTTCATGCCGGAAGAGCCGCCGGCGCCGGCGGAGGAGACCGGCGACGAAAGCGAAGTCGGACGCAGCCTATGAGTGCGCCGCCGCATGCGCTGAAGAGCGAGAAGACCTGGCCGTTCTTCCTCGACGCCCTCGTTCTGGGCGGGGTGATCGCCACTGTCTACCTGATGGTGATCGTCGGGCGCTACTGGTTCGGCGCCATCGTGCCCGCGGCGGAGATTTCCCGCTCGCCCCGGGCGATCCCGATGTACACCGTGTATTCGCTGGTGCGCATGACAGCCGCCTATGTGCTGAGCCTGGTGTTTGCCATCGCTTACGGCTATGTCGCCGCCTATAACAAACGGTTGCAGGCCGCGATGCTGGCCACGCTCGACATCCTGCAATCGATTCCTGTCTTGAGCTTCCTGCCCGGCGTCATGCTGGCGATGGTCTCGCTGTTTCCGACGCGCCAGGTGGGCGTCGAGATCGGCTCGGTCATCCTCATCTTCACGGGCCAGGTCTGGAACATGGCCTTCAGCTTCTACGCTTCGCTCAAAGCTATTCCGAAAGAACTGCGTGAAGCGTCGCGCATCTATCGCTTCAGCCGTCTCCAACAGTTTCTGCAACTCGAACTGCCCTATGGCACCATCGGCCTGGTCTGGAATTCCATGGTCTCGGTCGCCGGCGGATGGTTTTTTCTCATGGCCTGCGAGATGTTCGTGCTCGGCAAGCGCGACTTCCGCCTGCCCGGTCTCGGCTCATATCTCCAGTCCGCGGCGAGTGACGGCGACACGCAAGGCATCATTTGGGGCCTTTCAGCGATGATCGCCGTGATCGTGCTGATCGACCAGTTGATCTGGCGCCCGGTGATCGCGTGGGCGGACAAGTTCAAGATGGAGCAGGTGGAGAGTGCGCCGGCCAGTGAGTCGCCGATCCTGCATTTCCTCCAGAGTTCGCCGCTGCTCACTCGCCTGACGCGCAAGACGCTGGCGCCTTTGGGCGAACGCCTCTACATTTACGCCGCCCAGCACCATCACGTGCGGCCCTTTCACATGCGCGAAGCGCGCCGGAGCCGCTTGCTGCGTTGGGCCGCATGCGGCCTGGTCGTGGGGCTGATTCTCTTCGCCGTGGTCCAGGCATTCCTGACACTGCGTAGCGTGACATCCACGGAACTGTTGACGACGGTGGAAAGCGCGGGCGCGACCTTCCTGCGCGTCGTCATCGCATTGGTTCTCGGCTCGGCCTGGACGATCCCCGCAGGTGTCGCCATCGGCTTCAATCCCAAACTGGCGCGCATCGCGCAACCGCTCGCCCAGATCGCCGCCTCTGTGCCGGCGACGGCGTTGTTTCCGGTGGTCCTGTTGGCCCTCGTCAGCGTAGGCGGGGGGCTGAAGGTGGGCTCCGTGCTGCTGATGCTGCTCGGCACGCAGTGGTACATCCTGTTCAACGTGATTGCGGGCGCGATGGCGATCCCCTCGGAATTCCGCGAGGTCTCGGAGATCTTCCGCTTCAGCCGGCTGGACCGCTGGCGAACCGTGATCCTGCCCGGCATTTTCCCGTACTTGCTTACCGGCCTCGTGACGGCGAGCGGAGGCGCCTGGAACGCAAGCATCATTGCCGAGTACTTCCACTTCAAGGGCCAGGTGCTGTCGACTTTCGGGCTCGGCTCGCTCATCAGCTCCGCCACCGACGCGGGCAACTTCTCGCTCCTGTTGCTCTCCACGGTGGTCATGGCGACGCTCGTAGTCACCGTGAACCGGCTGCTCTGGAGGCCGCTCTACCGGGTAGCTGAACAGCGTTATAAGCTTGAGCCGTGAGGGCGGCTTTTGGCTTCGTAGTTCCCTCAGAAGCGCCACGCGTTCCCCCACTTTGATCAGATCAAACTCCCAATCAGGCGCCGGCTGTCACAGCCCGCGAATTGATGAGACGGAGTTGGGTCGCCTCCATGCGAATCTGGTCCATCTCGTTGACAGCCGCTTCGGCCTCCAGGACCGAAACGTGGGGCTTTAGTTCGTTGATCCGCAATGGCCGCTCGGCTGGCGGCGTCCTTCGATCCACCGAGACGTAAAGCGCGGTTGCCAGGCGCTCAAGCTCAGTAACCTTTTTTGAGGCAAGCTTTTCCGCGATGAACTCAATCTGGGAACTGAACGTGCGAACTGCCATTGACATCGCGACGACCCTCGCGCTGTTGGCTCCGGGCGCAACGCTCGGCCCGTAAGGAATTGGCCGGGGTTCCCATTTCACCATATCCGCCGCTTCCATCTCGGACAGCATATCCCTTAGATCGAATGAAAATGGGCCGTGCTTGTACAGGATAAACTTAACATTCAAGGGCACTTCCAGCATCACCTGCAGGAAATAACTCGCCTTTTGGACATGGGTTTCCCCCGCCCAACTTCCGTGTTTTCTGAGCGCCTCGGCAAGCGCCAAAACGAGCCCCGCCTGTTCGACTTGCAGCATAAACTTACTCCTGCGGTGTTGCAGCCGGAGGGATGATCGTGCCGTTCTCCTGATGCAACCACTGCACGGCTGCTTCCCTCAATCCCGGATCTACGTAAACCAAGTCTACCCCAAAAACAGGAACCTTCTGAAGCGTTTCGGATAGGGACAGGGAATTCTGAATCCGGCCATCACGTGCAAGCACGGGGAAACTCATGCCCTTACTGCGCTGGGTATAGCGGTCCCGCCGAACGTAGGCCGCTCCGAATTTTTCTTCCAGCGCCTTGACCACAAGCGAAACGCTATCCGGATTCCTCTTTTGATCGGTCGGGTTGCGCTCATAGACAAGCCGGAAGTGTTCTCGTCCAGTGATCCTCCGCGCAGGATCGTGCCCGGGTGATTCCGGATCGACGGCATTTTTTCGTATTGCACACATGATTTCGCAATCGGTTAGTTTGAGATGACTCTCAATATCTGTTTTGAATCTGCCGTCAGGCAGCCACGACCTCAAGAAGTCCTTGAGATGAATATCGTAGATTCTTCTGACCGGGTGGAAATACAATTGAGTATACATGAAATATCTAGCCCATAATAGCGACTCAGCCGTCTGGAGCCCGCCTTGTTCAATACCCAGAGTCGGTTCCATGGAATCACCTTCACCCTTGGGGAGAATCCGAAGTGTATCAATCAACCGGTAATGATCAAAACGCCCGTAACTAACACCAGCATGGTGGGAGTCTCGCAATAGATAATCCATGCGATCCGCTCCGAAGGCATCCCCCACAATGATTTCGGAAAGAATCGTCTCCCATTCACTGAAGCTCTCAGGTGCTGGGTGCTCCTTCGGCCCAAGCGCTAGCTTTCCAATATCCTCAGGGTCAATCTTGAGGTCTCTCCAGATAGCTGACATCTCCGGGCCCCTTATCAATTCGAGGCTCAGTGTTTCATGGGTAAAGCCTGCGGGCAGTAGCTCCGACTCAGCAGCATGAGAAAACGGAAGGTGCCCGATGTCATGGCACAGAGCAGCCATGCGAATGACGCTCCGCCAGTACTCGAAGTAACGATCACCCTTTCGAGGAACAAGCTTACGAATTGAGTCGTCATGAAGATGTTCTGGGTCCGTCACCACATCGTAAATCCTGCTTGACAGTTCCATTACGCCCAACGAATGTTCAAATCGCCTGTGAGTCGCGCCCGGATACACGAGATAGGTCATCGCCAGTTGATGAATATCGCGTAGGCGCTGAAAAGGCCTTGAGTTCAAGACTCTCCTTTCGGAGGAATCAAAGCGGATAAAGATATGTATTGGATCACGGACTTCATGAGTCTTGTCAGGCATAGGTGGGCTCATCAGTTCTGGCTGTAAATGCTATCAACGGGAACACGTTGAGCGCAATGTCATTTGATACCGCTCACGACGATCTCATGCGCACTGGAAGGGATCGCGATTGACGCTCCGGCGCGTCGATCGCTCAGTTGCTTGCCGTCCACCGAGATTGACGTCCCCGCGACAGGCAGCACGACATCGGCGCTGCTCCCTGCGGGTACAGTCACGCGCAGCGTGAACTGCGCGCCTTCACGCCGCCAATCGACATCCACATTCCCGTGCGGCGTCGCCACCGTTCCGCGCGCGAAGTTTAGCCCGCACGTCTGCGGCCGGATCGCGATCTTCGTGAAGCCCGGCGCGGTCGGAGTCACGCCGAGGATGCGCGAGGACATCTGGATCAGCGGCGAGCCACCCCAGCCGTGGCTGTAGTCGCCGTCGGTCCACATCTCGCGCACGGTGCCGCTGTCGGGATTGATCTGCAGGCGATGCATCTGCGCGACGGCGTAGCGTTCGAACAATCCGGCGTGGGCCAGTGCGGCGTAAACGAAGTGCATGAAATAGGGCTGGACGTTTAGCGGTTCGTCGCGCAGCACGCGCTCCAGAATGGCCCGCTGCCGGGCCTTCGGCGCGAGGTCGTAGAGCACGGCCAGCGCGTTCACGTGCGGGCTGAAAGTCTCCATTACGGTGTCGGCGGGAAGCCATTCATCAGGCTTCACCAACGTCTGGAACGGCTTGCCATCGCGGTACAGACCCTTGTCCGCGTTCCATAACTCACGCTCAAACGCGGCGGCGGTTGCAGTGCGCAACTCCTTGTAACGGGCCGCGCGAGCCGTGTCTCCCATCAGCGCGGCGAGGCGCAGTCCATCGGCGAGGCCCCGGTAATAGAAGGCCGTCATATAGCCCTGGCCGATCACGGCCGGCGGATGATGGCACGGGATGCCGTTGATCTTGACCCAGTCGAGAAACATGTAGGACGGCGCTTCCGAGATGAGGCCGTTGCGTCCGCGCCACGTGCCGAACTTGTCCAGCAGCCCATGCGCGACCGGCGCGAGTTCGCGCACCAGAGCCGTGTCGCCGGTGTAGTCGTAATAGTCGACCAGCATCTGCAGCCACAGCAGCGAGTAGCTGGTATGGAAGTTCAAGTAGCCCGAGTTCTGGAGAATCAACCCGAACTTGCGCAGATCCTGGCGCGCGAGCCACGGTTCGCCGAAAGCGTAGTAGTTCTCGGCCGCCTCAATCAGGTAGTCGCCCGGATCGCTGATCGGTTCCTGATGGTTCGGCGAATCCAGGTGATGCGTCTGCATGCAGATCTGCGTGGCCCAGCGAAACGATTTCCAGAGGCGGTTCAACTGAGCGTCATCTGTTTCAAAAGAACCCCGGTAAGAGACCGGATAGGAGATGAAGCTGGCGCGGATATCTTCAAACACGACAGGGCCGGTGGCGTGACGGACTTCGATATTCAGCGCAGAAAAACTGTCCATCGTCGGGAACTCATAAAGTGTGGTCCCGTCGCGCAGGACCACGGCGGTCCGGCGGCGGAAGCCGGGTCGCTTCAGCTCATTGGGCTCAATCAGAATCTCCGTGCCGGCCGGGCCGTGGACCTTGATACTCGCGTGGGCGCTGAGAACCCGGTCGAAATCGACGGAGAAATGTCCGTCGCCATTGAGCTTCACGACGCCGCCGTCGCGCAGCGGCTTGACGGGCAGCGTGACGCCGTCGCTCGCGCGCGAGACGCCCGCCGGTGGATAGATCGCCTCCATGCGCGGTGGCACTTCACTGGCGGCTAACGTCCCCCAGATCGATTCGACGGCCGCCGCCGCGCGCCAGTCCGCATCTTTGAATCCGGCCAGATGCCAGCCATCGGGCTCGCGGCTTGCGTCGTAGCGCAGATAGGAATCGTCTCCCTCCGTGACGCCGAAGGCCGACGCTGGCAGCGCGCGCCAATCGGGGCCGGTGGCTACCGTGACGCGGGATTGCGCCGAGCGGATGTCCGCCTCGAACAGGAAGCCCGCCTTGCCCAGCGAGTAGTTGGGCTGCCCCGTGCTGAAGACCTCGGCCGCGATCACGTTGCGCCCCTTGTGGAAGAACGCCGTCAGGTTGCGGCAATCGTAGAGCCAACGATGCGACCAGCCGAAGCGCGAGTCGATGTCGTTGCCGGGATCGGCGGGCCCCCGTGAAACCAGCTTGCCGTTGATCCACAGGCGATAGACCGAGTCCGCGCTGACGCGCGCCTCCACCGACTGGGGTTCGTCAGCCAGTTTGATTTCTTTCCGAAACCAGGCGGCGAGCGCGTGCTTTTCGTCGCCATGGCGCGCACTCGCATCCGTGGCGGGATCCAACCAGATCCAGGCAGCCTTCAGCGCCGTTTGCGCGGCCGCCGGGCGGAAGTGATAGTTGACGGCCTGCACCCCGTCGCTGCTCACCCGCACGCTCATGCCCGCGTTGACGACTGGCCCGCGCGGGTCGCTTTGGATCTGCTGTATTTGCGCGGCCGCCAGGCACAAGCCGCACGTCAGGATGATGAGAGCAAGCCAACTGCATTTCATGAGAGAAGAAAGCCTAACTTTGCATGCTACACGGCTGCGCGGATGGACGTTATAGCTGCCGCATCTACAAGCTCAGGACACGCTGGGGCAGACGCCGTGTTGTTCCGCATGGACGAACAGCGATCGATGGTGGAGAATGTGAGCATGATCACGTTGGACATCTTGCGCACGGAAAAGCGAGCTGCAATTGTCCGGCTTGGTGAACAGCACGGAGCCTCCAATATACGTGTATTCGGCTCGGTCGTTCGAGGAGAGAATCGCGAGGAGAGCGACATCGACTTTCTTGTGGATTTCGAGAAGGGACGTTCGCTCTTCGACTTGATTCGGTTCAAGCTCGACCTCCAGGACCTTCTAAACGTCACGGTTGACGTCGTGACGCCGGGCAGCCTGCGGTATCTCCGCCAGCGCGTGCTGACTGAAGCTCAGCCTCTGTGACGCTATGCAATCACCGGGCCCTAGAATCTACCTGCTACACATCCGCGACTGCTGTGTTGAGCTACGCGAATGCGTCAGTCTCCGTGACGCTGGCGGCACCCCGGCTTCGATATTATTAAGCGCCGTCAGCCGAAACCTCGAAATCATTGGGGAAGCCTCGCGCAAGATCGGAGAAGAATTCCGCTTGTCTCATCCTGAAATCCCTTGGCGCGAGATGAACAGCCTGCGAAATGTTCTGATCCATAACTATGACGGGGCTGATCCGGACATGATCTGGGCGATTGTGGAGTAGGAGATCCCGGCGTTGCTTGAGGCCATAACCAGGCTTCTCTAGCTGTTCCTTCCGTCGTAAGCCAGAGCAGCGTCTGACTCGTTGGGAGAAACTATCGGGTGGGCGGGCAGACCGCCCCAATAGCTATGCAAACCCAGCTCTCCTCTTACGGCCAGGCATCCTCTCATCCCTCTCCGGTCAGCAAAATGATGGCCGAATTCGCGGGCACCTTCCGCGACGGCGTCGACATCAATCTCGGCGTCGGCTACGTGAACGAGAAGACGATTCCCGTGGCCTCGCTCGTCAAAGCGATGCAGGCCGTGGCGGACGATGCCGCGAAGTACCGTCAGGCGTTCAACTATGGCAGCCCGGCCGGTTCCGGAAACCTGATCGCGTCGATCCGCCGGTTCCTTCTTGAGAGTCAGCGCGGGCAGTTGGATGCGGCGACGCTCGGGCGCATACGCCTCGCCATCGGAGCCTGCGGAGCAACCAGCATTCTCGATGCGCTGACGGACGTGCTGCCGCCAGGCATTGTCGTCACCTCCGACCCGATGTATTACATCTACACCGAGGGCCTGATGCGCAAAGGCTTCGAGGTGCTCGCCGTGCCGGAAGACAGCGAAGGAATCGATCTCGCCATCCTGGTGCGCAAGCTCGAAGCGCTGGGCGACGCGGCGCAGCGGATCTCGTTTTTCTACGCCGTTACGGTGAACAACCCGTCGTGCACCGTGCTGTCGAACCGGCGGCGCCGGGCGCTTCTGGATGTCGTTGCCGCGATGTCCCGCCAGCAGGGCAGGCTGATCCCGATCTTCTACGACCTGGCTTACGAACTTCTGCTGCACGACCCCGCGACAGAACCCTTCGCGTCGGTGTTGCCCGTGGACGATTTGGGCATCGCCTATGAGATCGGGACGCTGTCGAAGATCCTGGCGCCAAGTCTACGCATCGGATACTTGCTCGGTCCCGATGGGCCGCTGATGAACGCCATGATCCAGTCCACCAGCGACACCGGTTTCAGCGCTCCGCTGTTTGTGCAGGAGATGGCCAGCTATCTCATCGACAACTGCATGGGCGCGCAACTCGAGGCCGTCAACGCAGGCTATCGCGAGAAGGCGATCGCCGTTCGGGCGGGCATCGAACGCTACCTGGGCTCCTATCTGGAGGAGTGCCGCGGCGGCAGGGCGGGGTTCTATTACTACCTGACCCTCAAGGACATCGAGACCTGCCCGGGCTCCGCTTTCTTCCGCTTCCTGATGCGCACCACCGGCGACGCCGAAGTGGACGGCCCGATCGCAGATCGCAACGCGAGCGTGATTTACATCCCGGGCGAATACTGCGTGCACCCGCAAGGCGATCTGGCTGAGCGCGGGAAGCGGCAGCTTCGTCTGTCGTATGGCTTCGAAGAAGTGCCGCGCATCCTGCAGGCGCTGGAACTGATGCGGGACGCGGCTGAGTTCGCTTCTTAGCGTGTTGTGGGGCGGTCCTCCAGGACCGCGCGGGCTCTCCAGAGCCCGCTCTGGACAAACTTGCGGGG
>Ga0302270_10001401_pt1 | contig 24394 bp, 13 predicted proteins | sample III_Bog_E2_3_FD_198773 | JGI IMG/M metagenome (GOLD analysis project Ga0302270, IMG submission 198773) | Peat permafrost microbial communities from Stordalen Mire near Abisko, Sweden - III_Bog_E2_3 | ecosystem: Environmental > Terrestrial > Soil > Wetlands > Peat | place: Sweden: Abisko... | reverse complement strand
GACCCCAACCGGCGCCGCCTCCGAAGTAGATGGCCTCCATGGTCGCGGCTCCGTCGTCCTCGCTGTTGGTCTCCACGTTGCCGTAGTCGAAGCAGCAACCGCTGTTCTGGTAGCTCGCGGTGGTTCCGCTGGTGACCATGTATTCGGTCTCCGCCTGGTCTCCGGTGGCGATTCCCGTGGTCTTGTTCAGGCGGTACCCCGTGCCTTCGCCCCCCGCGGGAGGTGTGCAACCGCCGTTGTTGTCGGCGATCACCTTGATGCCGTAGGCCTTGTGACCGGCCAGCATCAGGGGTAGGGCATTGGCCACGGCTTCCTGGTCGACGTGCATGCAGACCTGCCCCCCGCCCAGCGATTTCGTCAGATGGTTCGCCTTGCCGGATTGGTCGTAGATCTCCGAGATCGTGCAGGTCGTGGCCGTGCAGAACGAATCCTGGGTGGCGGCATCGGCCACCCCGCCCGCGGAGAGGGGTCCGACATTCTTGAGTTGGCCGTCGGAGCTTCGCCGAAGCTGGTAGAGCGGGCCGTCGTAGGAGGCGAACAGCGCGCGAACGGTGCTGTGCGCCGCCACGCAGGGGGTTCCGCCCGCCTGAAGGATATCGCAGGGTCCTTGGGCCCGGATGGTCCCGGTGGCCAGTGCCACGGCGAAGACGAAGGCGACTTGACTGCGAACTCTGGCGGTGTTCATGACGCTCCCCGGTTGGTGGTCGAGACCGATGGACCGGATCGCCATCGCCGAAGCGATATCCGGCGATGCGACTCCATCGTGCACTCTGACGTTTCCAAGGATATGGCGGTGCCCACGGGGGGAAGGCGGGTTTCCGGAGCCGTCTTATGCAAAAAAAACAACGGTGCCGCTCGCCGTCGAAGTCGACGGGGCCGGCAATCGACGAAGCGACAAGGGCATCGAATCGACGGGGCGATTCCCGGTCGCGGGAAGTGCCCTGGGTATGCCTACTTGGCCCCCACCAGGATCTTCCGTGCGATGCCCTCCGAGGCGTTCGGACGGACGACATAGATGCCAGGACGTGGGACGATCCGCGCCACGGCGGCCTCGAGGTTCTCCCCCGTTTCGATCTTCACCAGGCCGAGATCGCGCCCCTGCAGGTCTCGGATCCGATACGATCCAGAACCCGCGTTCGCCGCGGTCCTTTGGCCCAGGATTCCCGTGGCCGCGGGTGTGACGTACAACCGGTAACCGTTCAATTGGCTGGTCACGTTCACCGGAACGGTGATGGAACCGTTGGTCACCGCGTATTTGGTTGTGGAGAGCGTGGTGGTGCCGGAGACCGGCGTGTCCTTGTCGGTCCAGGTGACGTCGTCCAGCTCTACATCCACGCTGGATCCGAACCAGGCTGGAATTCCGCCCACTGCGACGTCGACCGTGCCCACGCTGTTGCCGCCCAGAACGATGCTGGCGTACTGCTGCGACCTGTCGACGGAGGCGAAGGCGTCCACCCCGTCGCTGGCGTCGTTCGGAGGCGTCGTCATCGCCATGTAGCCGGTCATGTCGCCGTACCACTTGTAGAGGTACCAGCCGCCTCCCTTGGCGTTCCCGGACGTGAGCAGGCTTCCCAGTCTCCCGGGGTAGGCGGTGAACCACCAGGAAATCATGGCGCTCTCCACCCCGTCTCGTTCGAATTTGGCGATGAAGGGGACCGAGACCCCCGGGCACCCTTCGTAGGTGTGGGTGTTGGAGGAATACTCGTTGATCGAAATCGGCAACGGTCCGATCCCCAGGCTCTTCTCCAACGCCCGGTAGGATTTGTAGGCTCCCGCGAATCCGTCGGATCCCCACTGGTGCCAGCAGATGACGTCCGGAAGGCAGTTGTTGGCCTTGCAATAGGTGAGGAACGTCTGCATGCTCCCGTTGTCGTAGTAGGAGTAGGAGGGCCCGATGATCTTGGCTGTGGGATCCAGGGATCGGATCAGGGTGTACATGGGCTTCCAAAGGGTCGAATTGAAGTCGCCGTTGGCCGTCTGCCAGGTCCCGTTGGGTTCGTTCCAGATCTCGTAACCGTCGTAATTCGTCCTTCCCGAGGCGATCTTGGCGTTGATCACGGAGGTGACCTGGCTCTTGTAGTCGGAAATGCCCGCGAACTGGTAGGGCCAATTGGGATAGACGTCCGACAGCAGGAACTGGACCTTGCCCGTGGTGGAGGCGATCCTCGCGGAGACCGGAATGGCCGCGCCGATGTCGTGTTGGTGCCCGGCGCCGTCCAGGGCGGGACACCTGAACTCGTTGGGATGGAGAGCGCCAACCATGCCCGGGATGTCCGACGGCAGGGTTTCGGTGATGCCGTAGAGGGATCCCGACGCGCAGTGGGTCACCGGACGGATGCTGTCGGAGAGGTTCACCGACAGGCTGAAAGTCGCGCCCATCGACGGGCAGGCGAACGCCACCGCGAAGGAAAGACAGCCGACAGCTTTGCAGTTCGTGATCACCCATCGCCTCCCTGAGGATCGCGTCCCCGACGTTGGCTCGAAGCTACCGCCCACGGTCGGATGCATACCAGCCGTTTTCGGGGAAAGCTTATGGCGAAACAACAATCGCCCAAGGAATCCCCAATTCCGGATGATCTGCTCCATGGCCCCCCTGCTCCGGGGCAAATCACCGGCGTGGAAGCCTACGGCGCGACGTTCACGTCCACGATGTAGTCGCCGGCCGCGAGCCCAAGATCCTTACGGATGTCCACCTCGTTGGTGCGCACCTCGCCCCGGTAGACCAGCTTGCCGGAGTAGTCGTGGACCGCGATGCTCTTCGCCTTTCCCGCGAACGCTTCGGGGAAGGTCACCAGATCCCCGCTGGTCTTCAACACCACCCTCCACGGATCTGCCCGGAGCCGATTCTTCTCCAGGCCCGTGGGGAGGAGCGAAACCTGCGAGCCGGTGTACACCAATTGACCGTCCGGTTGCGTCGTGACCCCGATGCCTGCCCCGTGGTTGCTGGAAACGAAGACGATGTTGAATACCTTCTTCGCGACAATTCCAGGAAAGCTTCCCACGCGATCGCCGATGATCACGTTCCTGGTGGCGTCGACATAGGTGATCGGAATCGTGGCGTACTTGCCCGTCTCGTAGTCGTAGTTGTCGTTCTCGTCCTCGTACAAGGTGAACGAGCCGTCGGCACCCGGATAGACGCGGAGTTCGATGGTGTCGACTTGCTGGGTCGAGTACTGGACATCCGGCCCCATGGGCACGATGGATCCGGCCCGGATGTCGAGAGGGATCTGCGACAGCGGAGCGTTTGCCGTGATATTGCCGCCCCCTTTGACGCCCAGACCGGTCCAGAAGTCGAACCAATTTCCCGCCGGGAGGTAGACGGAACGCGACGTCGTGCCGTAGGTGGTCACCGGACTCACCATGAAGGCCGGGCCGTACATGAACTGGTTGCCGACGGTCTTGATGTTGGGGTCGGTCCTGAAATCGAGGATCAAGTGGCGCATGGGGGTGTAGTCGGAGTTGGTCGTCATCCAGGCCAGCGAATAGATATATGGCATCAACCTGTAGCGGAGCTTGTCGACGATGAGAAGATTCGCCCTGGTGGCGGCGGAAAACGTGGTCGAATAGAGTTCCCTGCCCTGTCCGCTCTCCATGTTTCCATGGATCCTGAATATGGGACAGAACGCTCCGTACTGGAGCCAGCGGGTCATGAGCTGCTGGTTGTTGTCCGTCGTGAAGTCGATGTTGGCACCCCAATACCCTCCGATGTCCGTGGTCCAGTAGGGGATGCCGGAAACCGTTGAATTGATTCCGCTCGTCACACTGGTGGTCAAAGTGGGGAAATCGCTGTTGATGTCGCTGCTCCACTGTATGGCGGAATGCGATTGCTGCCCCGCGAAGTTGGCGCGATGCAGCATGACGAAGCGCTTGCCGGGAATGTCCCTGCGCCAATTGCTGTAGGCCATGCTCGTCATTTCGAAGGAGTAGGTGTTGTAGAAGAGCACGCCCAGGCCCATGGCTGTCGTGACCGAGCGGCGGTCGAAGTTGTCCGGGTAGGGGAAAGGCTCGTCGTTGTCGAACCACCAGCCATCCCATCCCAGCACGGTCGTGTCGAACATGGCGCTCTTGATGTTGTTCCAGAACGTTTCGCGGGCCTGGGAGTTGTACGAATCGATGAAATGCGTGGTGCCGCTGGAGGGCCAGAGCCACCCGTTGGCATTGAACGAACTGAAGGGGGGCGACCCCTGCTCGATCTCGCTCCAGATGGAGATCAAGGTGTGGATGTTCGAGTTGTGCAGCGAATCGAGCTCGTTCTTGACGTTGCCGTAGCCTGAGTTGAAGCAATAGCATCCCTGCTGTCCGGCCCCGACCCAGTATTGCCAGTCCTGCACGATGACATCCAGGGGAATGTTGTTCTTGCGGTAGCCGTTCTTGACCGCCAGGATCTCCGCCTGGGACATGTAGCGGTCCTTCGATTGGATCAGACCGTAGGCCCATTTGGGGAAAAGCGGCACCTTGCCGGTCGCGGTGCGGTAACCGGAGATGACCTGGTCGATCTCGGGCCCGTAGAAGAAGTAGTAGCTCAGTTCGTCTCCGCATTCCGACGAAAACGCGTAGCGGGTGTTGTTGGAGACGGTTCCGTCGAAGGTGACTTTCGCGTAGCTGTCCCAGAAGATCCCGTACCCCCTGGTGGAAACGAGGACGGAGACGGCGGTGGACTTCGATCCGTAGTCCTCGTCCATGACTTCGGTCTTGCCCTTCATGTTGTAGTTGCCGTCCATGTGCTGGCCCAGGCCGAACAGTCCCTCGTCCGACGGGGATACGAATTCGGCGCGGACGGTGTTGGTGTTGGCCGTCAGCACGGTGACCGGAGTCATGCTCTTGGCGCCTTCGGACAGGATGACTCCGTCGTTCAGGTCCGTGTAAGCGACATTCGCCGTCGACTTGCTGACCTTGACCTTGAGCTTGCTGGTCACGAGGGTCACCGTATCACCGACCTCGGACGTGGAGAACGTGGGCGTCGGCCACGCCTTCGTGACGACATTGATGGGGCGCGCGGGGATCGTGGATGTCGGAGAATAGGCAACCCTCACGATGTCCGCCTGGCAGATCTGGACCTTCATGACACCGTTGTCGCAGGTGAAGGTGATCCCGTCCGCGTTCGCGAGATAGGATTTCACGCTCAACGCCATCGCGTCCTTCGCGAACAGGGTCGCCAAGGCGATTCCGCACAGCATCTTCGCGCCCGAATTCGATCGCGGGATCAGTGGTCTCCTGTCCATGGAATCACTCCTTCGTTCGTGCCTTTGGACGCGATGGCATGGGATACCCATCTCGCGCTTTCCGCGGAAGCGGAAAACTGGAACGCGTATGCCCGGTGCCGCCGGCATGGTATCCAGGATATGGGAGAGGCCTCGACGAGAGTCGGCATTTCTTTCGTGCGCCGATCCCAATTCCGCAAAGGCCGACTTTCGGTGCCGTCTCGAAGCGCCGAATCCCGGACGGCCGCCCACCCCGAGCCGACATCCGATTTCGCTGGTCCCGTCAAGGCTCGGGAGGTTGTCGTTTCCACAACACTCCGCGATCCGAAAGCTGTTTGCGCACGAACGGATTCCGGTACCTTCACGAGACAAACGCGTGGAGACCGAATCGCTCCACCACAAAACACGGAGACGATCCAGGATCGCCTTCCATCGCCGGGGCATCGCATGAACATCTCAAGAACGGTATTTGGCGCGGCATCGGCTGCGATCCTCCTGGTTCCCGGGATCGGACCCGCGGGCTCCGCGAACGCGGGTCCGTGCGACATCTACCAAGCGGGAGGAACCCCCTGCGTAGCCGCGCACAGCACGGTTCGCGCCTTGTACAGTTCCTATTCCGGGAGTCTGTACCAGGTGCGGAATGCCGCCAACCAGACCAAGGACATCGGGGTCCTGGCCACCGGAGGCTACGCCAATTCCGCCGCCCAAGACTCGTTCTGTGCCAAGACCACCTGCACCATCTCCAAGATCTACGACCAGTCTCCGAAGGGCAACCATCTGACCGTGGCACCCCGCGGCACGTGGCTGGCGAATGGCGCGAAGGAGTCCAATGCGACCCAGGCCAAGCTCGAAGTGGACGGGCATTCCGTCTACGGTGTCTACATCGCCGGCAGCGGCTTCACCTCGAATCCCGGTAATGGCTACCGCAACAATGCCACCAAAGGAGTCGCCACTGGCGATCAGCCGGAGGGCCTGTACATGGTCGCCAGCGGGACGCACTACAACCAGTGGTGCTGCTTCGACTACGGGAATGCGGAAACAAACGACACGGACGACGGATCGGCCACCATGGAGGCGATCTTTTTCGGGAACAGCACCCAGTGGGGCCATGGCAGCGGAGCCGGTCCTTGGGTGATGGGCGACCTCGAGAACGGACTTTGGGCCGGCAATGTCACCTCGTACACCGGCAACACCACGGTCACCTACTCCTATGTCACCGCGATGGTGAAGGGGAATTCGGGGAACTCATGGGCCATCAAGGCAGGCAATGCGCAGTCGGGAAGCCTGAAAACGATGTACGACGGAGTTCGTCCGAACGGGTACAGCCCCATGAAGAAGCAGGGCGCCATCCTCCTGGGCATCGGGGGCGACGACAGCAACAACGGCGAGGGGACCTTCTTCGAGGGTGCCGTGACCACGGGATTCCCACCCGACAGCACCGAAAACCAGATCCAGACGAACATCGTCCAGGCCGGATACGGGAGCAACGTGACCACATCCCTCTCCGGCCATGTCGCCAATTCGTTGCCCATTTCCGCGCGCTTCGATGCCGCGAATGGAGCGGTCATCGTGAACTACGGTCTGGAAAACTCGAGTTCCGTTCGAATTCGCGTATTCGACATGCAGGGACACGAATTGGCAACCACCGCGAACGACTTCGTCGCGCCCGGCCAGCACATGGCCAGCCTGAACGCGAAACCGGGCCATTCCGGGATCTATGCCGTGGTGGTGGAGATCGATGGGAACGTGAACTGGAGCCGGAACATCGTCTTGAATCGCTGATCTCGCAGGGATCCCGGGAGAGAATATGATCGCCACAACCAGCACGCTGCTTTCGGCCCTCCTCCAATTTTCGGGAGCTGGAACGTCCATATTGCCCACCGATTCGCTGGGAAGCCAATACTTCGGGAACGACAAGCAGTGGTACGAGGACAACATCCCCTTCTTCGAGTGCTCGAACAAGGCCCTGCAGGACGTCTACTACTACCGCTGGGCCAGCTACAAGTCGCACATCAGGAACGAAGGGTCGTACTACATCGTCACCGAATTCCTGAACGAGATGAGCTGGGATGTCAAACCCTACGCCGCCTTGCAGGATGCGACGGGCCACCACATCTACGAAGGCCGCTGGCTGCGCAACCAGCGCTACTTGAACGATTACATCAACTTCATGAACACGAACGGATTCAAGGTCTACGCCTATTCGGAAAACATCGCCGACGCCACCTGGAACAGATACCTCGTGAACATGGACGCCTCGTTCGTGAAGAGCCAGCTCTCGAACATGGAAAACCTCTACGGGCAGTGGGTGGGGTCCAAATTCGATGCCACGCACGGACTCTTCCACCAGACGCCGATCTCCGACGCGACGGAATATTCGATCGCCTCCATCGATGCCTCCGGAGGGACAGACGGGTTCCAAGGCGGTGAATCCTTCCGGCCGTCCATCAACAGCTACCAGTACGGCAACGCGTTGGCGATCTCCAACACCGCGCGCCTGACCGGCGACTCCACCAACATGAAGAGCTACGCGTCCAAGGCCGCCGCCCTGAAGCAGAATCTCCAGAACTCCCTCTGGAACACGACGTTGCAACATTTCGTGGACCGGTACGACGTGACGAATTCGTACGTCACCACCTGGGCGTACATCCGAGGTCGCGAGTTGGTGGGCTACGTTCCCTGGGCGTTCGAGATGCCCGACAACAACGCCACCTACAACGCCGCATGGCAGCATCTGATGGATCCGACGGAATTCTACGGCATCGACGGAGTCCGGACGGTGGAGCCTTCGTACCAGTACTACATGAAGCAATACCGGTATGGGGGGAGCTTGCCGGAATGCCAATGGAACGGGCCCAGTTGGCCCTTCCAGGAGACGTTCGTCCTGCAGGGAATGGCGAACCTTCTCGCGGATTACACGCAGACCTGGGTCACCAGGGACGATTACATGTCCGTCCTGAAGAAGTACGCGGCGCAGCACTACTTCACCGACGGTTCGTTCAATCTGGTGGAGGACTACTACCCCGACAAGGCGGCTCCCGCGCCTTTGGTCGACTTCGCCGAACGCAGCCAGCACTACAACCACTCCCAGTTCGACAACCTGATCATCACGGGTCTGTGCGGAATCCGTCCGAGCGAAGGCAACATGCTTGCCGTGAACCCCATGGCACCGGCCTGGTCGGCGAGCGACACCAATTCGCTTTCCTACTTCGCCCTGGAGAACGTCCTCTACCACGGACACGATTTGACCATCGTCTACGACGCCACCGGATCGCGGTACGGCCAGGGAAAAGGTCTTTCCGTCTGGGTGGACGGCATCAAGAAGGTCGATGCCGTTCCCATGGGCGGCCAATCGGTGGACATCGGGCCTCCGGTCCAGGTGCCCGTGAGTTCGCCGGTGAACCTCGCACTGAGCCTGACCGACACGACCACCTATCCCAAGCCCAGCGCCTCCTACACGAACGGCACGGGAAACCTCCACGACGCGATCGACGGCAGGACCTGGTACTGGACGAACACGGTGAACCGATGGTCCTGTCTCGGATCGAACAACGCCCAGGATTGGTACCAGGTCGACTTCGGATCGACCAAGACCTTCGACAACGCGAAGCTTTCCTTCTTCGAGAACGGCGACCTGAAGGCCCCCGCCGACTACAAGATCCAGGTGTCGAGCAACGGCAGCACCTGGACCGATGCGCCCAGCCAGGTGAAGGCGTTCCCGACCCCGCTGGGCAACACGACGAACCTCGTGACCTTCCCCGCCCAGAGCGCGAGATACGTGCGGGCGCTGTTCACCAACAAGGGCGGCGGGAACTACACCTCCCTGACCGAGTTCGAGGTGAGCAACGAGAACCTCGGAACCTTGGGAACGTCTCCTCGACCCGCACCGTTGGTCAAGAACACCTCGATCCGATGCTCGACGGGGATGCTTTCGATCGATGGAGTCGAATCGGGAACGCTGCAAATCGTAGACGGAGCGGGACGAAGCCGACTTGTCCCCTTCTCGGGCGGAAAGGCCGAGCTCCGTGGCCTGGCCACGGGACTCTACCGCATCCGCGTTCTGGGCGGCCAGGGCGACGGATTCCAGACGGTACCGGTCCTGCGTTGAAGGATTTCGCGACCGTTTTTTGGGACTCCTGAAGGAGTGTCCATTTCCTGTCAGCGGACCTCGACTCAGGGCAGGGCGTGCAGCCGGACCAGATACAGGCCGTCCTTGGTGCTGATATCCAGGAGATCCGGAGCCGACTTGAACTCGCCAGAATACACGCGCTTGCCGACCAGGTCGTAGACGGCGACTGCCACCGGCCTGCCCCTCCATGCGGTCGGAACGTCGATCCGGCTTCCGAAGCTTGTGAAGCTCGCCGACTGCAGGGAGATCGGAGCCACGGCCTTCACATCACGGATTCCCGTGGTGGTGGAATCCGAGACGTGCTTCACATGGAGGGTGACCGAGGAAGAGGACAATCCCGGAGACGTGGCCTGGATCGTGATGGTCCCCGCGTTGTACGAGCGGAATTCGATGGCGGCCATCCCATCCAGAACACCCTTCTCCAAGGCACCACCGGTGAAGGCGATGGAACTGCCGGTGGGAAACGCGCCCAGGCCGGAAGCGTCCGTGAAGGTGATGTTGGGAGCATTGCTCAGCCAAGCTCCCGCGCTGTTCTGCACCTGGACCACGAGCTGGCAGTCGGTGAGACCGTCGTCGGTGAGAGTGTCGTTGTCGGTGGTCAACACCAGTTTCGCGGCGGTTCCGGCCACGGGCCAGGTCGGGTTGGGGACGCCCGCAAGCGTGTTGCGGTAGTAGTACCAGCGTCTCAAGGGGAGGCGCGCGTGGTCCATCATCCCCATGTTTCCCGTGTTGAGGATGCTTCCGTGGTGGAAGGCGCACCAAAGGGCGGCACCACCTCTCCAGGGGTATTGGGTGGGGCTGCCGTTGGTGGTCTGCACGGAGCCCCAGCAGGGGTCGTAGGTTCCTGGCCTGGACTCCTGACAGCTTCCGTACTCGGTCACCATGTTCGGGTAGCTGGGGTTCAGGAAGTCGGTCGCGCCACTGCCGTTGAATCCGGCCACGTCGCCGTACTGCGCCAGGTTCCCCGCCTGCACGCCCCCGATGGCGGCGGCACGCGTGGGATCGATCACATGGACAAGCGCGACCATCTTCTTCAGCAGGTTCACGGTCCCGGTCATGTTGTTGGTGAACCAGTCCTCGTTGCCCATGCTCCAGACGACCACGCTGGGGTGGTTGCGGTGGATCCGGATCATTTCCGTCAGTTGGGTCAGGACATTCTGGTCGAAGGTGGCCGTGATGTTCGGATCGGTGGGATAGCATCCGCTCTCCCAGCCGGTCGCGTTCGTGTAGACACCCCAGAACGGGGCTTCCGACCAAAGACAGATTCCGTACTTGTCGGTGGCGTCGGAAAAGGCCGGGTGGTGGGGGTAGTGGGAGCCGCGGATGAAGTTCATGCCGGCCTCCTTGACCAGACGCACGTCCCGGTAGGAGGCGGTCGGCGCGTTGGCATCCCCCCATCCTGCGTGGTCCTGGTGGACGTTGGTCCCCTCCAGCCAGTATTTGTGGCCGTTCAGGATGAATCCGCTGTCCTTGGACCAGGCCACCGTGCGAAACCCGAGTGGGGATTCGAAATTGTCGACCAGTGTCGTCCCATTGTAGACCTCGGTCTCGACCTTGTACATGTACGGAGTGGACGGACTCCACAGATGGGGATCGGAAATGGCCGAACTCGTCTGGACGAAGGTATCCAAGGTTCCCGCAGGCACGTTTCCCGACGATTGGACTGTGGTCACCACGTTCCCCGAGGAATCGAGGATGGTGGACTTCACCGTGCAATTGGCGATGGCGGCGGTCCCGTCGTTCTTGATCTCCGTCTGCACCTTGACCGTACCGGAGGTCGTCGAGGCCTGCGGCGTGCTGACGAAGGTCCCGTACCAGGGTACGTGCAGCGGATCCGTGGTCACCAGATAGACGTCGCGGTAGATGCCGCCGATGAAGATGTGCTCGCCGCTGCGCGGGGCCACGGTGTCGTTCCAGTTGGCGTCCAACCGTACCGCCACCACGTTGTCGCCAGCCTGGATGTTCCCCGTGATGTCGTAGGAGAATCCCGTGTACCCACCCCTGTGGATTCCCACCAAGGTCCCGTTCACGTAGACCTGGGACACGAGGAATGCCGCCTGGAACTCGAGGAATACCCGCTGTTTTCCGGAGATGGTGGAAGGATCGATCGTGATGTGCCTGCGGTACCATCCCACGTACGGGGCAACGGCGGCATTCGCTCGGAAGTAGGGGATGTCGAAGCTGTGAGGAAGGTTGACGGAGGACCAGGATGCATCGCCGAATCCGGTGGCTTGGGCACCGGAGGGGTCCTGCTTGACGAATTTCCAGCCCTTGTCGATCAGGACCGAGGTCCTCGCCAGGGCGGGATGGGCGAGCGCCGCCAGGCAGACCAGTCCCACCGCGACCAGATTCGTTTGACGCCGCCTGGGACATGCGCATGGGTCCATGGGTTCCTCCGACTCGTCGATGAATTCAAGATGGATGCGAAGTACAAGGCTTCCCGCAGGTTACGGAAGGGCGTTGCTGACCAGGAACCGTCTCGAGGCCGTCCCGCTCCCCGTATGGAGGGCGAGGATGTAGACCCCGCTTCTGAAACGGCTCGGATCCAAGGCGAAGCTGTACTCTCCGCTGGCGCTGAAGCTCGCCATGGTGCGTCCTGCCACCGTGATGATCGATGCATCGTAGGATCCGGGCATGGATATCATCAGGCGTCCGGAACGGTAGCTGACGGAAAGGGAATTGAACGCGGCTGGTTCGCGACCGATGGATCGGAGCCCTGTGCTTGTCTGGAAATTCGGGCCGGGCACGGTCAACACGCCGAACGAATCCATGGGGAAGGTCTGGAAATGGAGCGCGTTCAGCATGGTCGTGTTGGTCGGGTTGAAATCTCCCCGGGGCAGGTACCCGGCCCTGAAGACCTTTTGGGTGTCCACGAAGACCGGATCGGACGTGATGGAATGCTTGTCCAGACCGGAACCTGTCCATCCCGCCCAAGTACCCAATCCGCTTCCGCAGTTGTTCCAGCCGGAGATCATGACCGTCCCGCCTTTGGAATAGACCGTGTTGGAATCCCACTGGGCCAGATAGGTCGGGGCGTTGGCGACGTCGGATGCGCTGAAGGCCTGGTAGATGCAGGTTTTCTGCCCGACGATGACGTTGCGGGCACCGTAGTTGTGCGAATTGGAAACGAGTTCGTGGAACTGGACGTCGCCCCCGCCTCCCGTCGTGACGAGAATGCCATTGATGTAGGTGTTGTACCGTTCCGCCTGGACCTTGTAGCCGCCCCCGAGGATGAGATTCTTCTCCATGAAATAATTCGTGGCATTGTCGTCGAGATCGATGCCGAACATCCCGTCCGGGGTTTCGAAACGATTCATCCGGATTCTGGTCGGATTCCAGGCGTCCAGCAGCGACGCGGTGACGTCGCCCAAGCCGTAGATCGCGTTCCGATCGCGTCCCCACGCGTTGAACGGGCCGTGGTCGGCCGTCTCCCTGACGACATCGTAGACCCAGTTGTACTCGACCACGTTCCCGCCCCAGGCGCCATCGCAGTAGTTGATGCCCGCGCGGGGCATGTGCGCGATGGTGTTGTGGCGGATCGTGTCGAACTGGGTGGCGGAACTGGCGACGCCGGCGACCTGCTTTTCGAAGGTTCCCAGGGTGTCCATCAGGTTGTTCTCGATCACATTGTAGGCTGGATAGTCGGTGGTGAGCGGCCCCGGGGTCCGATCGTTGTTCGGACAGGTTCCGGTGAGGGTTTGTCCCGTGGCGTCCCAGCTGTTGGGACACCGGATGGAGCTCCTCAGGCCGAACATGGCCACGCAATTGGCCCCGGTGCCCTCGAAGTCGTTGTTGTCGACGACGTTGTGGCGGTTGTACCCGCTCATGAAGATGCCGTTGCCGCCCACATGGTCGAACAAGCAGTTCTGGATGGTGATGTTCTCCGCGTTCTGCAGGAAGACCGCGCCCTTGCGGCAGATGCCCCAGTCCGAACCCGTGACCTTCTCGTAGAATTGTCCGGTGCTGTCGAACAACGACCGGTAGGCCTGGGTGAACACGACATTGTCGAACGTGATGTATTGCACGCTGTTGGCCGTCGTTCCGCTGGTTCCGATGATCCGGACCAGTTGGGAAATGGAAGCCAGCTCCACCGTGGCGGTGCTCATGTTGGTTCCGGCGGGTGGATAGAACCACAGGTCGCCCGTGGACTTCCTGTAGAACCACTCCCCCGGGGAATCCAGGAATTCGATGATGTTCTCCGCCATCACGCTGCTGTTCATTCCGCTGCCGCGGTTGTTGTCGCCGACCCATTGGGTGGTGGTCTTGCCCGTGAAGTAGTCGTCGTTCCCGCCCCAGCTGCTGGTGTGGATGCCGCGGAGATATCCAGGGCCCTCGGCGGGATTCGCGCAGGCCGAGGCCTTCGATTGCGCGTCGCTGGCGGAGCCGTTCAGGATCTTGGTGTTGAAGTTGTAGTTCGGGTAGCGTGCCAGGATCTGGAGATTCCCGTTCAGGAAGAGCTGATCGACGTGCAGATTGGGGGCGATCTTGGTCGTTTGAACGGTGACGCCGTTCAAGGTGGTCGATGTCCATGTGGAGGTCACCTTGATGCCGCCGCTGATGATCGCGTTGCCATCTCCGTGGTAGGTGATCGGAGCCGAAGCGGTGCCCGAGTTGGACGCCCCGAAAACCAACGGGGAAGTCAAGTAGTAGGTGCCGGGCAGCAGGTGGACCGTCACGGGTCCACCGGCCTTGACACCGTCGGCCTTGTCGCGTGCCGCCGCGATGGTCTGGAGTGGCGCGCTGGATGTCCCGGCGGCGGCATCGCTGCCGGTCGGCGAGACGTAGATGTCCGCACCGGAAGCGAAGCAAGCCATGGAACAAAGCCATGGAACCAAGAGCGAACTGCGCTTTCTCATTTCATCCTCTTTTCCAAAACGGCGATCTCGGTCTCTCTACCCGACCTAGGCGGAAGCGATGCGGGACGACCTCAATGGACGACCAGAAGGTGCTGCGGAGCAACATTCGTCTCACCCGGGATTCGGACCTGGTACAAGCCGTCGGGGAGCTGCCCGGTCCGCACTTGGCCATTGGCCAAATCGAAGGACCTGCTCCGGCCCCGGGCATCGATGATCTGCACGCTCTCGTTGCCCATCCCCGGCGCGGTGAGGACTCCGGCCGACCATCGGAAGCCACCCATCATCTGCTGGACGGCGGCGCGAGCCAGTCCGGTGGAGGTCCGCAGATTGAACACGAGCGTGGTCACGCTGGTGGCGGGAAGGGAGTAGGTGAAGGAACTCGATGTCAGCGTCTGCGAAGGATCCGCGACGATGTTGCGTGTGGGGTCGGTGACCCAGGGAGTCACCTTGATGGGCGTGGTCCCCGCGAGCGAGAACATCTGGGAGGTGCTGCTGGTGTTGGTGTTGATGGCGACGACCACGATCTTGGTGAGGGCGGAATCGCGGTAGGCCGAAACGGTGACACCCGCGGTCGGTGCGTCCGTCGCCCCGATCCGCACGAATCCCGGGCGGACGAACCGGCTGTAGTTGCCCATGATCCAAAGCCTCTTGGTCGGCCGATTCGTGGATTGCGCCCACAGGGCGCCGTTCGCGCACCCGCTGCAGGGTGTGATCCACCAGTAGTGCCACGCGTTCATGTTCGCCACGGTGAGGGCGGTGTGGATGAGCGCGACGACCCGGAGCGCGCTTCCCATGCCCGTGTCCTCAACGCTCGTATTCGGATCGTAGACCTCCGTTTCCCAGAATTCCTTGCCTGCCGCTTGGATGGCTGGGTAGGCGCTGGCATTCCCGCCGTACTCGTGGGTGGCCAGGATCGAGGAGTTGCTCCAGGCAGCGGTATTGCCCTGGAAGGTGGATTCGTAGTTGGAGAATCCGTACCAGTTGCACGTCTCCGTACCGATCACTTTCACACCTGGAGCCTTGTTGGCGATGGTGGGTCCCAGGTATTGACCAACCCAGGTCGCCAAAGCCGAGGCGCTGTATGCCGTCCACCCGATGTCCGGTTCGTTTTGGGAGGAGATCGCGTAGATCGGCGTACCGGCGCGTTTCAGGGCGTTGGCCATGCCAGCCAGGGTATCGGCCCATGCCTGGTAGTTGCTTTGGTACAACGTGTCGTAGCCTTTGCCTGTCACGGCAACGCCGCCTAGGGTGTACCAGGGCGTGCCCCAGACGGTCACTCCATATTGTTTGCACCACTGCATGTCGGTCAGTTCGGCGGAGGCGATCGTCGCGTTGGCTTGGATTTGGACCCTGTGCAGAGACAATCCCGCACCCTGGACGGTGTCCCAGAGCTCCTGGGCTTCGGTTGCGTTCATCGCCGGGGTCCAGGCGCTGCAGGTCCCGAATCCTCGGATCCGCTGATAGGTGGTCGTTGGGGTGATCGTGGCTGTCGAGGCCTCGATTCGTGGAGCGAGGCAGATCGCCAGAAGCGCACTTCCTATGAACTTGGTCGAGGTCGATGGCTTCATGATTCGCGGCTCCTTGAAGGCAAGGCAAGGTGGGGCTCAGCGCAGGTCGTCGCGGTCGATCCCGTAGAGAAGGACATCGTCGAGCCAGAGGTCGCTTCCTTGGGCCACGAAGAAGGCGATGTTCGTGACGGAATCGCGCACGCCGGCCCATCCCACGTTACCCCCGACCCCTGTCGCCGAATCCAGATCGCTCGGGCGGATCGCCAAGCGTGTCCAAGCGGAGTCCAGGTAGCGCGGAGTCCACGCCTTGGTGTCGATCGTTCCCTGGTGGTCGAAGGCGACGGTCAGGATCGTATTCGCACCCCGTGCCCGGAACACGATCGAATCCAGGCTGCGCAGATTGCGGCTTCCTCCGAGCGGAACGCCGACATAGGCGTACCCGTTCTGGATCGGAGCGGAGTACACGACGTGCAAGGCGTGACCCGAACCTCCGGCCCCGGCATCCTCGACGGTCGGCGCCGAGATGGTGGCGGGCTTCGAGGCGAGCGAACTCCAATCCAGTGCGGAAGGCAGGAGGGACTGCAACGACGACTCCTCGAAATCGCTGACCAGGACGCAGGTCAGAGCCAGAATTTGGCTCGCGGGAATTCCGCTCCAGACGCCGGCAGAATCTGTCCTCGTGGAATCCTTCAGTCCCCACCGCAATCGGAATCGGCTTCCCGGCCATTGGAGCCACGGGTCCAGACGGACCTGGATCCGACCCAGACGCGCGGATTTGTCCCAGTACACGATTCGGAACGGCAGCCGAAGGCTGTCGAGGGTCTCGACGACCACGTCTCCACCATCGGATGCGGAATTCGCGAAGTCCATGTTCGTCGAATCGAGACGCAACGTTCCCACAGTGGGCACCTGTCCCGGGTGGTTCCAGTCGGGAAGGAGAGAATCCACCCGGATGATCCGAGCATTGACCATGTTGTCGGTCTCGGTGGTTCCACCGGCGACCCGGCTTCCGTCGCAGCTCGCCAGGAGCGCCAGGCACGCCGTGACCAGAGCCAAGTTCGGGAGGTGGCGACTCATGTCGCGATCTCCACCTTGGTGAGAGGGTAGTAAGCCATCACCAATTGCATCACGCGGTCCGGCGACTTGGCCTCGTCGGAGCTCTTCTGGATCTGGAGGCGGCACTCCCGGAGCGTTTCGCGGACGTGGCTGAAGACATCCCGATCCACTGCCATGGTGAGTGTCGTGACGTCCCGGATCTCGGGGGGAAAACGCTCGAGGGACTCGGAGGCCAGCGCCAGGGTCTGGCGTTGGTATCGGCGCACGGCCTGGACCTTTTCCGCGCTCGGGGCCACTCCGAGATGGGGCTCCCGCACGACCAGCCGACCCGAGCTGGCCTTCTTCACCAAACCCAACGCCTGCAGTAGGTCCAAGGCTGCGGACACCTGGGTCTCGTTCACCTTCGGCTGCAGTTTGAGCGCGATCTCGGCGGGGTTCGCCCGACCATCCACGACTTCCAGGACTCCGCGCACGGCCGCCACCCACCAGTCCCGGAAGTAGGCGAGCTCCTTCTCCCCCAAGTCGACCCGGTTCACGTCGCGCAAGGCCATGGCCTTCTCAAGGATCTCCTGGCGCGCCTTCCCGTTGCGTTCGCGGGCGTAACCCACCAGGAGAAGGAAATAGGAGGCGTTGCGGTCGGTCAGTCCCAGGAATTCGACGGCCCGGGACTGGCAGCGCGCCGGAAGGTGGGACTCCTTCTGGATGACCCGGAAGATGTTGCTGGTGTGGAGGCCCAAGGCCTCGGCGATCTTCTTGTAGGTGAACGAGGGATCGTAGATCTTCCTCTCTTCGAAGGAGTCCTTCAGGAGGTCGCGGTAGTCCAGGTATTCGAAGACGGGACGCATATGCCTTCACTTCGACTCGGGGATGGACCCGAAGAAGGCGGCGGAATGCGCCCATCCCCTCGCGATCGGTCCCGGCCGCATCGCGGACGGAATGCCGTCGAAGGATGGGGGCTCAACGGCCGACGAGGACATTTCCGCTCCATACCTGGCGCCCATCGATTTCCATCGAGAGGACGTAGACGCCGGCATGCGTTTGCCGTGTGTCCCAGACCGCCTCGTGGAACCCCGGAGGAACCACGCCGTCGACGATCCTGGCGACCTCTCTCCCTTCCAGGTCGACCGAGCGGAACAGGACCCGGGAGCTGCCCTTCAAGGAGTACGCGACCGTCGTGGTGGCGTCCCGGAAATCGCTTCGCATCGAGACGGAGGGATCGCTTGGAGCGGACACTCCCGCGATCGCCGTGGTGGTGCTTCCGTAGCCCGCGGCCACGATGTTCGCCTGGACGGCATTGTCGGTGGCATCGCTCGGGAAACCCGATACCATGCATCCCTCGAAGAAGGTTCCCTGGCCCGTGTGGCTGTTGTCACCACCCGTACCCAGGATGATGGCCCCTTCCTTCTTCATCGGATTGTAGCCGGTCGGCCGCACCCCGGTGTACAGGGTCGCGAGACTCCCGGACGACGCGTCGCCGCCCTTGATGGCCCAGCTGTTTCCCGAGTTGCCCTTGACCATCCCGGTGACGTAGGCGGAGGTCATGGAGATGTTGGTGGCGGGCGCGGCGAAGGACTGTCCGGCGAACAGTCCGTTCTCCAGGTCGGCCATCACCCAAGGGCCATTGCCGCTGCCCTTCCCCCATTGGGTGCTGTTCCCGAAGAACACGGCCTCCATGGTGCCGCTTCCATCGTCCGTGTTGTCCGTCTCGGCGTTGCCGTAGTCGAAGCAGCAATACTGGTTGTAGTGCTTGCCGTCCATCACCATGTAGATGGCCTCGGGCTGGTCTCCGGTGGCCACTCCGCTGGTCTTGTTGTTGCGGTATCCCACCCCACCCACGGCGGTGTCGAAGCTTCCCGTCGTGTAGACGCCGTAAACTGGGTACCCGTTCAACTTGATCTTCGCGGCGGTGGCCGTCGCTTCGGTTCCCCCGTGGCCCAACCAGCCACCCGGGGGGGTGACCACCAGATGGTTCGCCTTGGAAGACTGGTCGTAGATCTTCGAAATCGTGCAGGTGGTCTTGGCGCAGAAGGAGTCTTGCACTGCGGAATTGGCGACGCCGCCCGTGGAGACGAGTCCGATGTCCTTGGTGGTCTTGTCCGAGGCGCGCCGGACCTGGTACAGGTTCCCGGAATAGGCCGCGTACAGGGCGCGAACCGTGCTGTGGGCAGCTACGCACGGAGTCCCGGCGGCCTGGTAGATGTCGCAGGGACCGCCGGCAACCGCCGACCCGACCGCCACCACCGCGACCGTGGAAATCGCCAACCCGAGAAGTCGTCTTGTGCAGGATTTCAAGGAAGGCTCCCTTCAGCGCTGTGCATCGCGAAGATGACAGTCATTCCTCCCTCTGGCGAGCCCGTTTCTGACCTCGGTTTTTGGTCGAACGACAAACGGGAGTTTTCCGAAAGCACTGGCGGCGGCCGACGAAAACGTCGAACTTCCTCCTACAGTTCATGCCACCTTCGACACCCGGAGGACGCAGACGGGTGTGGTTGGAGCCGTCCACGAGCCTCAATATGACCAGGAAGCAAATCATGCCAAAGAATCGACCTTCGCTGATCGCAGTACTTTTCGCAGGCCCGCTCAGCCTCGGTGTCCAGGCCGCGACATTCACCCTGACCGTGAATCTCTCCGACAGCATCAAACCGGTGACCCATGTCGCCTCCGGTTCCCTGTACGGTCTCACGGAAAGCCTGCCGAGCGACATCGCGGGAATGCTGGCTCCCCTCAAGCCCAACGTGTTCACGAACCCCGCCCTGAGCGGAACCGGGCACCAACAAGGTGTCGCCGCCGCGGCGATTCCCGTGGCGGCGAGGATCGCCTCCACCACGGGCAAGGTCATGATCCGGCTGGCCGACATCTTGCCCGGATGGCCCTATACCTGGCCCGGTCAATCGACCTGGCTGAGCGACGTGACATCGGTCATCAACAGCAAGAAGGCGGCCACTTCCACGAACTTCTACGGCTATGAGATCTTCAACGAACCCGATGGCACGTGGCAGTCGGCGAACGGCGACTTCGACGCCACCTGTTGGAAACCCACCTACACCCAGATCCGCTCCTCGGATCCCAATGCGAAGATCGTCGGCCCGTCCTATTCCTACTACAACAACTCCAGCATGTCGACCTTCCTGACCTACTGCAAGGCCAACAATTGCCTTCCGGACATCATCAGTTGGCACCAATGGGGCGCGCCGGGCTTCACCAGCGCCGTTTCCAGCTACCGGGCCCTGGAAACCAGCCTGGGAATCTCGCCCAGGGCCATCAGCATCAACGAGTATTCCTCGACGACGCACACCTACGAAGGCTGTCCCGGCGCCTCCGTTCCGCTCATCGCCAAGTTCGAACGGGACGGGGTGGAAAGCGCTTGCATCTCCTGGTGGTTCACCGGTCTTCCCGGTAGGTTGGGAAGTCTCCTGACCTCGGGGAACGCCAAAGGCGGTGGCTGGTACCTGTACAAGTGGTACGGGGACATGACAGGCGCCATGGTGAACGTCACGCCGCCGAGCGACAACAGCGACGGAGTGGACGCTTTCGCGGCCGTGGACAAGAGTGCGCAGTACGCCAGCATCGTTTTGGGCGGCAACAGCGTCGGCACGGTGAACGTGACCGTGAGCGGGATTCCTTCCTGGTTCGGCTCCAGCGTCAACGTCATGCTCGAGTACGTCACCTGGACGGACAAGGACACTCCCGTTACGGGAACTACGCCGCTCTCCACGACAAAATACAGTGTGACGAACGGGTCGATCGTCGTGCCCGTCAATGTCACCAGCCAACTCTACGGCTACCACATCCAGGTCACCCCCGCCAGTACGGGCCTGACCCCGTCCAATGGGCTCGTGTCCGAGGGTTCTCGTTACCAGATCTGCGATCTGGCCGGCAAAACGCTCGGAGACGTGGAGCTCCGGAACGGTCAAAGTCTGAGTTCCGCGATCGGGATCTCGTTCCCCCGCGCCGGCATCTACATCGCGCGGCAATCCACCCCCGCGGGGGTGGTCGCGCAAAAGGTCGTGGTCGGCAAGTTGTAACCGCCGGGCGATCTCCGCTCGCGAAAAGCCCCGGCGTCTTGCGACGCCAGGGCTTTTTTGCAACGGAGAGAGAGAGATTCGAACTCTCGGAGGCTTGCGCCTCACACGCTTTCCAGACGTGCACCTTCGACCACTCGGTCATCTCTCCAGAAACGCACGAGGAAGGGAAAGGTAATACAGGTTCCCCCGGTTCCGAAGGGGGTTCGCCAGCCCTCCGGTCAGGCTTCCAAGGCACCCACTTCCGCCCAGGCCGATTCCTGCTCCCGGGCCAGCCTCTCCCGTTCGGCCAGCGCCTTGGACGACACCTCGTGGTCGTCGAAGAACCCCGGTGCGACCATGCGCTCGTCCAGCTCCCGAAGGGCGACATCCAGGGCCTGGATGCGCGTTTCCAGGTCCTCCAGGCGCTTGCGCTTGCGCCTGTCCTCCTTTTGGGCCTCCCGATCGGTCGGTTTCGAGGATTCCGGAGCCTTGGCCGCGGGAAGTTCCCCCGCCTTGGCGGGAGCTGACTTGACGGATTCCGGCTTGCCCTTGGGCGCGGCGGTCTCGTTCTTGCGGCGCAACGCGTCGAAGTCCGCGAGGTGGGAGAGTCCGGGGGCGCTGCCATCGCCCGCCACGGAGAGGTATTCCTCGTAGGTGCCGGGCCAATCGACCACCCGGCCGCCGCCCACCGCGAGGATCCGGCCCGCGAGTTCCCTGGTGAAAAGGCGGTCGTGGCTCACGAAGACCAGGGTCCCGGGCCAGGCCTTGAGCGCCTCCACCATGGCCTCGCGGGTGGCCAGGTCCAGGTGGTTGGTGGGTTCGTCCAGGAGCAGCGCGTTGTTGGGGCGCAAAAGCAGGAGGCCCAGGCGTACGCGGGCCTTTTCACCCCCGGACAGGACCCGGTAGGGCTTTTCGGCGTCGTCGCCGGAAAAGAGGAGGGTGCCCAGCAGCGTGCGGACCTTGGTGCGCAACGTGCCGCCGGGAGCGGCGTCGTAGAGGATGTCGCCGATGGCGCGGTCCTGTTCGTCCTCGGGAAGGTCGTCGTACTGCGCGAACAGTCCGATTTCCGTCTTGTGCCCGATGCCCAGTTCGCCTTCCGTGGGCGGGAATTTCTGGGCGAACAGGTGCAGCAGCGTGGACTTGCCCGCGCCGTTCACGCCCACCAGCGCCACCTTCTCGCCGCGCGAGATGGACAGCTCCACTCCGGTCAGGACCCTGTGCTCGCCGTAGCTCTTCCCGACGGCGCGCAGGATGAACGGGTAGGATCCGCCGTCCGGGGGATTGGGGAACCGCAGCGCGACCCGGTCCACTTCCGGAGGAAGCTCGATGCGCTCCACCTTGTCCAACTGCTTCTGGCGGCTCATGGCGGCCGAGGACTTCGTGGACGTCGCCTTGAAGCGCGCGATGAACCGCTCCGTCTGGGCGATGTCCACCTTCTGGCGGTCGTAGGCGTTCTTCAGGGTCTCCAGCCAGAGCGACTTGTCGGCGCGGAACTTGGAATAGGGCACGGGCCAGGTGCGGGCGCGTCCCAGCTCCAATTCCACGATGCGGTGCGCCAGGTTGTCGACGAAGGACCGGTCGTGGGTGATGAAAAGGACGCTCGCCGGCATGGCCTTGATGTGGCTTTCCAGCCAAAGGATGCTTTCCAGGTCCAGGTGGTTGGTGGGCTCGTCGAGGAGGAGGATGGAAGGCCTCCGCAAAAGCACCTGGGCGAGGGCCGCCCGCATGCGCCAGCCTCCGGAGAAGGACGAGAGCGGCCGGTCCTGGTCTTCCTGGACGAACCCGAGCCCCGCCAGCACGGTGCGGGCCTCGCTCTCGAAGCTCCAGCCTCCTCCCACCGCCAAGCGGTCGTGCAGGTGTCCGTATTCCTCGTAGTCCTCGTCCGTGGCGGAGCCGTCCGTCATGCGGTGTTCGATCTCCTCGCACCGCGCATGCGCCCGCTGGAGCTGGTCGAAGGCCCGGCAAGCGAACTCGAAGACGCTGACCCCGCTCTCCGAGGTCTCCTCCGCCGCTTCCTGGGCCAGGTACCCCACCACTTCGCCGCGGCCCAAGGCCACCTGTCCGACGTCGGGCTTCTGCATGCCGGCCACGATCTTGAGCAGCGTGGACTTTCCCGCGCCGTTGATTCCGAAGAGCGCGACGCGCTCGTTGTCCTCCACCCGCAGCGAGACGTCCGAGAAGATGTCGCGGCCGCCGAAGGAGAGCCTGAGGTTGGATAGGTCGATCATGGAGCTTCGGAAAGGTAGACGGTCGCGGCTTCCCCTGCCTACCCGGGGGGCAAGTTCCCCCTCTACCCGAGGGAGGGGCCTTTGCGCTGGAACACCGCCACCGTCTCGACGTGTTCGGTGCGCGGGAACATGTCGACGGGCGTGGCGTGGAGGGGCTTGTAGGCGGTGGCAAGAAGCTCCATGTCGCGGGCCAAGCTGTTGGGATTGCACGAGACGTACACGATGCGCTGGATGTCGGACTCGACCAATGCCTTGAGGGAGCGTTCGTCCAGCCCCTTGCGGGGAGGGTCCAGCACCACCACGTCCCAACCCTCGCGAGCGAGCTTGGGAATGAGTTCGGCGGCGTCGCCGCACACGAAATCGACGTTCTCCACGTTGTTGGCCTTGGCCGCGGCGCGGGCGGCCTGGACGGACCGGGGATTCTCCTCCAGGCCGAGCACCTCGCCGGCGCGGTCGGAAATCCACAGGGCGATGGTGCCCATGCCGCAATAGGCGTCCAGGGCCTTGGCGCCTTTGGGAATGGCCGCCTTGGCCAGATCGTAGAGTCGGGGCGTCTGGAACGGATTCACCTGGAAGAAGGTCGAGAGCTCCACGTGGAAGGTGTAGGGTCCGAGTTTTTCCTTGATCCAGTCGCGGCCCCACCACGACACTTCCTGTCCACCCAGGACCACGTTGGTCTCGCGTTCGTTCACGTCCTGGACGATCCCCACCAGCTTGCCGTCGGTTCCCTTCAGGGCCTTTTCGATGGCGGGAAGCAGCGTCTTCAACAGGGCGCGGTAGTGCATGGGTCGCGGGCCGTTGCAGACCAGGCCCAGGAGGATCTCGCCGGTGGCGTGCGCCTTGCGCAGCAGGAGATGGCGCAGGAATCCGCTGCCGGTCCGCTCGTTGTAGACGGGAATCCCCTCGCGGGTCGCCCAGGAGCGGACGGTCCAGGCCACCTTGGACAAGGCTTGGTCCTGGATGCGGCATTCCTTCTGGTCCACGACTTCGTGCGATCCGACGGCGTAGCAGCCCAGCGTGGGAAGGTGGCCTCGCCCCGACTTGACCATGCCGAAGGGAAGTTGGACCTTGTGGCGCCAGTCGTCCTGGCGCGGCGAAGGGACGATTCGTTCGACCTTGCATCCGAGCGGAAGCAGCAGGTCGCGCACCCGGCTTTCCTTTCGGTAGGCTTCCTCCACATAGGGAATGGCAAGGAAGGAGCAGCCGCCGCAGCGGGGAAAATGAGGGCAGGATCCTGTGGCTGGTTCCATGGGCACGGCCGGGAAAGATCTAAACCCAGGTTGCCATCCGGTAACGCTTCGCCTAAATTTGCTCGCCTTGCTCGCCACTGTAGCTGAGTTGGTTCAAGCGCTGGACTGAAAATCCGGAGTACGTCGGTTCGACCCCGACCGGTGGCATGTCTTACAGAAGCT
>Ga0302270_10001394_pt1 | contig 24426 bp, 19 predicted proteins | sample III_Bog_E2_3_FD_198773 | JGI IMG/M metagenome (GOLD analysis project Ga0302270, IMG submission 198773) | Peat permafrost microbial communities from Stordalen Mire near Abisko, Sweden - III_Bog_E2_3 | ecosystem: Environmental > Terrestrial > Soil > Wetlands > Peat | place: Sweden: Abisko... | reverse complement strand
CTATGTTCACTGCCGTTTCACATAAACATCTGGCCGAGGCCGAGAGTTATTTTGACGAGCATCTGGCGCAGAACGATTACTACGCCGCCGGTGAAATCCGTCCCGGCCAGTGGATCGGCGCGGGTGCGGAGCATTTGGGATTAAAGGATAATGTCACCCGCGAACAATTTCATGCGCTGTGTGAAAACCTAAATCCGCAGAATGATGAGCGTCTAACGCAGCGACAATTGAAGACGGACAAGCGCCGGGTATTTTTCGATTTCACCTGCGCGCCGCCCAAATCCGTATCGGTGCTGGCGGTGACGTTGGATGATGAACGGTTGGTGACGGCGCATGAGGAATCCGCCCGCATTGCGTTCCGCGAACTCGAAACCTTCGCCGCCACGCGCGTGCGGAAGCAGGGTCTTCTGACAGATCGGACGACGGGCAATCTCGTGGCCGCCGCCTTTGTGCATGACAGTTCCCGCACACTTGATCCGCAGTTGCATACGCATTTCACGGTGTTCAACGCCACGTTTGATAAAGAGGAGCGTTGCTGGAAGGCATTGGAAGCGCGGGCCATGTATGACGCGATCCGTTACGGCACGGCGGTCTATCGGAATGAACTGGCGCGACGGGTGCAACAAATTGGCTACCGTATTCAGCCGGCCAAAAACGGTTTTCAAATTGAGGGCGTGAGTGACGGATTGTTACAGCAATTTTCCAAACGCGCGCAACAGCGCGACGCGGTAGTGCAGGAAATGGAAGAAAAGCTGGGACGGAAACTTTCCAACAACGAAATTTCCCATGCAGTGCATCAGAGCCGGGCAAAGAAGGTCAAAGGCATTTCAACGGCGGAAGTCCGCGAACGGCAGTTGGCGCAGTTATCATTGGATCAGCGGCAATCGCTGCAAACACTCCGGGCGTCGGCTCATTCAACCCGCTTGCCACAGATTGCCTTGGTGGAAAACCAAGTCTTGAATCATGCCGTTGAGCATATCTTCGAGCGCAAATCGGTGGTGCCGGAACATGAACTGTTGAGCGTGGCGTTGTCGCATCGTTTAGGTGCGGTGGATTTGAACCATTTGAAAACGGCGGTGAAACATCTGCCGGACTTGTTGAAAACGGAACGCGGATTTTCCACCAAGGAAATTGTAGCGACGGAATTGGCTTTGATTCAGACGGTCAACGCGAGTTGCGATTCAGTTGCACCATTGCATCCCGGTTATCGGCCTGCCGACTGGCTGGGCGAAGATCAACGCCGGGCGATTTATCATGTGCTTCGCACCAGTGACCGGATTACCGGACTCAAAGGATTGGCGGGCAGTGGTAAAACCACGGCGCTGCGCGAGTTGGTCGCCGCCTGCAAAGAGGCCCGCGTTGAACCGTTGTTCTGTGCGCCAACGGCGGCGGCAACGGATGTTTTGCGTAAAGAGGGATTCGAGGCGGTGACACTGCAAAGCCTGCTGTTGTCCAAACAACCCTTGTCCAAGGATAAGCTGGTCGTGTTGGACGAGGCTGGGGCGGTGGGCATGGATGACATGAAGCGGTTGTTTGATTGCGCACATGATGCGCGAATCATTTTGTCCGGCGACACCGGCCAGCACGCTTCGGTCGCGCGCGGTGATGCGCTGCGGATTTTGGAGCGGCATTCCGATTTCAAGTCGGGCCAGTTGACGGCCATCCGGCGCCAACGCAAAGCGGATTATCGCAAGGCCGTGGAACTGGCGGCACAGAAACGCACGGTGGAAGCGTTCACGCAGTTGGAACGGATGGCAGCCATCACTGAACTTGCGGGCGATGAACTTCACGACTCGGCGGCGAAGTCATATTTGCAAGCGGTGACGGAAAATAAGTCCGCGCTGCTAGTAGCGCCGACGTGGAATGAAATCGAGGCGGTGACGGAAAAAGTCCGGGCGGAATTGAAATCATCTGGCCGTCTGGCTTTGGAAGAAAAGGAGTTTCAAGTTTTTGATTCATTGTCGTGGACGGAAGCGCAGAAACAGGATGCGCGGCAATACCGTCCCGGTCTGGCAATCCATTTTCATCGTCGCGGACACGGCTTTGAAAAAGGTGAAACAGTTGCGGTGGTCGCTGTCGCGAATGATTCGCTGAAAGTGCAACGCGCTGATGGCACAGAAACTTTTTATCATTTGGGTCAAGGCTCCGCCTTGTGCGATGTGGGAGAGAAACGGAAATTGAAAGTGGCTGCCGGTGACAAGCTGTTGCTGCAAGCGAACCGACAAAAGAAATTTATCAATGGCGAACTTGTTGAAGTGCGGGCGATTCAGAGCGATTCCATTTTGCTGACCGACGGCAGAACGATACCGGATGATTATCGCACCTTCACGCACGGTTATGCCGTCACGTCGCACGCTGCCCAGGGCAAGACCGTAGATGAAGTTTTGCTGGTCGCCTCGTCGCGTTCGCTGCCCGCCGTCCATCAGGAACAATTTTACGTCAGCATTTCGCGTGGGCGCGAACGCTGCCAGATTTTCACCGATGACAGCGACTTGCTTCGTTCGCACGTCACGCGTTCCAGTGCGCGTTTGGCAGCCGTTGAAGCCATGCCTCAACGCGACTTCCTCCAAACCATTTTGCAACGCGGCAATCGTTTTCTGAAAAAGTTCCGCCAGCGCATTGCCCGATCTCTTTCAATCGAAACCACCGAAAGGAGCAGCCATGAAATCAAGCCAACTGAACAACGAAAATCCACCGGCATCAGCGTCTAGCCCGCGCGACAATCCCTGCCTCGGCAGTGATCCCACCATCACTGCGCTCGATGTGTTTGCCGATAACGGCATCAGCTATCTGCTGCCTTACGCGCAGTTCTTGTATGCCGAGCGAATTTCCAATCCGGCTTTGGAAAAAGAGCCGGACGCGCCGCCGGAAAAAATGCGGATTTGTTTTGCCACGGCCGAAGTCGTCGTTTTAGGCAGCGGCCTCAAGCGGCTGGAACACGGGATTCAGAAATACGAATTGAAATTTGTGAAGTCGGCGGATCGCCGTTTGGCTGCGACGTTGAGCACCCACATTGCCGCCGTCATCCTCACTTTAACCAAGGAAAATGTATGACGACTGATTCACCATTAAAAATTCAACCACTGGAAAAATATCATGCCACCATGACCAAGGAGGAAGTTGCCGAGGCGCTGGGCGTTGCCACACATAACATCCCGCCCCTGTCGCGGGCGGGTTTGATTAAACCATTGGGACATCCACAGAAATACTGTGTGAAACGTTATTCCCGCGACCTGCTCGCACAACAGCTTGCCGACGTGAACTGGCTCGACAAGGTGGTGGCCGCCATTCACCGGCATTGGCGCAATAAAAATGCGCGCAAGCGGGCACGGCAATTCCAAACGGCATAAGGACGGGCGAGTCCGTTACGCGGTAGCGTCCGGCGGCGCGGCGAGCTTGGTGGCTCGAAGCTCCGCGCCGCCGCTCGCCAGCCTGAGTCAGTCCAGTGTATGGTCGTCGCAATCGCAGTGCGATGCTTTCCGATATGGCGGGAATGGGTCAAATGTGTCCGGGGGCGTTGGTGGCCGTCCAGTCAGATCAATGAAAATGGCTGGCCGGACGTGATGCGTGGATTCTCCTCCTTTTCGTCGCAAGGCACCGCTCAATACCCATGCCAGCAAAGCCAGCAAAAGATAAATGACGGCAATTAGAAAATAGAGCTTATGGTCGTGAATGAATCCGTCAAGGTGTTTCAATCCCGACGCTTCCAGTTCGAGTGCTTTTATTTGCCAAGGTTGCATGATGGCCTCCTTATGCCGCGACGCTCTGCGTCACTGGTTCGGTTTCATGGTTTCCAATGATGGCTTTTTGTTGCCGCTCGTATTCGCTCAACGAAGGCATTTCCACCTCGGCCTTGCGCGAATAGGCCCGCGTCATGGCCTTGCTGTTGTGGCCCAAGTTCACTTGCGCATACCGTTCGGGATAGCCCGCCGTCTTTGCCCGTTCCGCCCAAGCATAACGGTAGCTGTGCAGCGAGACGCCTTTGATGCCAAGCCCATCGCAGCGTTGCTTGAACTCCGTGGCGCGGTCGCCCGCGCGGACAGTTCGCAGATATGGAAATAGTGGGCCGCTGCCCGGCAGGTCGCGCAGGATTTCCGCCATGTCCTCGTCAAAGCGCATGATGGCAACCGTGTCGGTTTTCATGCGCTTATAGCTGATGACGTGGTTGTCCCAATCAACATTCTCTGCTTCGAGGAATGCCAAGTCTGATTGCGATGCGCCCAAATGCCAGGCCAGTTTGTAGAACGCCTTGCGTTCGGGATTTTGTTCCCGGGCGACGATGGCGAGATGTTCGGCCAGCGTGATGCCACGCTTTTCCTTGAACTCGACTGCCGGCCAGCGCTTCTTGGCCAGCACCGGCCACGGCAACCAAGTCATGTCCAGGGCGAAGTTATGGATGCGCCGCAGATAGACGTTGGTCGAAACTTTTCCCGCCTCCAAAACGCGCAAAAAATGTTCCGGGCGCGTTTCGAGAAGCGGCAGATGCCGGATGCTGTCAAAGGCTTTGTCCTTGATGGCCGTCTGCCAGCGATGTTGGGTCTGGTGTTTTTTTAGCTTCACCAGTTCGTCCATGACGAACTGCCAGTTGCGCGTGGCGATTTGCGGGTCGCTCGCCGCCAGATACGCGCGGGCAATTTGCAGGTTCACGGCGGGCTGCTGTTCGGCTTCCTGCCGCGAGTGGAACAAACGAACGGCGGTGGCACGGTCGCTCGTATGCAGGCTGTCCTGCTTGCCCGTCACTTCGTCGTGAATGTAATAACGCCCGCCGTTTTTTCTTTTATAGAGTCTGTATCGTTGTCTCATAACTGTGTTTACAGTGATGAGGTTACGAAGGTTGATCTCGACTCCGGTAGGGAGCAAGTGGGAGTTACGCGGGGCAGGCCAGAGTTAAATTTTGCTGGCACTTCCGCTGGCACTCGTCTGTGGAAGTCTTCCAAACCATTACAGTTCCAACTGGTTAGGTTTGGAGGCGGAGGTCGGAATCGAACTGCCGGATTTCATGCGGCCAGTCAAGCTCGTGGCCATCACCGACCAGAAATTCCGGCAACGGCGCACACTGGTCGCGGATCATCTGACCCAGCGGCCCATCCCAGAGCACGGCCTTCGCCCACGCTGTTTGCCGCTGTGCATCATCTGCCGTCGCCCCTTCCGGTGCGTCGACATCCATGTGCTGACGCAGGCACAGGCAGCGGGGCGCAAGCTGGCGATCAGCGAACAGTCCCTTATACGCGGCGAGCGGACTGCCACCAATGTAGATCAGCCAGAGGCGACGTTGATGCTGGCCGATCTTTCGGCTCAGTAGCTTCGCCCTCACCCACGACTTCACGGGATCGGTGCCAGCCCCCAGCCAATCCAGATTCTCCTGCACGGCGGCGGGCAGAATTTCCCGATCCAGTGTCTTGCCGTAATCCGTGTCGCCTGCTGGCAGGGATTCAAGGCCAGCGCCGACCTTGGTCTGCCCGGCGCGGATCAGGTTGAACGCCGTGTTGAACTGCTCCCGGCTGAAGCGCGGATCGACGTAGACAAAAATGCCGCACAGGTGCGTGAACCGGAACAGCGGCTCCCAGTCGAAGCCGCTGTTAAGGTAGACGAACGCCTTGGCCCGACCGGCTTTGAGATTGGCGAGTTGCAGTTCAAGGTCGGCCTCGGCCTGTGCGGCGAAAGTGGCGCGGTCGAGCAACATAAAATATCTGGGCTATGCGATACCAATCTGCATGCCGGTTTGCTGATATTCGGTTTTGAGGCGTACAATCATGTCTTGAGCCTCAACTATTCCAGCCCCAGTGATCCGCATATAATGTATAATCGCGAGCTGCTCATGCCGCTTGGTTTTGGTATAAACTGCATCAAGAATCTCATTTGCGTTTTCCATACCCACCTTTCTTGCCAGCTTCCAATGGATGTTTTCCTCCCGTGTGACTGTTGCTGGTGCCGCGATGCGGGGCTGGCTCATCGGCTGTTTGGGATGCGCTACTGCGTTTAGCTGCTGCTCAATTCTTTGTTCCAGCAGTTGGCTCAACTGCTGCATGTGTATTTGTTTCTGGTGCCACGCATTCAGCTCCTGTTTATACGGTGTCAGGCCGCAACCGGAGGCAGCCTCGGCGGCTGAGGCACAGGCGGCCATTTTGCCTTGCTTCAGCGTCTCGAACCAAAGGCCGACGTAAATAGCGGTTACGAAAAGGAGCATGATTACGCCGAGCGGCGGAAACACAAAAAGGAAAATCACGGCGAAGGCATAATCCGCCGTCATCCCAAACGGGTCACCGCTGGGCAGATTGCTTGTCGTTCTCGACGCCGGGCTTTCAAGTTCGCGCACCCGCTCCTCAAGCTTTTTCACCTTGCGGGATTTGCTGACATTGTCGCTGACGATCACGAGGCCAGCACCCAGAAGGTATTCAGGTTTAATGTGCATTATGGTTGTGTGCCGTGGCGCTGCGATTTTGCACAGCGCCACGGACAAGCGATTATTTTACGTTCCGTTCCGGTAAGTGATTCCACACATACCGGTGTTATTTTTCGTGCAGCCACAGGCCGCATTAAGAGCATAACGCTTTGTTTTCATTTTCAGTTTCATCAGTATCACCTCCTTTCAGGCATCCCAACTTTTCAAGGCTGGAAAATTCATTTTCGCTGTTGGCCCGCTGGACGCCTGCCCACGCACGGGCAAGCACGCAGGTGTAAGGGCTTGGTTTGCGGAAGTCGCCGTGCTCAGCGAGCCAAGCGCCGGGGCAACGGCTGCAAAAGGCGAGTTCCGGGCAGGCATTACAGGGCGAAATATCGCGTAACTTGATCGCTCCAAATTCGGCAAAGAACGGTGATTTGTGCCATACCTCAGCCAAGGAGTTTTTTGGCCATTGACCAAGCGGGATGTTCAGGCCGATGCATGGCCGAATCGTGCCATCCGGCGACACCGCCAACCCGGATGCGCCCGCCCCGCATAAGCCAGCTTCAGGCGACGGGCCTGCCATTGTGGACATCAACTCGTCCCCCACATAGAGCTTGTAGTAGCGCGAAGAGAAGATGTCGTTCAAAACCTCACGGTCGTCGACGCGGTGCGCCAGCGGCGAGAGCTTGCCGTCATTCTTGGCCGTGATACTCAAGTCAAATTGGTATTCACAACCCAGTTCCTTGGCCAGCGCCTCGATTTCCCGCCAATGGGGCGCGGTGGTTTTCATCAGCGGCGACTTGATGATCACGGGTATCCCTGCCGCCCTCAGCGAGCGAATGGCGCGGACAGACTTTTCAAACGATCCCTTGACCAGCGTAATTGCATCGTGGAGTTCTGGACGTGCAGCGTAGATGCTGCAACCGACGGAGCGCGGGGAAATGGCCACGATGGCGTTGAGAATATCGTCGTTGAGTAGCGTTAGATTGGTCGTGATGGAGGTGACGAGGCCGTGTTTTTTTGTCAGCCCAAGAATACTGACGATGTCTTTCCGTGCAAACGCCTCACCGCCGGTGAGCTGGATTTGCAGCCCGCCCATGCTGGCAAATTCGCCCATGAGTTCATCAATCTGCTGGAGTGACAGCTCCGGGAGCCGAGTTTCTTGCGGCAGGTAACAGTGGACGCATTTCTCGTTGCAACGGTAGGTGAGTTCGAGAACCAAGCTGTAGAGGATGCGGTGATCGGCCATGAACTGGCCGATTGCCAGCTCCGGGTTCTCGGTTACATCCACGGCTTTTTTGACGGAAGGCTCGCTGATGTTGCCATTCTGATGACCGTTCTTATCGGCGCGCAACGGTGCCATAAGATTGGAAGCCCTCAAATCATCAATAAAGCCTGCCAGCGTTGCTTCTGCCTCGCTATCCGGGTCACCATCAAACGTGCCATTTTGTAAAATATAATCCCGCGCGTTCTCGGTTCGGCCACTAGCCTGAAAGATTTTCCACCAGACCTCTGCGGAATCGCCCTCAAAAAAAATTACAGACTGGCTGGGGGTGTGATAGGCAACGCTGGCACGCTCGCCGTTGGGTAGTGCGTAGCGGCGGCTGAATACGCCCGACGGGAGGCGGCTTTCGTTGCTTTTTATCGCAAGTTTTTTAGTGTGCTTGGCATTCATGTATTATTTCCATGTTAACGCGGGCGTTTGAAAACAATCATCCCACCGGCCTTACCATCGTCATCTGTCCAAGGCCAGTCATGACTTTGGTCAGCGCCGAGCCGTGCAGGCTTGTTGGGATTGTTTTGCACGGCACGGCCAAGCGCCTCTTGGTAGCACCGGAAATCAGTCCAGTTAAAGCCGAAGCCTGTGCCGGGGCCTTTAATGCTCAAGAACTGCGGGGCATGGCGTGGGGCACTGAAAAGCTCCAGATAGGTTTTCACACCTTCTGCACAGAGAAAAACAAGTTGGATTTTCCGATCCTCCCGCTCAATCGCAACGTCCAGCAAGCGGCCCCATGGCTGTTTATTTGCTTGGGCTTCGTAGCAACTCTGACGACTCTCCTGTTCCGCTGCTGTCAGGAAGTCAGCCATTTCCACTTCAACCCCTCCAAGTTCACGGGCACTGATTGGAATAGCGTTGGCGTATTTGAAATGCAGCGCCCCATTGCGCACCGGCTGCATCTGCCAGCGAGCGTGGTTGCCCTGCTCGAAGTCTTGCAGGTTCACCGCCCAGTCGCAGTAGATGAAGGTCGAAAACTTTCCGTGGAAACCAAGGATGGGTTGCCAGTCGAGGGCCGAGGCAGGGTAGAAAAATACGTTTCCACTCTGCACATCTTTTTTAACCAGCTCGATGCGCTCTTCCGGCGTCAGGGCGCGGGGCAGTCCATCGATGAAAGCTTGGACATTAAAGTCGTCTGGTTCTTGGAGTGCGGTATTCGTGGGTGCCACGGTTGCCTTTCTTAACGCAACACCGGACACAGCCTAAAATGAAAGGGCGCGGACTCGTCGCACCCTTTCAGGAGGCACCGCGAAGCGCCCGTTAGAAGAATGCTACAAGCCGCGCCGAGTGGCGCGTGCTTGAGCTGGGTCTCCTAACTTGAAAATTCGCGGTTTTCCTGAAAGACCGTAGCCTTGCTACGCTAAATTATTGTCGATTTGTTTTCTACATTGTTTTCTGCTGTCGGTGTGTTTATACGCCCGCCGCCCGCCGCCCGCAAGCTTTCAATCCACCGCGCCTTGCCAGCCAACGCCGTTCGCGGCATATTCTCCAGCATCATGCCCACCGACCGCTATTTTCTTGATCCGCACGGTGCCGTGACGCGAAGGATGCGGGGCCAGCCCGGTGAGGGGCACCACGACATCGCCAAGGAAGTTTTGCCGCGAATGGGAATTGTCCCCAAGGATTACGAAGACCACTACGCCCAAATGTTCAGGCTGAAGTTTGTCAGGATCATCGAACACACCGACGGGCGCGTCGAGGTTGAACACACCTGCAAGCTGAGCACGCACCAGAAGCGTTATTTGAAAACGCTTGCCTCCGTTGGGAAGACACTCGTCTACGTTATGGTGAAGCGCTGAACGCGCGCCACCAAGAAGATCATGAAACCGGTGGTGATTCATTCTGGCCAAGCGGCGGCGATCCGGCGACGGGCACTTCGACTGGGGCAAGCGCCTGTATTCAGAAGTTGGTAACGCTGCCGAGGCTGAACAGACCGGTTCGCGTGCTCGTCCCAATCAACGTCCAGAGCTAACACGCTGACGGTTTTACAAACCCAGCCTCGCAAAGGACTTTGGCCGAGGCATGCGCTGGGCATGTGGATGCACCCTGAACACATAGTCTGAATTCCCGGCGATAGGCCGCGCAGTCAACGCTGCACGCTCTTTGTCAATCAGCGGCCCGGCCAGCGCCACGACTTCATCCCCGGTCAAACGCTGGCGTTCAAAGAGCGCTCTGGCCACGGTTTGAATGACAGGGAACAGCCCGCGAACCAAGCGCCGGGAAATTAACAAAAGACGGCGCGCACGTCGGGCAAGCAGTTGTTCAATATCTGAATCGGTCAGTTGTTGGGTGACGCCGGGTCTCCGACTAGAAAAGCGTTCGCAGAGGAAGTTTTCCCACAACCACCAATGCCACTCCTTGTTCTGCTCCCAGTCCTCTTCGCCACTGCTCCAACGAATCGCCACTTCTGGATTCAGTTTGTGCTTGGCGATGAATCCTGAATAGCCCATCACGATTTGCTTGCTCAGGTAGCGAATGCAGGCTGGAGTATAAAGCACCGGCCCGATTTTCTCCTGATCCAGTTGAACCCAACCCCCGGTAGCACTCGCGACACAGGCTTCGATGATCGGAAGTCCGTAATAGACCGCCACAACCGCGTGCCCAGCCTCATGGATGGAGGTTGACCAGCGCGTCACCGCCGCCCGCTTTGCTGGCCGGACGGACTCGTCGATTGGTAGTTGAAGTTCGAGCTGGGGCATGGGACACGAGCGTAACGCCACCGATTAAACCAAATGCAGCAGAATATCTCAATGCCTGACAATCCGAGCAATTACGCTCCCGCCAGCCGTTGACGGCATTTCCGGGCAAAGTCCGGGTCGCGCTTGATGCCGACGAAGTGCCGCCCCAGTTGCCGGGCCATAGGCAGGTGGGTTCCGCCGCCACAAAAGGGATCGAGCACGAGGTCAAGTGAGCAACAGTCTGCGTCGTCGCGCTGCTCCAGCCACGTCAATCAGCCAATGCGCGCTTTAATCCCGCTGTGGCGATTGCGCTTTGGGGGCTGGCGATATTCCGACATGGTAGCAGGGCCGTGGTAACCGCGCTGAATGTGAACCGCGCCCAGTTGAAACCCGGTCTGCGGCCACGGTGCCACCGGGGTTGGCACCATTAAAAATTCCCGGAAACCGAAGCCCGCCAGCTTCATGTCATTCAGCCGTGCCTTCATGAAAAAAGCGTTCACCAGCGACAGGAACACCACGTTGTCCGACACCGCCATCGCCTTCTGTAGAAAAGCTCGAAACTGAGACCATGGCGGGTTCGTCACCGTCCACGTGTACCGCTTTCGCGGGGATGAAGTGAGGAAATCCCGGCCTTGGTCGATTTCGCACCAGTCGCAGCCGGGCAGGAGATCGGTAAAGGCCCCGTTGCCCTTGCAGGGTTCGAGAATTTTTCCTTCCGGTTTGAAGTGCTCGACGATGGCTTTGGCGAGCCAGCGCGGCGAATACACCTTGTCGTTGCCGCCGTTGGGCACGAGGCCAAAAGCGCCGCCCTCGGACGTAGGGGCCGTGGGCGCGCGGAACTGGTTAACCGCGTGCTCTGTGTCTTTGGCCGTCACGGCCCGGCCTGCCTGCGTAGCGCGCTCAACGGCCATGTCCCACGCCTGCTGGCGCTGGGCTGGGAGCTTAAGGCGGCTGAGTGGACGGGCCTGCGCCTCACTGTCCGGCAGCAAGTTCGTGTCTACATTTGTAGACAAATCCGCCACCACCTCCGAGGCGGCGCAGAGCTGATACGCACGAGGACGGCTTAAATCCCAGCGGGCGGCGCAGTATTCCTCAAAGGTGCCGTAGCGTTGACGGTAGAGTCGCTGCTCGCGGATTGCCTTGAGCGCCAAGCCGACTTCCCAGAACGATTTCAGACCATTGGTGATTGTGCGCTCCGCGCGGATAAGCTGGGTGCGCTCGCGGGTCGTGAGCTTGAGCGACTGGCCGGAAATCTCGACGGTGTTGTTCGCTGGCATGGTGGGAGGATAAAGCTAACACTGAGCGTTTGTCAGCTTTGCGCTGGCGTGAAAGGTGAGGATCAGTGCCCGCCCGTGACCGTGTGCCCGGCCCGGAGCAAGTCTTCCGCCAAATCCACTTCCATCTGTTCCGCCTCAGTGAACGTGTGGCTCAACGGCGGTTGCGAAATTTGCGAAATGGTTTTGCATTGCCTCGACAACGGGTTTGCCTACGATGCTCGCCATGCCGACGCTGGAGTTTAAAGGTAAATCGTTCGTTTACGCGCACCATCTGTCCGTGCCGTTCCGGGAACTGGTGATTGACGCGAAGAAATCGCTGCCAGTTAAAGGCCAAAAGCCCTCGCTGGACGACAATCTCATCATCCACGGTGACAATTTGCACGCGCTCAAGGCGTTGCTGCCGGTATATGCGGGCAAGGTGGACTGCATCTTCATTGACCCACCCTACAATACCGGAAATGAAGGTTGGTGCTACAACGACAACGTTCGCAGCCCACTCATGCGTGAGTGGCTCAAGAAATCCGCCAACCCGGTCGAAAAGGAAGACCTCGAACGCCATGACAAATGGCTCGCCATGATGTGGCCGAGAGTGAAGCTGCTGCATGAACTTTTGGCCGATGACGGTGTAATCTTTGTCACGCTAGATGATAACGAGCAGCACCAGATGCGCTGTATCATGGATGAAATCTTTGCGCGCGAGGAATCATTTTATGCCCAAATTGCATGGCAGAAAAAATATGCTACGGCAAACGATGCGCTGGGATTTTCACCGATGTTCGATCACATCCTTGTTTATCGTAAGAGCAAAGATTTCTCTCGAAATTTGCTGGAGCGAACTGAAGGCAACGACGCGAACTATCGTCACGAAGATTCAAAGGGAATCTTCCGTGTTAGTGATTACACTTGCAATAAAACGGCGGAAGAACGTCCCAACCTTTTTTATCCAATAACCAATCCGAACACAGGTGAAGAAATTTGGCCAAAGCGAACAGCAGTGTGGCGATACTCACGCGAGCGACACGCCATCAATGTAGAGTCAAATCGAGTGTGGTGGGGCACAGACGGCAATGGCAAAAGGCCCGGTTTCAAACGCTACAAATTGGAGTTGCAAGGCGGGGGACGAACTGTTCCAAGCACGTGGTGGCCGCATGAATTTGCTGGCCACACTGATGAGGCGAAAACCGAACTTCGACAAATTCTCGCAGACCTTCCAGAAGTTTTGCAGACAATGACCCCGAAGCCAGTTCGGTTGCTTGAACGCATTCTTGAAATCGCCACCGACGAAAATTCACTTGTCCTCGACTCTTTCGCCGGTAGCGGCACGACGGCGCATGCTGTTTTGGCGATGAATAAAAAAGATGGAGGCACCCGCAAATTCATCCTCGTCGAGACGGAGAATTATGCCGATAAGCTCACAGCCGAGCGCGTCCGCCGCGTGATTGATGGCTATAAGTTTGAAGGCACGCAGCGGGAGGAATTGTTCCGTGAGCCGTTGAACTGGACAAAACTCCAGAAAGCTGACGCGCTGGTCGAGAAAGCTGCGAGCATTGAAAAATTTGAAGGCAGCCGGTTTGACAAAGTGACCAAAACCGTCGAGGACGGCGTTTTGGTAGTCACCGGTGAAAAGATAGTAACCGATAAAACCGAAGGCCTCGGCGGCAGCTTCACGTTCGCCACGCTCGGCGCAGAACTGACGCTCGACAAACTACTGTCGGACGGCCTGCCCGCATTCGACTCGCTGGCGAAATACGTTTTCTTTACCGCCACCGGACGCACCTTGAACGAGGTGGCGAAGCAGAAGAAGGACTCTCTCGGCTACATCGGCGAGACGGACGTTTACCGCGTGCATCTGCATTATCAGCCGGACAAAAACTGGCTGCAAACCAACGACGCGGCGCTGACGGAAAAGCTGGTGTACGCCATGGTTGCGGCCAACGTGGGCAAGAAAAAGCTGCTGGTGTTCGCCGCTGCCAAGTTCATGAGCCAGCGCGAGCTTTCCTGTCAGGGCGTAGAATTCTGCCAACTGCCCTACGCCATCCACCGCATTTTGGGCGACTAAATGAAGGGCCGCTCAAAACATTTTCTGCGTCTAGCGCTGGCCGAACAGGCATTTCTTGAAGCGGACGCGATGGCCGAACATATCTTGGCCAACAAGTTCGCGACGGACAGCCACCTCTATCAAGCCTGCGTCGCTGGCTTGGTCACCAGCTATACCCGCCCTTTCACTGAGAGTGAAGGACTAGGCCGCCTGCCAAAAGATTTTGACGATTTCACAGGTAGCGCCGATTCCACGACGCTAGACCGAACTCACACAGAGCTGATGCTGGGCCGGAACAAGGTTCTCGCGCACTTCGACTTGAAATATGGCGAGGCCAAATTTCAGGCGGGTGAATATCACACCCATCCGGGCGATGTCGTCCTGTGTCTTCATGACAAGGGGTTCGACATACAAACTCAGCTATTTGTGTTGCTCCCCGCCGCATTAATAGCATCCAGACAGTTGATTGCTCACCAACGCGCCAAGATTCAAAAGCTTCAGTCGGATTTTGCGATTGAGGTTTTGAAATCTACACGTGGCCAGCTGGGTAATTACGTTTTCAAAACCTCCTGATATGCAACTGAAGGATTACCAAAACGACGTGCTGGAGAGCCTGAGCCGGTATCTTCAGGCACTTGTTGGACGGCGTGAGGAAGCCGAGGAGGTGCTCGAATTTCAGCGCAGCAAAGGCCGGGGGGCCAAGCTGGCGGACTATTGCCGGGAGACGTGGGACTCCTTGAGCAAATCGCTGCCGACTTTTAAAGACGCAGGCGGAAATACTGTTGTTCCTCAATACGTCCCCCGCAAGGACGGCTTGGATCGCCCTGTCCCAAACATCTGCCTGAAAGTCCCAACCGGTGGCGGCAAGACGCTGCTGGGCACCGTCGCCGTCGAGCGGATCAATGCCGAGTATTTCAAGAAGCAGACCGGATTCGTGTTGTGGATCGTGCCGTCCGACGCCATTTATTCGCAGACATGGAAAGCGTTCGCCAACCGCGAGCACCCCTATCGGCAGATGCTGGAGCGTGCCTCCGGTGGCCGGGTGCGACTGTTGGAAAAAAACGACAGCTTCACCAAGCAGGATGTAGACGAGCAGCTCTGCGTGATGCTGATGATGTTGCAGGCGGGTGCGGTGAAAAAGTCATCCAAGGAAGCCCGCAAGATGTTTCAGGACAGCGGCAGGTTTCCCAGCTTTTTCCCGGACGTAGACGACGCCATCGCCAACAAGACCCTTTTTGGACAAGTCCATAACCTCGACGCCACCGATATGACCGAGGAAGGTTTTCGCGTTGGCGGGCTGACGGTGAAACAAAGTTTGGGGAATGTATTCAAGCTGGTGCGACCAATAGTGGTCATTGATGAAGGCCACAAGGCATATTCCAACACCGCGTTGGATTTCATCGCCGGACATAATCCTCGCTTCCTGCTGGAGTTGTCTGCCACGCCCAACAGCGGCAAGGAATACGTCAGCAACGTGCTGGTGAACGTCACCGGCACGGCGTTGAAGGACGAGCAGATGATCAAGTTGCCCATCAATCTGGACAACCAAAACCGGGCGGATTGGAAGCACACGCTGTCCGTGGCGCAGGACAAGTTGGCTGAGCTACAAAAGGACGCCGAAAAAGTGCGCAACAATGAGGGCCGCTACATCCGGCCCATCTTGTTGATCCGGGTGGAGCGCACCGGCAGGGAGCAGCGCGACAAAACCACTATCCACTCTGAAGACGTTCGCGAATACCTTGTTGAAAAGCTCGGCGCAAAGCCGGACGAGGTCAGGGTGAAGTCGGCGGAAATGGACGAACTCGGTGACGAAAACCTGTTGTCCGACATGTCCAAGGTTCGGTACATCATCACCAAGGACGCCCTGCGGGAGGGCTGGGATTGCCCGTTCGCCTACATCCTTGCCGTCCTGTCCAAAACGACGGCAGCCACGGCGTTGACGCAGATGATCGGGCGCGTGCTTCGCCAGCCGGAAGCCAAGCTGACGAGTGTGCCAGCGCTGAACGAGTGCTACGTCTTCACCTTTGATCAGGAAGTGCAAGCCGCCGTAGACAGCGTCCGGCGTGGGTTGGAGGAAGAGGGCATGGGCGACCTCGCCGCCAACGTCCGCGCCACCGGCAAAGGTGCCTCCGCCGCCTCCCGGCGTGAAACAGTCCGGCGGCGCAAGGAATTTGAAGGGCTGAAAATTTTTCTGCCGCGCGTCCTGTCCCGGCATTATGACACTTGTGAATGGCGGCAGTTTGATTACGACCGGGATTTGCTGAGTCGGCTGGACTGGTCAAAGTTCAGCTACTCAAATCGCACCACCTTCACGCCGGGGGAAAAGGAAACAATAGAGCGCACACTGACGCGCGTGGATGTCGAAGACCTCGGCCACATGGACGACGAGCTTCCAAAATCGAAAACGTCCGAGGTGAACGTCGAATTGGAACTGGATTTCCCGGCGCTTGTCCGCCTGCTGCTCGATGTCATCCCGAACCCGTGGCAGGGGGCGCGCATCTTGCAAGAAACCTTGGGCGCACTGCGCAAGAAGAAGATCAAAGAGGAGCGTATTATCGCCAACCGCCTTTTTCTGGTGAAAGCCATGCGCGACAATCTCAAGGAGCAGGTACACAGGGCGACGGAGGCCGAATTCAAGCGGATGCTGGCGGCAGACGAATTGAGCTTCCGCCTCGAATCGTCCAACGACCCGAAGCTGAACTGGGAACTGGCCGAGACGCTGGAACTCGACGTGACCGACGAGGACAAGCCGCTGCATCGCAAAAGCGGCGAGCCGCTGGAAAAAAGCCTGTTCAAGCCGGTGTATCAAAAGCAGGTCAACGGGCTGGAGAAAGACATGGCATGGTACCTCGACAGCGACAAGGCCGTCGGCTGGTGGCACCGGATCGCGGTTCATCAGGACTGGCACTTGCAGGGCTGGCAGCGCAGCCGGATTTATCCAGATTTCCTCGCCTGCCTCCATGACACCGGCGACGGCAAGGTGCGGTTCACCGTGCTCGAAACCAAGGGGCTACATCTCAAAGGCAACGACGACACGGTTTACAAAGAAAAGCTGTTCGAGCTGCTGACGCAGCATTCGCAAACGGCTTTATCCGTTGGGGAATTGAAGCTGGGCCTGAAACAGCAGCAGATGCGATTCGAGCTGATGCTGGAAAATAACTGGCAGGAAAAGCTGTCCGCCAGCCTTCGGGATTAAGCCGCCATCGACAAGACTTCACGGATCACGGGAGGGCAGTCTCTAATTCTTCAGCGGGTTACCACCATCTTTCACCGCGCCCTCGGTGCCGTCTGCCGACAGCTGCATGCGTATTTACGTTGATGATATTTGTTGAGAGTCAGGAGGACTGGGCCAAGCGCCAAATGGTCGGCCCCGGTAGCACAGCGCCGTTGAGGGGCGTCAAAAACGTGCGGGCACCCGCCGTAATGGCCGCCGTGCTCGAATATGGCGGCAGACCGGCACCGATGTGGAAAATTTTGAACAAGTTGGCCAAGGCCAAGAAGCGCATGGGGCTACGGCCAGTTTTCCGCATTGAACGCCGGTGGGATCGGTTGGCCTATTGGCGTGCGACGCGCGAGCTGATTGGCGTGAAGCTGTTGTACCGCCATCGCAGCTGGCTTTCGACTTCGCCGATCCCATGCACCCCCAGACCATGGAAGGCGCGGCCTGCCGCTCCGCGCAGCAACCGTGTTCAGATACCCGACATCGCGCCTACAGCGGAAAACCCCGGCAGCAAAAGTTCGCAGGCGGCAAAATCGACCCAGAGCGCTCGGCCCCGGCCTGAAGTTGCGACGGCGGCAGCCGGTCTGGTCGCAGAACAGAATTCTGGCTTTAGGCCGAAGCCCAAACCCGCGAAATATCTATCATCGTCTGTAGGCAGATCAATTTGTCAAACGGCTGGCAGCAACGGGGTGGCGACATTGCGCACGGGGGGAGGTGCCGGTGGGCAACCTATTCAAAACAAACTCGTAAGCGCAAATTCAGTGGTGGGGGTCGGTTCCCCGAAAACCCAAAGCGCTAGATCGCCAGCGGAAGAAGTCAGCGCGGCGGCGCGTTTGATCGCCAAGCGGCCACGACCTTGGAAGCGGAAATGGACTGGCGTCCTGCACGGCGAGCGCATCCGCCGCCGGTCATTGGTGCGCGTGCCGGGCGGCGACGTTCTGCCGCTGTATACGGTTTTGAGAGGGAAGGTTTATATCGTTGCGCCTGAGAGTTCGGGCAGGCGGTTTACCCGGTACAATGCGGGCGAGGTGCAACGGATCAAGAACCCAGCAGCGGTGGTGTTGGGCGGCTTGAAGCGCGGTGTCACTGAGGTTAAGTCAGCCGCCAAAGCCGCCGCCGCCCGCGCCAACGGCTGCCAGCCGCCGCGCCCCGGTAGCCGACCGCGTGGCAGGCCGCGCAGGACTGCCGCCGCCCCGGCTCAGGCCGCGACGCCGATGGCGTAGTCGACAGAGTCCGGTGACGGCACGCATGCACCGGGCCGCGTCAACAAATTCCATCGGCAAATTTGTATAGCTTGTCTTGGAGCGTCGGATGTTTGTTTTGCGCACAGGCTTTCACCTCGGCCCGCAGGAATTTTTCAATTTTCTTCCACGATTGGTCGAAATCGTAACCATTGGTCTTTTCAGCGAGCTGCTCCGGCTGTGAGTCGCTTCCGGTAATCTCCGTACCGTCAGTATGGTCGCTGGTGTTTTTTGGCTGGCGACCAGTGTCGTCACCGGCCTCCGTCTCCTGCGTTGGGTCTGCGGCGGCAGCCGTCGTTTTGCGTTCAGGCGGCTTGCGATTCTTTCCATCCTTGCCGGTCGTGGTGGTGGAACCCAAAACCGGTTTGAGTTTCCGGCGCACCCGACTGACAAACGGCTGCGAAACCCGGCACATGTCGGCCACAAGACCGGCACTTAAGGTCGGGAATTCAGTCAACGCCAGTTCGACGACCCGCTTCTTGTCGGCGTTCGAGAAGCGCAGCCCATGCGCGGTGTTGGCCAAGATAGCGAACTTGAGCGCGCCCCGCCGGTTTCCCTGCTTGATGGCCACGGCAATGGTCTCGCGCTTGGCCTGCTTGGCGGCGGCTACGCGGTGAAACCCATCGGCGAGCAGGTAGTCGTCGTCGATGTCGAATACCGTAACCGGCGGAAACGTGTCTCCCGCCGTTACACACTCCGCGTATTCGGCGACGGTACGGCGGTTGAGCGAGGCGCGGCACTGGAGACCAGCATCGGGCGTGATTTCGGACAACGGCAACTCCACCGCTTCAGACTGGGACTGAGCCTCCTCCGGGCGAGGCTGCTCACCCGGCGGCACAGCGTCTACGGCGGGTTGCTGTGCTTCCAGCACTTCCGGCTCGGGGCTGCTCGCGGTTTTAGATTTGGCTTTGGTGGCCACTTTGTCGTCTGCTGTTTTCATGATCATTTTTTATGTTTGCCAGTGGCGACATTGCCGCTGGCAACGAGAAGAACCGGGAATTGAAATGTTGCTGGAGCATGGCGCGCTGACCACGCCTTGCAGGCCACTGACCGAGCCGTAGACGCGGTGAGCGACCTCCAGTCCCGCCAAGGCGGCAGCGCGCGAGGCTGGTGGGCGACGCAGGCTGGTCACGCCGTATGGGGTACCGAGGCGGGCGTAGACGAGGTCTGGTCGCTGTTCATGCTGGTCTTCTCGACGGGCTTGGGCACGCTGCATTGCCGGGTGCTTCGGGGCCAGCGAGGTGGTGGTCTGCGCGACCACCGCCGCCATCAGCTTGGGGGTACGCTACCGTGGCTATCTTGTCGGCTTGCCGCCCCGGCGGTGGCGACGTTGGTGGCCCCAGTTTTCGCACAGGCGTTGCGTGTGGCGCTTCCGCTCGCATACCAACTCATACCTAGCGACGACGGTATTCAGATCGGGGATCGGTTCACGCATCTGCATCACGACTGCCTCGAACTTCTTGAGGTCTTGAGGGCTTCCAACCTCAAAAGCGCCAAATTGAGCAAAGCAATATTGCTCACATCGCTCGTTCATGAAAGTCATGGCTGCTTCAACTTCCAGTGACGATGGTAGTTCACCCAACTCGTCCATGAAACCATTGTGCAACCAGACTTCAGCATCTGGGTTTTCAACTCCAATGGTTTTGACCGCCGCCCGCCACCCATCCCAGATCAAGGGCAAGCATCTGGATTTTTTTAGCTTTCTGATTTCGGTATACGGGAGTGCTGGTTCTTGAGCGCGAGCCAAGGCTTTACCGGAGAGTTCCAATTCGTTCAGGAGTTTTTTAAGCGCTAGGTTGTCTTCATACGGAATAGCGATGGATTCCAATCCGGGTTCGTCGTCTTCGTAGTATTGGGCTTTGCTCGGTTTCGTTTTTTTCATTTTTATTGTTTTGGTTGCCAGCAGCTTCATGTCGCCAGCTGCTGCCTAGAACTGGAACTTTTAAAACCACAGCCGGGCCGGGATATGTGGATGGTTCTCCCGGCCAGCCAGACGGTGTGTAAGGCGGATGTATACGGGTTGACTACAGCGGGTGCCCGCCACCATGGGGTCGGGCGCGAACTGGAACGCCGCGCGACGGTCACGCCGTACAAGGCACCAAGGTGGCCGTAGACACGTTTCGTCCCGCTTTTCGTGCGTTATCCAGAAAGGCCGAGGCACGGCGCGCAGTGCGGTGCGTCCGGCTCGCCGCTGGCGTCTACAGGCACCTCAAGGCCACGGCGCACGCGGGGCAGCCGCCGTGACCCCTTGCGCCGCCGTGGGTATTTTTTCTTCGGCGGCAGGACAGCGCCTTCCTTGAGCAGCTCCGCCTCCTGCTCCTTCTTGCGCTGGCGTGATTCACGGGTGAGCTTGGCGGCCTTGTGGCGCTTGTCTACGTGCCATCTGGGTTCGACGCCGATGCAGGTGTGTTTATCGTTGAACTGCATGTTGCCCTCGGTGCGCCGCCGGAACACGCGGGGCAGGTCATCTGCCAGCCGTGCCCCGGTAAAGATGGCTGGGATGTCGTCGTCGATCAGCCGGGCCAGTGAAGTCTTGAGGTTCGCGATGTACGCGCGATCGTAGAAGCCGTCTACACCTTTGGCCTCTGGCCGGGCCAGCGCGTCGGCCACCGCGTGGGCGATGGGCACGACCTTTTCGCAATAGCAGATCGCGTGCTTGAGGTGCTCCGGGCTGGTGACGCGCCGCACGTCAATGTCTGGATAGTAAGTCTGCCTTAGGTCGCGTCCGAACAGCTTCAGCCCGTCGTAGACGAGGTCGCGGAGCGTGTCGGCGAGGAACTGGTCGTTGTCCTCGTCGCCGTTGGCCACGACGTGGCTGTGGATATTGACCCGGTTGGCCCCGCCGGGATTCAGCCGATACTCGCCCTCTTGTTTTGAGTGATAGCCATTGATTAAGCCGCGTTGGTACAGCTCCGCGACGGCCCACTGCATCACGATACCGAGAATGCGGGCATCGTCGTAGCCGTAAAGCGGCAGGTCAGGGTCGGTGTCATCCAAGCCCAGCACGACGGGGAAGGGATCGTAGCCTCGGTTCGGGTCGTGGGGGCGGTAGTCGTCAGGGTTGTAATTGTCACCGTGGCACTTGGCGTTGGCCGGGTTGGTTGTCCAGCCGATGGTAAAGAACAGCCAAGCGGCTGCCCGGCTAAAAGCGCCAGACCCATCGCCAAATGCCGAGACGAGGGCTTTGAGGACGTCGTTCCAGAGGCAGTTTGGGCAAATCTCCGTCTGGTGGCAGCGCCGCGAGTTTTTGGCGTTTGACCAAATGCCACACCGCACCAGCGCGTCGGCTTTATCGACGCGGCTGAAGATGAGAGGCAGGACGTAGGGCGTCCAGCCGACGTTCTTTTCGAGCTTGTTGAAGTATCCAACCCTGCCGTCGTCGCCTACGCGTTTGATCTTGGCACTGATGATCTCCAGCCACTCGCGGGCCTGCGTGTCAAGGTGCTGGCGGTGGAGGAACAGGTACTTGAAGTCCTGCAAATCCAGCGCCCGCTTGGGATTCCAATTCCAGCTGTCGATCTCCTCAGCCAGCTCGGCGCGGAGCGCAGTCTCCGTTGCACGGGCCTCACGCTTTGCGCGCCGCCGTTCCGAGTCACGAACGAGGTTGTTCAGAAAGCGGTCTTCACGGCGGATGGCGCGGAGCGTTCGCTCATGCCGAAGGCGGTCAGCGTCGCTCCAGATTGTGTGGGCTTCATCAAGGGCGCGCTCGTCATCGGCGTCAGCAGACGCAACGACGACGGCGCTGGCAGGCAGGGGCATAGGCAGCTATGGGCTGTGCAGGAGCACGGACAGAGGAAGAGGGAGCAGGTGTGTAGTGTAATAACGTATTAGCCCAACAGCAGCGATTGCCACACACCTTCCGTGGCCAGTGATCCTTGACAGCAACAGACCGCGCCGGGCGACGCTGATGAAGAAGGTCGCCAAAGTTAGCGACCAGCCCCCTTTCGGGGAGCGTGCCCAGCGCGGTCAAATGTTTGTGTTGTCGTTCGTTCTTCATCGCACGACGGCTGGATCGCCAGCCGGTTTAACTACCGTTGTCGAGTTGAAGAACGTGATCTGTGAGATGATGGCGCGAAGGGCCTCAAGGGAACTGCGCTGTATGCGTGGCGGCGGTGCTCAAGCTGCGGGGGCGGGCCTGCTCCGTCCCCATTCTCGCTGCCACCGCAAGCGGGCTGTCTGTTTACGTAACAGTTGATCCAACCATGCCGTGCTTATGGGTGCCTCAGCGGTAGACGCTGGGACTGCGCTGGCTCGGCAGGCGGAGGCAGATGTAGACACGCCCGTTGCGAGTTGTGGCGCACCTCACGGCGCGTAGACGCGCGCCAGCCCAACCAGCCAACTTTGGCGCGGCCCGTTCGGTAACCGCCTCGTAGACGTGCTCGTTGGCGTCCGCGCCCGACAGGCAGCAGCTGGCCGAGCTGGTCTACACGCTGGGTGTTGTACCGGAAGTGGCGTGCGTGATTGGTGACGCGATCTGGTAGACGCATGCGACGCGCGGGTTGGCGGTGATCAAGCTGCGGGTGCCCGACGGGCGTGGCGTCTGTCTACCGGGCAAGCACGCGCTGGACTTATAATACGGCAGCTTGCGATCGACGCCCGCGCCAGCGTGGCCACACCGGACGCCAAACCGTGACCGCCCCGCGCAACCGGAGCCGCTGGCCCGGAGCCGCCGCCGGTGGTCAAGGCGGGGCGGTAGTGGCGGGCGATTCGCGTCCGGCTTGTCCGCCCAACGGCCCAGCGCTGACGATGGTGGCGGTGGGCTGGGGTGGAGCGGCGGCGGCTTTGATCTGGCTGGTTTCAGGAGCCTTCCGCTGCGTGCTGTCATCATTTTGTGCTCTGTCAGCGTCGTCAGGCATGATAGCAAACCACGCTCTCGCCATTTCATCTGTTATGCTGCGGGCCTTGCACCAATAGTGTTTTTCAAATTCCCCAAGACTGTTCCCCATCGCTTTAACTACCTCGCCGGGGTCTTTGCAGATTTTGAAAAAATACGTCCCGAAGGAATGTCGAGGCCCATTATCCTTCCACTGAACCCCCGTTTTCCGGCTGACGTAGCCGGGAATTTCATCGATCTTGCTCATCTTTTGCAAGTGATCCGGCAGGATGAATCCGCTGGTTTTGCGATACTTGAGCAGCCAAGCCCTCAAATTGTCCTGCACCGGTACGGCGCGTTCGATGCCGGTCTTGGTCTGCTTCGCTTCCATAAAAATCCAGCCGGTATCCAGCCCCCGATTGACCTGTTCCCAAGTCATGCGAGAGATTTCCTCCTTGCGGATACCGGCAAACAGCCACAATACAAGCAGGGGAACGAGGTCGCGGTCGATGCGGCTAAGGATTTGCTTGGCCTCCACTGGCTCAAACACCTGCACGGTTGACCTCACCACCTTTTTGCGCAAGAGAGTTTTGGCTGGGTTGCAGTCCTTCGGAACCCAATTCCGAAACTGGGCTTCTCGATATAGTAACGACACGCCCCCAAGGAAATCATTGTGAGTTTTAGGTGCCCACTCGTCGTACGAGTCGACGAAGTCTTGCAGCTCTACCCGTTCGATTTCATGGAGGGACTTTGTGCAGAATTTATCCGCGAACCGGTTGACGTAGCTGGACAGCGACCTGAGGCGGCGTTCGCTAATCTTTAGTTTCTTGGTGGCCAAAAACTCCCGCACCGCTTCCTTTGCAGATTTCGGCGTGTAGGGCTTGTCCGAGCGGTTATGAACGTAATGCTGGCAGGCGGCTAGCATTTCGTCACTCTTGCCACCCAAGATTTGCACGGCGTGCGAAAACAACTGGCAGGCTGGCAGGAGTTTCATCCCCATGGACTCGACGAGATCAATCGACTGGCGAATTTCAAACCGGAAGCTGTCCTGCCAATACAGCACCTCAGACTTGCCGTAGTGGGTCGCGTGCGCGATTTCATAGGCCTTCTCCTTCGCCTCCTTCAGATCGGCGAAAGTCCAGAATTTACGCCTTCTACTGCTGTGATCAGGCACAGCGTAGCTCGTGTATACAACGCCCTTTTTAGTCTGGTTGCGTTGATAAATGGGCACTTTGACGTTGCCCCGTTGAAGCATAAACGGGGCCTTTTTCTTAATTGATGATGTCGCCATACGCAGCAAGAACGGCATTTTTCGGCTGCGTAAGCCGGGGGGTGTGTTGGGAATCTGTTGGGAAAATGGTTCCTCAACTCTTAAAACTCAACAAAGCCTCGAAAAATAAGGGGATTCTCGTGAAAGTTCCAGTGCGCCATATGCGCAACGTGAGGAAAATAAAGCTTTTGGTGGTCGGGGGAAAGTCAAAAATCGGTCCGGTCTAAC
>Ga0302270_10001391_pt1 | contig 24444 bp, 22 predicted proteins | sample III_Bog_E2_3_FD_198773 | JGI IMG/M metagenome (GOLD analysis project Ga0302270, IMG submission 198773) | Peat permafrost microbial communities from Stordalen Mire near Abisko, Sweden - III_Bog_E2_3 | ecosystem: Environmental > Terrestrial > Soil > Wetlands > Peat | place: Sweden: Abisko... | reverse complement strand
CGAAGGTGGTCCGTACAATGCCCCAAACCTTCTTGCCGTACATGTTCTTTTCCTTCATCACGTCAAACTGTTTGCACACTTTCTCGTCTACATCGGCAAGGAGTGTGTACGGCAGCTCGTATTTGGCCTTAAAGTTGGCCTGCGCCTTGACCGTGTCGCGCGAGATGCCCAGCACCACGGCACCGGCTGCTTGAAGCTTTTTGAACTGGTCGCGGAAGCCGCAAGCCTCGATCGTGCAGCCAGGAGTGTTGGCTCTGGGGTAAAAGAAGAGTACGACAGGTTTACCGGCGTAGTCGGAGAGACTTACCGTCTTTCCCTCATCGGTTTCAAGCGTAAAATCGGCGACTTTCTCATTCACTTCCATGGGGAAACTCCTCGCTGGTTCATTGGAGGGCCGAAGTTGGCCATTGGGTTCGATTATTCACGAGAGATCGGCGATCTGTCCTGGCCTTTGGCGCAATTGATCCGGCCCTCAGATAGAAGCGCCGTGCCCCATCCATTGCGCAGGCTTTATCGCGAAATGGGTGGGAGGCCTATGCACTATTTAAGGGCCGGATCTATAGTGGCGGCAGCCATTGCCCTGGCGCTGGCCGTCCCAACCCCAGCCTGTGCGCAATACCCCGGCCAGCTCGCCAAATCCACCGCCAACTCCGCCAAAGACACGCCCACCCTGCGCGCCATCTCCGTGCTGGAGTGGACCGGCGAGGAGGGCCATCCCAAGGCCAGCCGCCTGGTTCCGGTGGCGATCTTTGACGGCCAGGAACTGCAGGACGGCAGCATCTATCTATCCCAGCCCGAGCCTCTTTCGCTGGCTGGCGAAGTCGAGTACGAACTCCAGCGCAACGGCAAGCCCATTGGCCTTTTTGACATCAGGAACACTGGCCATGAGCAGGGCTCCTGGGTTGGGTACGGGTCGTGGAAGGCCGCCGTCGCTCCCAAACCCAAACCCAAACCCAAAGCGCCGGTACTGTCGCTGAACCCCTCCTGGGACGATCAGGACGACCGACCCGTTCTGCACCGCAAGCACCACGCCGACGATCCGCCCACCCCAGCCGGCACAGGCCAGACTGGCGACTCCAAACCCGGCGCAGCTGCCTCCGGCTCTGGTTCGTCAAGCTCGGGTTCGACCAGTACAGCCCCGACCAGCGATCCTGACCGGCCAACCTTGCACAGAAAACCAGCGGACGCAGATTCCGATTCCACCTCAGGCTCCAGCTCATCGCCCACACCGGACCCCGACCGGCCCACACTGCACAAAAAAGCGCCGTCCGACGATTCCGCCTCGAACACTAGCACCGGCAAGCAGAAAAAGAAGAAGAAGAACGCCGACGAGTCCTACGTTGACTCCCTGCCCGACGTTGCCGACCCCGACCGTCCCCGGCTCAAGCGCGGTCAAGGTACTGGCGGAGTCCTCAACGTTCTGCCCAGCCTGATCGGTATGCCGCCCGACCTGAACCAGGCCGTGGCCGTCTCTGACGCGCGCACCCCGGTCGAGCACCAGTGGAGCTTTGCCTGGGCCGACCCAGCCGACCAGGACAAGATGAAGGCCACGCTGGAGCAGATGGCGCGCGACGCTCTCAGCCTCACTCCGCCGCCCACGCCAGCTCCCGCGCCCGTCAAGCACAGCGCCAGCCGCAAGCAATCCAAGGCTGTCGTTCCGCCACCGCCTCCGCCGCCCGCACCCCTCGCCGACGAGGACTTCCGTGTCTACGAGCTGGCCTACGGAGCCGGCGCAACCTTTGTACTTACCGCCCACACCGGCGGCCAGGGAGCGGCGGACAAGTATGCGGCCTTCATCGCTCAGCCCGACCTCTACGGCAACGTGCTGGTGCTGCTCAAGAGCGTGACTGACGCTGCACACCTCGACGACACGCCGCGCATGAGGCTGGTGGACGCCGTCGATGCCGAAGCCGACAACCGCGCCGAGCTGCTGTTTGAACTGCGCGGCCAGACCGAGCGCCAGTTCGCCCTCTACCGCGTTCTGCGCGGCCAGGCCGAGCGCATCTTCGCCACCGGCCCGGCCGACATCGTCGTTGCTCCCCGCGCCAACTAGCCATCCAACCCACAGGCTTGATTCATATTCTTTCGCCGGGTGCTTCCGGCGAAAGAATAGGAAACACAGCAGCTATCAAGCGTCCAATTTGACACACAACCTTGTGGAAAACTTCCGATACAATCAGCGCAGGGGGGAATTTCCCACCCCCGCTTCTGAGGTCGGTTTCCCAGTATGTTACCCGCAGCGTTCGTGTCTTCTCCCAAGCACGCTCCCGCGTCCTCTTCCGTTCAGGATCACAAGCTGCACACTGTTGCCGCTCGCGATCTGGTCCACATGGGCCGCGCCGCCACCATCGGCGAAGGCCTCAACTGGCTCACGCTGGTCGTGGTTGCTCTCTTTCACGCAGGCGCCGTAGCGGCTCTGTTTTTCTTCAGTTGGCAGCGGCTTGCCGTCATGATTGTTCTCTATGTGTTGGCCATCAATGTAGGCATTGGCATGTGTTACCACCGCCTGCTTACCCATCGCGGCTACTCCGTGCCCAAATGGCTGGAGTATACGATGGCCGTCTGCGCCACGCTCGCGCTTGAAGGCGGACCGATCTTCTGGGTCTCCACGCACCGGGTGCATCACCAGTTCAGCGACCAGCTTGGCGACCCGCATACGCCGCGCGAAGGCGCATGGTGGGCTCATGCCGGCTGGATACTCTTCGGAGAGGCTCTGCACGCGCAGACCGCCGTGCTGGCCCGCTACTCGCCCGACCTGGGCCGCGACCGTTTCCACGTCTGGCTCAGCAAATACCACTGGGTGCCGATGGTCGTTGTTGGCGTGGTTCTGGTCAGTGGCGGCTGGTACCTGGGTGGCCCGGTCAACGCGCTGGGAATGCTGCTGTGGGGCATCTTTTTGCGTGTCACGCTCGGCCTGCACGCCACCTGGCTGGTGAACTCAGCCACGCACCTGTGGGGCAGCCGCCGCTTCCCCACCCGCGACGACTCACGCAACAACTGGTGGGTAGCGCTGATGACTGGCGGCGAGGGCTGGCACAACAACCACCACGCCCATCCGGTAAGCGCCCGCCACGGACTGGCCTGGTACGAGTATGACCCCAACTTCTGGGGCATCTGGCTGCTCTCGAAGCTCGGCCTGGCGCGCGACATCCAGGTGGCGAAGTACGACTCCACCAATCCCAAACCCGCCGGCCTTTGAGCGCTTCGCACCGCCGCTTACCCTGAGCTGACAGCGTCCCGCGTCTGACCGGGGAGCTGCGCGTCCGCGCGCGGCTTCACAGACTCTCTACATGTGATCGGCCGGGAAGGCGCCTATCGCCTCGCCCTCGGCCACGTTGTGGCCGGCCAGCACAATGGCATGGCTGGCAATCCGCGCTCGGTCGCCAATCACGGTCGGCGTCAGCGTCACACGGTCGTAGTCCTCGGCATCATGCGAGTGCGAGAAGATACGCGCAAACGAGCCGATCACTGCCCGGTTGCCGATGCGGATGCCTCCCCGGTCGTTCAGTTGCGCCCCCTGGTAGATCACCGCATGGTCACCGATCTCGAGGTTATAGCCCACCGTCAGGTCAACGCCGTGGTAAAACTTGACGCCCGTACCCATGCGCGCAAAGATGTGCCTCCCGATCATGCAGCGGAACCTGAGACCCAGCCAGAGGTTTTGCCCCACCGGCGAGCGGTCGAACATCTTCCAGAACCACAGCAGCGGCTTGAGCTGGGCGTAGCGCGAGCGGTCAACGTCGGGGTAGTACTCGGCATCGAGGGTCACATTGGCGGGGTCCAGCGAGAGCCCCAGAATGTTGGCCGGCAGCTCAGAGTTCAGCATCAGGTTCAGGCTCACTCCGCCATGCGGACGGCCCAGGTAGAGCTGGTAAAGCTGCTCGCGCACAATCTCGGAACGGCGTTCGGCCGAGCCGTGGCGGGTGAATTCGTCGTCGATATACTGCAGCCAGCGGCGATAAAGCTCCTCGGCCTCCGGCGCTGGATGGGGAACAAAATTCCTAGTGTCCATACGAAGTTGAAGATACACCCACCGGGCTCTTCGTTCGAGCCGGCCCTTCATCCACACGCGTGTCACATGTACGCAAACACGACTTTGGCTTGCCAGCGTAGATGCCCCGTGCCCCATCCATTTTCGCGTTTTGTGCGGAAATGGGTAGGAAAGTACGAACCCAAACCAGCTTTCCTGCGGAGTCGAAGCAAGTGAAAAGAAAGACCCCGTCCGAGCCAGGCTCGAACGGGGTTTTGCTGCTTTCGCATTTTCGTACGATTTACTTGCGTCCCTGAATGGTCTTGCCGCCACCCAGCTTCTTGGCTGCGCGCCGTGCCGCCAGAGCATGCATCTCGCGTCCAATGGACGACTTGTTGATGGCCAGTTGCAAGCCCAGGTTGATCATGTTGCCGGTGCCCCAGTAGAGCGCCAAACCCGAGGCGAAGTGAATCATGGAGAAGCCAAAGATCAACGGCATCATGAAGGCCATCATCCGCCGCTGCGCCGGGTCCATTCCTGGCGAAGGCGTGAGGAACTGCACCAGGAACATGGAGACGATGATCAGGATGGGCAGAATATAGTGCGGGTCCGGCATGGAGAGGTCATGCAGCCAGAACCACTGCGCCTGGCGCAGTTCCACGGCATTTGCCAGCACGCGGTAGTAAGCAAAGAACAGCGGCATCTGCAGCACCAGAGGCAGGCAGCCGCCGTACATGTTCACGCCCTCGGTCTTGTAGAGCGCCATCATCTCGGCGTTCATCTCGGAGCGCTTGGGGTCGTTCATCTTCAAGTGCGCATAGCGCTTCTTGAGGGCTTCAACCTTGGGCTGAATACGCATCATCTTCAGCGACGACTTCATCATCATGATGCGCGTGGGCAGAAGCGCCACGTTGAAGATGACGGTGATGATGATGATTGCCCAGCCCCAGTTACCCACGCCGTGCTCGAAGAGGAAGCGCAGCGCCAGATAAAGCGGCTTGGCGATAAAGGCCCACATGCCAAACTGGATGAGCGTATCGAGCGATTGGCCGGTCTGCTTGCCGTCAACGCCAATGGCGTGGATGGAGTTGAGCACATCGGTTGCCTTGGGGCCGGCAAACAGCCGCAGCTTGGTGATGCCGCTCTGGTCGCCAACCGCCAGGCCGATCACGTCGGCAGGCGTCTGCTTGCTGTTGGCGTCGGTCAGGTCGGTGGGCAGCTCAAGGGTGTTGTGCAGCGTCACCACCGTGGTCTGGTCCGGGTTTTCAGGTAAAAACGCAGCAGCAAAATACAGGTCGGCAATCGCCGCGTAGCTGTAAGGCTGGTTCAGGGTCGTGTTGCCGCTCAGCTTGCGGGCGGCCACAGAATCCTGCTTGCCGTTCAAAGACCACAGGAACATGGACTGGGCCGAGGTGCGCACCGTAGCGCGGGTGGTGGACGAGGGCAGGAACTCTTCCATATCACCCAACCCAGCCGGCCACTGCACCAGCGCACGCACCGGCAAGCCGTTGCGCAGCACCCTGGTTTCAACGCCTACCACGTAGCTCTTGTCGAAGCGGAAGGTCTTCAGCACGTCCAGCCCGTTGGCGGCGTAGTGGAAGCTGATAGCCGTAGGCGCCTGCACCCAACCGGTTGCGGTGGGCTGCGTGCCCTCGGTCGTCATCTGGTAAAGCGACTGGTTCAGCTGCGTGGTCAACGCCGGCTCATAAGTGAACAACGAGAGCGGATAGCCGAACTTGGGAGCCGTCTGCGGCTGCACCAGGTCCAGCGGCTTGCCGGCCGTATCGCTGTAGCCCTTCAAAATCCAATGCTTCACCTGGCCGCCGCGATTGGTGAAGACGATCTTGAAGAGATTGTTCTCCACCGTCGTCAGCGTCTCTGCCGACGCCGTAATGGCGGGCGTGGCCACAGCGGCTGGCGTGCCGGCCAACTGTGCCGGACCCGCTATCTGCTGCACCGTTTGTTGCGCTGGCTGTGCCGCCTGCTGCGTGCTCTGGTTCTGGTTCTGCGCCGCAGGAGGCGGGGCGGCCGGCTTGAAGAAGAACTGGTAGCCGAGCAGAACCACGAGGATGAGCATGGTAAACAGCAACGTGGAGCGCATATCGCCGCCGCCACCACCGCCGCTACCCTGCGACTGAAGATTGGGATTGCTGATTTCTGGCAAAGGAAACTTCCTGTCGTCTGAAACGGGCGGCCCTTCGAGCAGCCGCTTCTTTCATGGTAATGGTTCGGGGGGAAAAGGTCTTGCCTGGCGCAGAGGCGGAACCGGGTCCAGCCCTCCGCGAGCAAAGGGATTGCAGCGCAAAACCCTCCAAATGGCCAGCCCAACACCCTTTACCGGCCCGTGGAGGTCAATGGCCACAGACGCATACTCCGAGCAGGTGGGCAGATACTTGCACCCTCCCGGCGAAAGCGAGTGAATGGCCGGCGAAAGCCAGCGGCGGTAAAAGCTGAGAAGAGCCAGCAGCAGGCGCGTCATAGAACCTGTGTTGGAGCAGGCGTTGCCTTGGCTTCAGCGCGCACGGCGCGGGCAGCCTCGGCTCTTGCCTGTTGCAGAATACGCACAACCTCGGCTTCAAGTTTCGCGAATTCGATGGAGAGAACCTGGCGACGGGGATGCAGGATCAGGTCGCAACCAGCGGGAAGCAGATCCACATGACGGCGCAGCACCTCTCTCATGCGGCGCTTGATGCGGTTGCGCTCATGCGCCTTGCCCAGCACCTTGCCGGCCGTCAGTCCGACACGCGGACCGGTGGGCCGAATGGCCTGGGGAAGTGAATCGCTCTGTTGCGGGGCAAGAAACCAGCTCATTGACGCCGATTGCCGCTTGCGGCTGGCGTTGTAGGCGCGCTGATAGTCCGCATGTTTGCGCAGACGCACGGCCACCATCGACTGGCGCTCGACAGGCTTGGGAGGGGCACTCATAAGATTGCCACGGGGTGCTTGACGCCGGAACGGCCACCATGGGCAGCACGTTCCGGTTCAAACAATGAGACAGGCAAAGAGGCGGGTCGAACCGCACATAGGCTGAGGCGGTTCGCCAAAGGGACTAGTCGCGGAAGCCCGCGCTGACGGCAACACGCTTGCGGCCCATGGCGCGGCGACGGCTAAGCACAGCTGCGCCTGCCTTGGTCTTCATGCGCGAGCGAAAGCCATGCTTCTTGAGGCGGCTGCGGCGGTTGGGTTGGAAAGTGCGCTTGGGCATGGGAATTGGCTCCTGTTAGCTCGGGAGAATCTACGCTTTTGACAGCATCTCCGAGTATATCCCAGCTTGGGGTTTCAATCCAGCCCGCACGCCTCGCTTTCTCTGGCAGGGTGTCAGCACGCTCTGTTCTGGCATCCCGTTCTGGCATCTTGACCGTGATGATCAAAACACAAAAAGAGTTGCTTCATATGCTGTAAAACAACTGTAGTGCAATAGATCAAACTCCCTCGTAGTCTTGTCCCATATTCATAACTGTGGTAACCAAAACCCCGAGTTTCACCATCCTTGGTGCAACTCGAAAAAACCACCCGTTCCCTTATTAAAGGGACGTTGCATCGACCTCTAAATGTGCTACTATCGGGACCGTTCAGTGATGTTTCTCGCGACCCCGCGAAACAAGTATTTTTCATCGCTCCCAAGGCTTCACTCGCAAGGGACAAACCAGCGGCCCTCAGGTAGTTCAACAACTGTATGTTTGACGCAGAGCTTGAATTCTGTGTCCACAGAGAGTTGTTGTCTGAAGTCCGCAGATGAACCATACTTCGTTTCTTCAGCGTGGCGCAGGCAAGGATTTGTTCGATGGCTTTTGCAACTTCGCCGACCCCGGCGCCTAATCCCTGGCTCCAGATTCTCGCGGCTCTTGAGAAGAAGGTGATTCGCCAGTCCTTCGAGACCTGGCTAAAGCCCACGCGGTTTTCCCATTCCGCGGGGCGCACCCTCTATGTCCGCGTACCCTCCCCTGAGTTCCAGCACATCGGTGACAAGTACGGCGACCTGATTCAGGAAGCCATCGACCTCCAGAGCCTGGAGTTCGACGACGTCAGCTTTGTGACGGCTGAGGAGGACCCCTCCATTCCGCCGCAGCGCAAGGACGGCGGCTTCGGCCCCGTTCCCACACACGCGCCCACCGCACCTGCTCCGCCGCGCGTACCCGTTCAGCAGATCATTGACTGGTCCACCGCAGCTCAGCTGAACCAGCGCTATACCTTTGACAACTTCATTATCGGCAACGGCAACCAGTTTGCCCGCGCTGCCTCGCTGGCTGTCGCTGAACGGCCTTCGCGCGCCTACAATCCATTGTTCCTCTACGGCGGCGTCGGCATGGGCAAGACCCACCTGATGCATGCCATCGGGCATGAGGTAAAACGCCGCCAGCCTGCCGCCAGCATCTGCTACTGCTCGGCGGAGAAGTTCACCAACGAGATGATCACCTCGTTGCGCAACGACCGCATGACCAGCTTCCGCGACCGCTTCCGCTCCGTTGACGTGCTCTTGATCGACGACATCCAGTTCATCGCCCAGAAGGAGCGCACCCAGGAAGAGTTCTTCCACACCTTCAACGCGCTGCACGAGAACATGAAGCAGATCGTCATCGCCAGCGATCGTCCTCCCAAAGAGCTGGCCGAGATCGAAGACCGCCTGCGTTCGCGTTTCGAGTGGGGCCTGATCGCCGACATCCAGCCCCCCGATCTCGAAACCAAGGTCGCCATCCTGCTCAAGAAGGCTGAGAGCGAGCAGGTGCAGCTGCCGACCGATGTGGCATTGTTTGTGGCCTCGAACGTGCGCACCAACGTCCGCGAGCTTGAGGGCGCGCTGGTGCGGCTCATCGCCTGGTGCCAGCACAACCACATGGAGATCACGCTGGCCACCACCCAGCAGTGCCTGAAGCAGTTCATTGACATGCAGGTACGCAAGATCACCATCGAGGCCATCCAGCGCGCCGTCGCCGAGCAGTTCGGCATGAGAATCAGCGACCTGAAGCAGAAGAACAACTCGCGCAACGTCGTGGTGCCCCGCCAGATTGCCATGTACCTGGCCAAGCAGATGACGGAAGCTTCGTTGCCTGAGATCGGCCGCCAGTTCGGCAACAAGCACCACACCACCGTGATGCACTCCATCTCTAAAATCGACGAGCAGCGCCGCACCGACAAAGACCTGCACCGCACGTTGAACAAGTTGCAGGATCAGTTGAATAGCTAGTGGAGTGATTGCAAGATCAGCGTACTGACAGCCGCCGGAATTGATTCCGGCGGCTGTTTTCTTTGCGCGCGCAAAAAAGCAGAGCATGGAATTATTTCTTGCTGTCGTCGAACATTTCCGCGTTTCCGAGCAAAGTACAAGGTGGAGTGATGATTGATAGACGACGCTGAACTCTGGATCAAGATCGTTGCGGGCGACCGGGAGGCCTTCGAGCGCTGGTACCGGCAAAGCGCACCGAGGTTGCGGGTCTTTCTGCGCCATACTTTTGCCGGCGGGCCCGCCGTGGACGACGTGCTGCAAGAGACATATGCGCAGGTTTGGCGCTCGCGCCGAGGCTTCGGCGCGGAGCGAGGCTCTCTTGCCGCATGGCTCTTCGGCATCGCGCGCAAGCAAGCCGCAAGTTGGCGGCGAAGGCAAAAGCCTGAGGAAGGCCTCGAGTGGGAACCAGCCATTCCCGATGAGGTGGAGCGGAGTTCGATGGTGACCGACGCGCTCAGCCGCCTTAGCGAGGAAGGACGCATGCTGCTGTGGCTGCGCGAGGTGGAGGGACAAACCTACCAGGAGTTGTCGGCAATCCTCGATCTTCCTGTTACGACCGTGCGCTCGCGCCTCCATGCGGCGCGCGAGGCGATGCGCAGACTTTGGCAGTGTGGACAACAGAATCCAGGAGGGAATCATGAATTGCACTGATGCAGCCGAGTACATCTCCGCGCGCTGCGATGGAGAGACGATTCCACACGACGCCGAACAGCACATCGCCTCCTGCGCGGCCTGCACACAGGCGGCGAACGAGTACATGGCGCTGGGCGTGGCCTTGCGGCAGGCGGCGTCCATCGAGCTGGCCGAAGAACCCCTGCCAGCTCTGCTGCCTGACAACGGAAACAAGATCGCCCTTTGGTGGCGGAAAGGATGGGAGCAGATGAGAATTCCAAGAGTTGCGTTTGCGATGCTGGTGCTTTGCCTGGTGTTGGTTGGCACAAGGCTGGCAATGGTCGAGGTGGGCGCGCACTCGGCAGGCAATGCGATGAAGATAGCCGTCGATTTTGGCTCGAATGGGCCTGCGTCACCCTGCTATCTGGAAAACGGCAAGCAGCGCGAGGGGCACGATTGCTCGTCTGGAACAGGGTCGGAAGATCACAAAAAAATCTATAGTTATTCGATCTTTCTGAAGCAGTTCGACGGGACGCGGTTTCTGTTGGAGGTTCGGGCCCACGCTCTCGCTGTCGATGACAAGGGCAATTTCAATCATGTGCCCATCATGAGCGAGCCTGCGCAGGATGTGTGGCTGACTCCGGGCAAGGCAGTCGAGATTCCCCTTGCCGATGGCGAGAAGATGAAGCTCAACGGCGAATGGATTGATCGCCTGCCGACGTTCCTCACCATGATTGGCAGCCCAAAGATTGACCCGGTTGCCAACGAACTGCGCATTGCTGATCCCATGCTGGTGCGTGACGGAAGTGTGGCTGGCGACCTGGAGGGCTTTCAGTGCGAAAGCACGGGCTCCAGCACCGCCGCCTATCTTTACTACCCAAAGGTGGGCCGTTTGATCTTGGCGCTGGAGCAGTTTCCGGGCTCGAGCGAAGCCGCTGTCAAGGGCAGCCGTGTGAGCTTTGCGATCGACGGGCAGCAGTACACGCTGGTCAACGGAGCGCCCATGGTGCGTGCTGACAAAATCTGGGTGCAAATGGAAAAAGAGTCTGCGTTGAATGAGCACAAACGCAGAAGTCCAATTGGCTGCGGGGATGTGCGCAACATGGGCCAAGACGCGCAGAAATGACATATTGAAATCCTGTGAAATAGAAGTGTGGAAATAGAAGGCATCAACAGGAAAGGCCGCGCTCAGCGCGGCCTTTCCTGCCTCGTTTGCAGGCAATCCAATTACTTTCCGTCGCTTCCTGCAATCAGCCCCACAAACATCTTCTGGAAGCGCGGCAGATCGAGATCGGTCTGCGCATGAACCAATTGCACACCGGTGGCGGGCTTCGCATCTTCGCTCCACGTGAGCGTGTCGCCATAGCTCGGTCCACGGGCCAGCTCCACGTCCATGTAGAGCTGCTTTTCTTTGGTGATGATGGTGGGATCGATCCACGCGCAGGCCGCCAGCTCATCCCACATGTAGTACCGCCGCTGACTCCACGCCGCGATGTAGCGCGCCGCCGGCTTCTTTGACGCTGCAATCTCCTTGAGCATCGCCTCTGTAAACGGCGCTTTGATCGACACGTCCACGGTAGTCACGTCGATGCGCGGCCAAGCAGCGTGCAGCACGATGTGCGCTGCTTCGGGATCGAACCATAGATTGAATTCATGCCGGGGACTCGAAGCAAACTCCGGATCGTCGGTCTGCGGATCGAGGCTTGCGCCCATCAGCACCAAGCCCTTGGTGAGCGCCGCAAACTCCGGATCGATGGCCACCGCCAGCGCAATGTTGGTCAGCGGTCCACCTGCGTAGACGGTCACCTGGTGCGGATGCGCATGGACGGTGCGAATCAGAAAATGCGCGGCGTCTTCATCGATGGGCTTGAGGGTGGGCAACCCCTCGGTCAGCGGACGCACCTTGCGTTCGACGGTGGTCGCGTTCCATGCGCCCAGCCAGCCCACCTTGCCGGTGAGCGCCTCGCTCAGTCGCGTCTCCTGTTGGGTGCGCACCAGCGGCGCAGTGGCTCCGCGCGCTACCGGCACATCGGCGTGGCCAGTCAGCTCCAACATGCGCAAGGTGTGGAGGGTGTTCTCTTCCATCCAGCCATCGCCGGTGACCACGGTGATGCCCAGCACCTGAACCTGGGGCGATTCGAGCAGGGCCAGCAGAGCCATCTGGTTGGTGCCGCCCGGCCCTGTCGCGTCTTCATCGACGATGACCAGCCGCTTTTCAGCCGCGCACAACCTCGCTGGCAGGCTCGCAAACAGAGCCGCGCCGAGTGCAAGCGCAAAAATCCCTTTAAACGTCTTCATGGATGGCTATTGTGGCACATGGGCCCGCACATCTGTGCCGTCTACCGCCGTCCGAATCCCCGAGGCCGCTCCGGCGACTTTACAGGCAGATCCGTCTTACCAGCCGGGTACACGGCCAGAAAGCGGTCACGGCCTTCGCCATGGCTGCCTGTCTCAACGCCTTCAATGGCGCGGACGGTCATATGCATCAGTCGCCGCTCCCGGCTGTTCATCGGTGGGAAGCAGTAGGGCACACCGGTCCGGATCACCTTTTCGGCGGCAATCTCGGCCTGCTTGCGCAGTTCCTGCGCGCGCAGAGCCTTGAAGTTGTCGCAGTCGAAGCTGACCAGGTCGTTCTCGCGCGCATCCAAACGAAGCATCTGCGCGGCCACTGTCTCCAGTGCTCGCAGCAGCTCACCGTTGTGTTCGGTGACCAGCGGTGCGTCCGGGCCGCCCAGCTCGACGTAGATTTCACGCGCCTCAAGACCTTCGGGGTCGCGTGCTCCATCGCCTGCCGTGATCCGGTACTTCAACCGCATCCCGCCCAGCTTGTTCAAACTCGAGAGAAACCCGGCAATTTTTTGCGCAGCTTGTTGCAAGTCATCAATCGGCATAACTGATAAGTATCGCAGAATGGAGCTGATGCCAAGTCCCAAAGTAGAAGAAAACTCAGAAATTCCTTCCCGCGCCGAGCCTGTTTCACCCTTTGGTATTTACTACCATTCAGATCCATTTTGCGGGAACTATTCCACTTCCGATGCACTATGCTGAATAGGTTTCCCTGATTGATTTTGGTCGCCTGTGTAATTGCGGGTTTGAAGAGGGCCCTCTATGCCGATTGGTTTGCGAATCGTTGTTTCCGCACGCACACTCATGCAGGTTCGCCTCCTCGGCCTCGCTCTGTTTGCCATTGCCTTCCTACTGCCCGCCTGCCGTGACGCTTCCGGCACTGTCTATCCGGGTTGGCGATGTGCCGAAATCACCGTCGGAGCCCCCTTCTCCGCAGATGCGTTGAATGTCTGGGACGTCCTTGCCGTTCTCAGTGGCATGATCAATCCCTTCACGCTCTTTTCCTTTCTGCTCAGCTTCACCGACCGTTTCTACGGCCTCAAGGTTGCTTTGTTCCTCTCGTCGCTGTTGTTTATGGTCTGCACCTGGGCATTCTTTATCCGCATGAGAATGCTGCCCTTCCCCGGTCACTTTTTCTGGATCGCCGGGGCGTTGGTGCTGGGCTTTGCCTCAGCCTGCATGATGCACGCAAATCCCCGCCGATAATCGTCGCGCAGATTCCGATCTCCGGAACTGTGACTCAGCATCTCTGCATCTTGTTTTTCCGTATTCTGCATTGGCGCGAGCGCGCACAGTGCGTGAGCGTGCGCCTCGTGCGCTAATTGACGCGCCCGCTGTTTTTCCCGCCGCATTCAGATAACCTTCAGCTTTCCCCGCTATGCTTCTGATGTGAACCTGCGGAAGTTTCTCTGCCAGTACGTTCCTGTCTTGTGCCGCCGTTTGTGGTGGGTCGCGGCTTTGCTTGTTGTCTCTGTGGCTGTCACGGCTCCGCTGGCCGCGCAGACTCCCGATCCAGCAACCACCGCGGCTCCGATCACCGTCACGCTCGACGAGGCCATTCACCGCGCCCAGGCCAACGAGCCCGCCTTTGCCGCTGCCGTGGCCGCCAGCGGTTCCGCCTCTCAGGACCGCTGGATTGCGCGCGGCAATCTGCTGCCCGGCGTGGCTTACCACAATCAGGCACTCTACACGCAAGCCAACGGCGCACCCGGCCAGACCAACCAGAATCAGACGCAAAAGTTCATCGCCAGCAATGCGGTCCACGAGTACGTAAGCCAGGCCATTGTTTCGGAGTCCATCGGGCTTGGTTCGCTGGCCTCGGTGCACCACGCCGATGCGGCTGCCGCCCAGGCTGCCGCCGAGCTTGAAGTTGCCCGGCGCGGGCTGGTGGCCGCCGTCTCCAGCCTCTTCTACGGCGTGCTAACCACCGGCCGCAAGCAAGCCATTGCCGAACGCGCCAGCCAGGAAGCGGCTGAGTTCACCGCGCTTACTAAGCAGCGCGAGCAGGCCCGCGAAGCCGCGCACGCTGACATGGTGAAGGCCCAGCTGGAGCAGCAACAGCGGCAGCGGGATCGCGAAGACGCTCGCCTCGCTGCCGACAAGGCGCGGCTCGAACTCGGCATTCTGCTCTTTCCCGATCCGCGGACGCCGTACACGCTGAGCGCGCCAGAGAATCCGCCGGTGCTTGCCTCGCGCGACGATGTGGCCGCTGCCGCCGCCAAGAACAACCCCGAGCTGAAGAGCGCACTGGCCGCGCTGGCCGTCGGCAATGCCGATGTCCTCCAGGCGCGCGCCGCTTATCTGCCCTCGCTCGGCCTCAACTACAGTTACGGCATCGACGCGCCGCAGTTTGCCGTCAACGGTGCTGACAAGACGCGCAACCTGGGCTACTCCGCCGCCGCCACGCTCGACATTCCCGTGTGGGACTGGCTGAACACCCAGCACAAGATCAAGCAGAGCCAGATCCAGCGCCAGGCCGCGCAGGTGGCGCTTACGGCCACCCAGCGCCGCCTTATCGCACGCCTCGATGAAACCTATGCAGAGACCGCAGAGGCGCGCGACCAACTTGCCTCGTTGGACCTGAGCGCTTCCACCGCCGCTGAGAGCCTGCGCCTTACTCGTATGCGCTACACCGGCGGCGAGGCTACCGTGCTCGAAGTGGTGGATGCGCAAAACGCCTTTGTCGGCGCCCAGAACGCCCGCGAAGACGGTTTGCTTCGCTATCAGGCCGCCGTTGCCGATCTGCAGAATTTGACCGGAATTCTTTAAGAATTTATGAGAAAACGCAGTACGAAAAGGTTTTGAAAGGGCACGGCTTTAGCCGTGCCGCAAAGGTCCAACAAAATCGACGCGGGCTTTAGCCCTTGAGGGATGTATGCAGGAATTTGAGGTTTATGTGTGGGTTTCACGATGAGGACCATCCCTCAGGGCCTAAATGCCTGTCACTTTGCGTATCGATTGGCACGTCTGAAGCCGTGCCCTTTCAAAACATGGAGTTATTAGGCAGATTTCTAAAACTTCAGAACTCGAACGTCACCCGCAGCAGAACGTCACCCGCAGGAAGACACACACGATGAGCCGATCCACATCCAGCACCTCGAACTCCCCGGCGCTTCCCTTTTCAGCCCGCTGCTTTGCCGCTTTCCCAGGGCACGCCGATACCGTCCGGGATCACCAACGACAGGTCTTCGTCGTTGGGGTGAAGGTCCCTCGCATTTGGGAACCCGGGGATGAAAAAGCTCCTCCCTCGCATTCATCGCAGGCGGTAAGATACACGGCTTTGCAGGCTGCGGTAAAAGGACAGAAACCAGCATTTTTTGCGAGGAAAATGCAGCAGGGGCTAAAGCCCAATCCTCTTTTTTTCTGCTTATGTGGCCCGGCTGAAGCCGTGCCCTGTTACAAAGCCTCTTCGGGTATGCGTTTATCCGCAGCCTGTTTAGCCGGAATCACCGCCGCTCTGCTCCTGCTCCCCCTTGCCGGTTGCAAGAAAGATGCCACGCCCGAGCCGCTGGTCACCGTGCAGGCCGAGCACCCGGAGCAGGGCGCGATGTCTGAGAAGATTGTGACCGACGCCGTGCTGGCGCCGCTGGCGCAGGCCGCCATCCAGCCCAAGATCGCCGCGCCGGTGCGCAAGTTCTACGTGGAGCGCGGTGCACGCGTAAAGGCCGGCCAGTTGCTGGCTACGCTTGAGAACACCGATCTGGCCGCCGCTACCCTCGACAACCGCGGCTCCTACCTTGCCGCGCAGGCTGCCTTTGACACCGCGACGAAGGCGCAAGTGCCCGAAGACACGCTCAAGGCCGAGTCCGATTTCGCCCAGGCCAAAGCCAATCTCGATCTAAACCAGAGCATCGTCAAGAGCCGCAAGCAGCTCTTTGCCGAGGGCGCCATTCCCGGTCGCGACCTTGACACCGCGCAAGCCGCGCTGGTCGCGGCGCAGGCCGCCTTTGACGCCGCGTCGAAGCATATGGAGTCCGTACGCAAGGTCAGCCGCGAGGCCGCCCTCAAATCCGCGCGCGGCCAGCTTGACTCCGCCAGCGGCAAGCTCAAGGGCGCTGAAGCAACCATGAGCTACTCCGAGATTCGTAGCCCCATCAACGGCGTGGTCACGGACCGCCCTCTGTTCGCCGGTGAAACCGCTGCCGCCGGAGCCGCGCTCATCACCGTCATGGATACCTCAGCGGTGATCGCCAAGGCGCACATTGCGCAGGCCATCGCTCAGCAGCTCAAAGTGGGCGGCGAAGCCAGCCTGCGCGTGCCGGGCATCGCCGATCCCGTTGCGGCAAAGATCGCCCTCATCAGCCCCGCACTCGATACCGGCTCCACTACCGTCGAAGTCTGGATCAAAGCAGACAACAAATCCGGCGCGCTCAAGGTGGGCACACCCGTGAAGGCCATCCTAACCGGCCGCATCGTCGCCAACGCCTGGAAGATTCCCTCCGTCTCCGTACTCACCGCGCAGGATGGAACAAAGTCGGTGATGGTAGTGGGCTCTGATGGCGCGGCGCATCGCAAACCCGTCACGCTCAGCGTTATCGACGGCGACGACGTGGAGGTGCTCAGCGGCCTCGTTCCGACTGACACAGTGATCACCACCGGCGCTTACGGCCTGGACGAAGGCGCCAAAGTGAAGATCGGCAAAGCCGGCGACGATGACGACGCACCCAAGGCCAAGAGCAAGGGAGACGATGACTGATGGCGAACCGCAAGCCTAGCGCAGAACAGTCCTTCTGGCTGGCGCGCTCAACGCGCACCATCTTCTTCTTTGCCGCCATGCTCACCATCGCCGGCGTCTACCTTGCGTTCAAGGTGCCCATCTCCGTCTTTCCCGAGACGGATTTTCCGCGCGTGGTCATTGGCGTAGACAACGGCGTGATGCCGCTCGAACAGATGCAGGTGACCATCACCAAGCCCATTGAGGACGCGGTCAACTCCGTCCCCGGTTTGGTCAAGGTCCGCTCCATCACCAGCCGCGGACAGGCCGAGGTGAGCCTCTTCTTCGATTGGGGCGTCAACATGCCCTACTCGCTGCAACTGGTGGATGCAGCGCTCAGCAAGGTGCAGCAGACGCTGCCCGCCACGGCCAAGATCACCACCAACCGCCTCACCTTCGCCACCTTCCCCATCGTCGGCTATGCGCTTACCTCTGACACCGTGCCGCAGACGCGCCTGTGGGAGATTGCCACCTACGACCTGAAGCCTCCGCTCAACCGCGTCAGCGGCGTAAGCAACGTGATTGTGCAGGGCGGCAAGGTTCCCGAGTTTCACGTGGTACCCAATCTGGCGCAGATGCAGGTTGCGGGCGTGACTATCGCCGACCTGCTCAACGCCATCCAGGCCTCGAACATCGTTGACTCGCCCGGCCTTTACGAGGCCAACCATCAGCTCATCCTGGGCCTGGTGGGCGCGCAGGTGCACGATCCGGATCAACTGCGCAATCTGGTCGTCAAAACCACAGCCGCCGGCGCTCCAGTTCGCGTGGCCGACGTGGCCACAGTCGAAGACGGCACCATGCCCATCTACACCACGGTCACCGCCAACGGCAAAGATGCGGTGCTGCTCACCGTCGCCCGCCAGCCGTCTTCAAACACCGTGGCCGTGGCCGACGCGGTGGCCGCGCAGGTGGCCGAACTCAAGAAGAATCTGCCGCCCGGCGTCAAACTCGAACTCTTCTACGACCAGTCGCAACTGGTGCGCGATTCCATCTCCAGCGTGCGCGACGCCATCCTGATCGGCCTCGCGCTGGCCTGCGTCATTCTCTTCCTCTTCCTGCGCGACTGGACCAGCTCGCTCATCGCCGGCCTGGTTATTCCTGTCACCATCGCCATCACCATCGTGGTGCTGTCGGTCATCGGCCAAAGCTTCAACCTGATGACCCTCGGCGGACTCGCAGCCGCCATCGGCCTGGTCATTGACGACGCCATTGTGGTGGTCGAGAACATCGTGCTGCATCGCGACGCGGGCGAGCAACGCACAGAGGCCATCCGCAAGGCTCTGCGCGAAATCTCGTCGCCGCTCATCGGTTCCACCATCACACCGGTGGTGGTTTTTCTGCCGCTGGTCTTTGTTACGGGCGTCACCGGCAGCTTCTTCCGCGCGCTGGCCATTACCATGACGGCCGCATTGCTCACCTCGCTGGTGCTGGCGCTCACCTGGACGCCGGGCTTGAGCTTTGTGCTGCTCCGGCGGCCCACGCCGCACCAAGCGGACCCGGCCGACGCCACCGATGAAGCGCGGTTCGACGACCACGGCGATCATGCCGTCGGCCGCATTCTCACGCGCGTTCTAGCGCTGCATCGCCGCGTGCTCGGCTTTGCGCTGGCCAAGCCCATCTGGGTCGGCGTTGCGTGCCTCGCGCTGGTGGCTGTGACGTGGGGCGGTTATCAGCTGCTCGGCTCCGACCTGTTGCCGGAGATGGACGAGGGCGGCTTCATCCTCGACTACATCATGCCCGCGGGCAGCTCACTGACAGAGACCAACCGCGTCCTTGAGCATGTCGAGCGCATTCTCCGCGCCACGCCTGAAGTCGAGATCACATCTCGCCGCACCGGTACGGAGATGGGCTTCAACGCCGTCCATGAGGCCAACAGCGGCGATTTCACCGTCAAGCTGAAAGCCAAACGCTCGCGCGACATCGACGAGGTAATGGACGACGTTCGCCAGCAGATTCACACCACCGAGCCGGAGCTCGACATTGAGTTCACGCAGGTGCTGCAGGACATGATCGGCGACCTGTCGAATGCGCCCGAACCCATCCAGCTCAAGGTCTTTGCGAATGACCCTGCTTTGCTTGAACAACTGGGTCCGCGCATTGGCGATGCCATCGGCAAAATCTCCGGCGTAGTTGACGTTGAGAACGGCATTGAGAACACCATCAGCGGCCCGGCCACCAACTTCCAGGTGAACCCGGTCAACGCCGCGCGTCTGGGCTTTACGCCGGATGAGATTTCAAACGATGCCACGGCGATTCTGGATGGACTGCCGACCACCGATCCGCTCATTGCCAACGGTCGCCCCTACACCATCCGCATCCGGCTGGGCGACGAGACACGCGCCTCGCTCGACTCCATCCAGAACACAGTCTTCCTGAGCGAGACGGGACACACGGCTTCGCTTGGCTCGCTAGCTGACGTGGAGCAGTTGCCGCCGCAGAACGAGATTCGCCGCGAAAATCTGCAACGGCTGGTAGTGGTAACCGGAAGGCTGGAGGGCTCCGACCTCGGCTCGGGCGTGGCCAAGGTGCGCCAGGTTGTCGACGGTCTCCATCTGCCTTCGTCCGTCCGTGTCGAATATGGCGGCACCTACGAAGAGCAGCAGAAGTCCTTTGCCGAGCTCTCTCGCGTGCTGCTGCTGGCTCTGGCCCTGGTCTTCGGCGTGCTGCTGGCTGAGTTCCGCCACTTCCCCGCGCCCATCGCCATCCTCACCTCTTCGGTGCTGTCCATCTCGGGCGTGATTCTGGCGCTGCTGGCAACGCACACCACCTTCAACGTGGCCTCGTTCATGGGCCTCATCATGGTTATCGGCATCGTGGCCAAGAACGGCATTCTACTGCTCGACGCCGACGAAAAGTTTCGCGCCGAAGGCGCATCGCCGGAAGAAGCCATGCTGCACGCCGCGCAGCGCCGTCTGCGGCCCATCGTCATGACGGCTCTGGCAGCGGTTTGCGGCATGTTGCCCCTGGCCTTCGCCCTCGGCGCAGGCTCGCAGATGTTGCAGCCGCTGGCCATCGCCGTCATCGGCGGCCTTACCATCTCCATGGTGCTGTCGCTCATCGTCACGCCGCTGGTCTACTACCTGCTCACCCGCCATCGCCACGAAGATGTGGACGACGAGGAGATGCCCGTGGAAACTGCCTGACGAAGATGGAAATCTCTCTTGGAGGGAACGGGCTTCAGCGGAGGGTACGGGCTTCAGCGGAGGGTACGGGCTTCAGCGGAGGGTACGGGCTTCAGCGGAGGGTACGGGCTTCAGCCCGTACAAAAGGTTCAGCTATATCGACTGGGCTTTAGCCCCCGAGGGAATGCCCCTCCGTCCGTGGCAACACCTTGTGCCGCCCATAGAATTTCAAATGCCATTCACCGCAGCTCTCCAACCTGACCGCTCCAAATGTGAAAATAGACTCATGCAGACCGGTCTCATTGTCCTTACCGTCGCCCAAGCTCGCGTGCTGGGCGCGCTCGTCGAAAAGGAAGTCACCACGCCTGAGTACTACCCGCTCTCGCTCAACGCGCTGATCAATGCTTGCAACCAGCGCTCCAACCGCGAGCCGGTGATGAACCTTGACGAGGAGGAAGTGCGTCTGGCGCTGCACGGCCTTGAAGACAAGGGGCTTGCCGGAGCAGCCCGCGCCGATGGCCGCGTCGCCAAGTATGAGCACCGCCTGGGCGAGGCTTTCAACTTTACCCGCGCCGAGACAGCACTCATCTGCGTGCTGCTGCTGCGCGGTCCGCAGACCCCCGGTGAGCTGCGTGGCCGCACCGAGCGCCTGCACAGCTTCGGCGAAATCAGCGACGTGCTAGCCGGCCTGCAGAAGCTTGCCGAACGTGAGCCTTCTCTGGTCGCGGTTCTGCCTCGCCAGCCCGGCACCAAGGAATCCCGCTACGCCCATCTGCTCTCGGGCCCGGTCGAGTCCATCCCCTTTGTCAACTTGAGCAATGCATCCCCCGCAGCCGAACGAGCCACCACTCCCGCCGCCACGTCCTCGGTTAACGAAGAACGTATCGCCCAGCTCGAAGCCACAGTCGCAGAGCTGAGCAAGCAAATGGAAGCCCTCAACGAGAAGATCGACAACCTCTTCGGCTGAAATTGAAGAGCGGGCAAAGAGTACTCTCTGCCCGCGTCCATTCTTCGCAGCACGTCTCTGCCGGCTCCGACTTCCCCTCTAGCAGCTCACCACAGTCGTCGAACAAGGCACCGCGGGCTTCCACTCGGCCAGGAACGCCTTCACCGCCTCCGGCTGCATCGTCCGCATGGCCTCGAACTGGCCATCCTTCTGGCTGAAGACCAGCTCTCCCCGCTCGTTCAGCACGGCCAGCGCGGGCACGCCTTTGTCCAGCGGCACCTCATACTTCGCGGCAATGTCGAGGTTCCGATCCATGTGGCCCACGTTGATATGCACCAGCACGTAGTTGTCCGTGAGCAGCGCCTGATTGGCTGCATCGTGAAAATAGAAATCCAGCACCCGGCAGTCGCCGCACCAGTTGCCACCAAAGTCCAACAGGACGCGCTTATGCGCTGTGGATGCGGTCTTCAGGGCATCGGCTAGATCGGTTCTGGCCTGCGCCGGCTCGGGATAAATCTCACGGCTCAATGGGGCCTGCTGCCTGGCCTTGCAGCCTGCAACGGCCAGCAACGCCGCCAGAACGACAACCTTCAGCTTGTTCACGGTGGGGGAACCTCCAAGCTCCAGTTTGCCACAGTGCCGGACGCGCATCCACCTTACCCGGTTCCGCATCTGCGCAAGAGGGGATGGACGCGCGCGGGCGCCGGTCCTATACTCTGTAATCCATGAGTGAAGCAGAACAACTGCGCGCGCAGCTTGAATCCACCACCTTCCCCGACCTGGCGGCGATGATGGAGGGCTATGCCCGCGCGGCTGCCCAACGGGCCAACAAACAGTACCGGCGCAAGCTCGACTTTAGCCCCGATTCCATCGATGGGCTCGACGAGATTGTCACCATCATCGGCGAAAGCCCCGAACTGGACCTGGACTTTGAGGTGCGCCTGTGGGGCAGCTACCTGGGCGAGGTGGTCCGCCGCCGCTACGTGGGCGCGTGGGAGATGACCCAGTACCCCGGCGGCGTGGCCTCGGTTCCCGCCGTTGAAGTGCGCGGCTCACGGCTTTTCCCCCTCACCAAGATCTTCCGCCGCCTCACCGAGGGTAGCGAAGAGGATCTGGTCTCGTTCTACACCATGGTTACCGAACGGTTGGGCAGGCCGGCACAGGTAAACTGACCCCTGCGTGCCTCTCCTTCCGTTTCGCTGGTCAAGACACGCTGCCGTCCCGTCACTCTCCCTTTGTGCGATAATGACTGATGTGTTCGCGCAAGGTGTACAGCGCGTACGCGGAGGGTTTACTGGCATGGGTGATCTGTTTCAGCCTACGCATCTCATGATTCTTGCGGTTGTCTTGATTGTGCTCTTCGGCGGGCGTAAGCTGCCCGAGCTGGGCAAGGGTTTGGGTGAGGGGCTGAGGGGTTTCCGTGAGGGCCTCAAGGGCGTCGCCGAGCCTGCACCCCAGCCGCCAGCCGCACAGCAGGCAGCAGCTCCGCAGCCGCCTACTGAGACCAAGCAGAGCTAAGCGCGCAAGCGTAGCTGGCTGCTTCAACAGCCAACGCTGCTGCTGCGCCAGAATTTCGTTCCGAGCTACAACGGCCTGTGCGCAAGCACGGGCCATTGTGCGTTTGGCTTGCTTTCTGTCCCCCACCGGCTTCGCCCACCCAAGAGACATGAAGCTTTGGGCGCCCCATCCTCGGTGCGTTTTTGTTCTTGCGCCTTTAATGATTTATCAACAACTTACGATCTTGTTTCTTTCTATGCACCGAGCATCAACACCGCGCCCAGCGCGAGGCCGATTCCAGCCAGTTGCCTCTTCGTCGGCCTCTCATGCAGCAGCACCGCCGCCAGCAGGATCGTCCCCGCCGGGTAAAGCGAAGAGACCATCGCGGCAGCATCCAGCCGGCCAAGCTGCGCGGCGCGGATGTAGAACAGATTGCCCAGCGTATCCAGCGTTCCCGCCGCGATTCCCACGCCCCAGAAGCCCTTCCACGGCCTTGCCGGCGGCGTCAGGGCCAGCATCAGGATCATGGCGACCGAGCCGGCCCCACGCGCGCTCGTCATGGTCCACAGCAGGCCGCCGCCGGAAGCCAGCTTGAACAGCACCAACTGCAAGCCGAAGCCGCATCCGGCCAGCGCGCCCAGCAGCAGCGCCCGCCGTGGCGTACCCTGTGACTTTCCGGGGCCGTCCGACTCTGGGGTGTGGCTAATCATCCAGATGGCGCAGAGCCCCAGCCCGAGACCCGCAACGGTGAACCAGGGTGGCATCCCCTCCGAAACCAGCGAGAAGACCACCGGAACCAGCGCCGTCAGCAGGCCGGTGAGCGCGGCCGTCAGTCCCATGGCGCCCATGGCCAGCGCGCGGTAGAAGGCTACTAGCGCCAGCGAGCCCTCAAAGCCGCCGAGGGCGGCAAACAGCAGATCGTGCTGCGAGGGCGCAGCCAGCCCACGCCCCAGGCAGTAAGCCAGCAGGCAGAAGAACGAGAACAGGTGGCCGCAACCCACAATCAGCAGCGCGTGCGAGCGCCGCGCCCCCAGGCCGCCCACAAAGTCCGATCCGCCCCAGGTTCCGGCCGCCAAAAGACCGAGGCCGACAGTGGCCGCTGAAGTGTTCATGCGGTCGCCTGCCGGCCTTCGTTGTTACCGAACTGCACTCTTACTTGTCCTGCGCCGAGGGGTAATAGCCCTGCTTGGCGATAACCTCAAGCCCTGGACGATTTACCCGTACATCGATCTTGCGGTACTTGCTGTTGTAGATCGACTCGTGGCTCAGGTAGCCCAGCGTGTACTGCGTGCGCGCCTCTTCGGCGATTTTGGCGTAGCTCTTTTCAATGCCGTTCACGCCGCGCTCCGAGTCCAGATCGCCACCCGTCGCCGCCGTGTACTTGTAGAGGATGTTGTCGTACATGGTGAAGGGCAGATGGATGCGGCTCACGTAGCCCTCGCCCCAGGCCGCTGAAACGCCTACGCCGGTGGCATAGACCGCGATCTTGTTGGTCTGCAGGTAGCGAATAACTTCCTTGAGGGTCGCCTTCGATCCGAATTCCTTGCCGTCCGAGATCACGTAGATCAGCCGCCGCCGTCCCTTGGGCCTGCTCGAAAGCTCCTTGGCCGCAGCCAGAATAGCGTCGTTCAGGGTGTGAATCTCCTTGGGAATGGTGATGAAGCTGCCATCGCCAGCCGAGCGTCCGGGCTGCAGGTTCGGATCGATGCAGTTGCCGTTCTGGCGAATGCTGCAACCGGCAAAGGGACCGTCGTTGACCGGCACCTGCATGTCGGTTCCGGTGGCCTTGGCCAGCGCCAGCACCGCCGGCAGCCGGTTGCCCTGCGCGCCGGTAAAGCCCGTCCACTCCTTAGGTCCATTGCCGTAGGTAAAGACAGCGGCCTCGTCGTAAGGCGTCAGTGCGCCCTGAATGGCGCCCATCGATTCATTCACCTTGGCCATAACGTCGGCCGTAAGGCTCTGGTCGATGACAAAAGTGATCGAAAGCGGGAAAGGGTCCACCGTAAACAAGTG
>Ga0302270_10001359_pt1 | contig 24745 bp, 26 predicted proteins | sample III_Bog_E2_3_FD_198773 | JGI IMG/M metagenome (GOLD analysis project Ga0302270, IMG submission 198773) | Peat permafrost microbial communities from Stordalen Mire near Abisko, Sweden - III_Bog_E2_3 | ecosystem: Environmental > Terrestrial > Soil > Wetlands > Peat | place: Sweden: Abisko... | reverse complement strand
CGAATCGAAGCGCGCTCGGTGCATCCTTGGTCCAGATGGCGAACAGCAGACCCGTGATGAGACCGATGAAGAGAACCGCGGCGAGCGAATGGACCCAGGCCGCCGAAGAGAACGCGAACGGTAGTCGCCGCGCCACCAGTTGTCCCTGTGACGAGCCGGCGTGCGGCCCCGAGCCCGTCGTCATGGTGCCCGTGATCAGTAACACGACGAACGGGATCCAGAGCAGTCGGGCGATCAAGAGAAAGTGCCGATCGCGAACGTCGCGGCGCGCGCCGGGTCCGTAGACGTACTTGGACCGGTGATAGAGCACGGCGCTGATGACGACCATCGAGAGCGACAGCAGCATGTGCAGTGAGACCAGCCACGGATTGAGTTTGCTGTAGACGACGAAGGCGCCCAGAATCGCGTCGGCGACGACGCCCCCGATCAACATTCCTGAGAGGATTATCAAGTCGCGACGGCGAACTTCGCGCAGAATCGCTGCCAACAACGTCGCGACGGTGACAAAGATCAGCGTCACGGTCACGACGCGGTTCGTGTATTCGATGAGTGGATGGATGCTCCACGAACCAGAGATTCGCCCCTTAAAACACGTGGGCCAATCCGGGCAGCCCAAGCCGGAGCCGGTCAGTCGAACGGCGGCACCCGAGAGCACGATGACAATCATCGAAATGAATGACGCCAGGGCGAACCAACGAAACACTGGGCCCGGTACGACGCGGCGGGGAGTTGCGGTCACCCCCTCAGGATAGGTAATTGCGTCTACCGTAGAATCCCTCCATGACAATCACGGCCCCGGCGCGCCATTCTTTGGGCGAGATTATGCGGGGCTATCTCGCACTCACCAAGCCCCGGATCATCGAGCTGTTGCTCGTCACCACAATTCCGACGATGGTCGTCGCCGCGAACGGCATTCCCGGGCTTTGGCTGATGGTGGCGACGCTCTGCGGGGGCACCCTCGCCGCCGGCGGCGCCAACACGTTCAACATGGTGATCGACCGCGATATCGACGCGATCATGGAACGCACGAAGCGACGCCCGCTGGTCACCGGCATCATGTCGGCGCGCGACGCCACGTTGTTCGCGATCGGTCTGGAAGTCGTCGCGTTCGTCGTTCTCGCGCTGTGGGTGAATCAACTCTCGGCGTGGCTCGCTCTATCGGCGACGGCTTTCTACGTCTTCATCTACACGATGTGGTTGAAGCGTCGCAGCAAGCAGAACATCGTGATTGGCGGGGCCGCGGGCGCGGTGCCCGTGTTGATCGGCTGGGCCGCGGTCACGAACTCCCTCACTTGGACGCCGGTGCTGCTGTTCCTGGTGATCTTCATCTGGACGCCCCCGCACTTCTGGGCGCTCGCCGTTCGTTACCGCGACGACTACGAGGCGGCCAACGTGCCGATGATGCCGGTCGTGACGTCGCTTCGCCACACGACGCTCGAGATCCTTATCTACTCAGTCGTGATGTGGGCACTCACCGTGTTGATCGGCCCGACCGCGCACCTCGGTGTCGTCTACGCGATCTCGGCCACGGTACTCGGCGGACTGTTCACGTTCTACGCCGCGCGACTCTACCGACACGCGCTGGTCGACAAGGCCGACGTCGGCGAGGCGATGCGTCTGTTCCACTTTTCCATCACGTACTTGACGGCACTCTTTGTCATGATGGCGGTTGACGTCCTTGTCCGACACCACTAGTTCGGAAGGGAGTCCCTCGCGCAAGAAGCGACTGCCGATTTTCATCGGCGTGGGAGTCGCGGTGATCGCGATCGTCGTCGTGTCGATCCTCACTGGCGGCAAGGTGAACGACGGCAATGGGGCGACCAGCAAACTCGTCGGTACGTCCGTCAAGACGTTTTCACTCAGCGGACTCAAGAGCGGCACGGTGGAAGCACCGTGGAAGAGTCATCATGCCGCGGTGCTGATCTTCTTCGCGAGTTTCTGCGGGCCGTGCAAGAGCGAGATGCCCAAGGTCGCGAAGTACTTGCGTCATCACAACGAGGGCTCGATTCGTGTCATCGGCATCGACGCATTGGACTCGCGAGGTCCCGCGGAGGCATTTGTGAAGAAGAGCGGCGTCACGTTTCCCATCGCGTTCGATCCCAACGGAACCGTGACGACGGGCATCTTCCAATTCGCCTACGTTCCCGAGACCGTGTTCGTGAGCGCCCAAGGAATTCTCAAGCAGGTTTACTACGGGGCGATCCCCAAGGACGTGCTGGTGCGCGGGATTGCGGCCCTTCGAACGACTTAGTCGAATCGAAACGTTCGCGCCGCGACGAGCGGTGCGAGCAGCGCCCAGATCCCAAGTACGAGCCAGTCGGTGCCGGTCGGCATGAGACCCTGTCCCAGCACCCGGTGAAGACCTTCGGCCATCGCGCCGGGCGGCAGCGCAACCGCGACACGCCGGATGATCGACGGGAGTGAGGTCAACGGCACGACGATGCCCGAGAGCAACAACAACACGAGATAGAGGCCGTTGCTGGCGGCGAGATTCACTTCCGCGCGAAGTCGTCCGGCGAGGGCGAGACCGATGCCGGCGCAACCGGCCGAGCCGAGCACCAAGAGCGCCGCGACTTCGAATCCACCACTCGCCCCACCGCGGGGGCGCCACGACAGCGCGAAGGCGACGACGGCCAGAATGATGACCTGCAGGGCTTCGGTCACCAGTACGCCGGCGATCTTGGCGCCGATGAGTCGGCGCGTGCCGAGCGGTGTGACGTGGAGTCGCCGCAGGACGCCGTAGCTGCGCTCGAAGCCCGTCGCGATCGACAAGGCGACCAGTGACGTCGAGAGCACGCAGAGCGCCAACACTCCGGGCGCGATGAAATCGACGCGACTCGTGGTCGGTGTCGACACGACCTTGGTCAGTGAGAAGAACACGAGAAGCAGGATCGGGATACCGACCGTCAAGAGCAACGTCTCGCCGCGACGCAACGTCATTCGAACTTCGGCGCGACTCTGCGCCCACCAGGCGTTCACGGCCGAACCTCGCGACGTTCTTGCTCGATGAGTTCCAGGTAACGCTCTTCGAGCGACGCTCGGGTGCGAAGTGAGAGCAGCGTCACGCCGACGCTCGTCAGGTAGTCGTTCAACACCGCCATTCGCTCGGGCGTCGATTCGGTCTCGCAGCGGAGTCGATTGGCACCGTCGGCGGTGACGACGCACTCGAGTTTCGTGGCGAGGAGTGCTGGGTCGACGGGCCCGGAGAGTTCGACGATCATCTCGGGCGAGCCCGAGAGCTCGTCGAGCGTGCCGTGGATGACGACGTGTCCGCGGTTCATGATCACCACGCGATTCGACGTCCGCTCGGCCTCGGTCAACTCGTGGGTCGTCACCAACAGCGCACATCCGCGGTCGCGTTCGGACGCGATGAGATCGCGAATGACTTGGCGCCCTTCGGGATCGACGGCCGCGGTCGGCTCATCCAGCACGAGGACCCGCGGTCGTCCGAGCAACGCGAGTGCCAATAGGGTTCGCTGCTGTTCACCGCCGCTGAGACGTCGCCACGGCGTGCGCGCACATCGACCCAGGTCGAGCAGCGTCAGCAGTTCTTCGGGCGCTCTCGGTGCGTCGTAGTACGCCGCGGTCAGTTCGAGCACCTGGCGCGGCGTCATGGGGAACCACACGCCGCCACGTTGTAACAGTGCGCCGGTGCGAACGACGACTTCGCGATGATCGCGGACGGGGTTGAGTCCGTGGAGGCGAACGGTCCCCGAAGAAGGCGCGCGAAAACCGAGCAGGGTCTCGACGACCGTGGTCTTGCCCGCACCGTTGGGCCCGAGCAACGTCACGACTTCGCCGTAGGCAACCTGGAGGGACACGTCATCGACGGCTGTCAGTGCGCCGAAATTGACCGTCAGATCATTCACCTCGACCGCGTAGCTCACGACCTCTGAACATAGACGGTTCTACAAAGGGCTTTCGTGTGCTCAGTAGGCTTGGCATCATGATTGACCTCGTTCAACTACGTCGGGAACCCGACTTCGTGAAGGCCGCGCTGGCCCGTCGCGGCGTGTCGCCAGCGACGATGGATGAAATTATCGCCCTCGACGTCGAGCACCGAGAACTGCTGCAAGAGGCCGAGCGGCTCCGTGCGGAAGTGAAATTCCTCTCCCGATTGGTCGGAGAGGCTAATCGCGACAAGGACACCGCAACCGCCGCCACGTTGACCGAGAAGAGCCGGGGGCTGGGCGAAAATGAGCGTGTCGCGACCGAGGCGATGGAGCGGGTGGGCTCCAAGTTGCGTGACGAACTCCTGACGATCCCCAACGTTCCGGACCCCGGCGTCCCGGACGGCGTGGACGAAAACGACAACGTCGAGTTACGCCGCTGGTGGCCGGGCATGGACGAGGGCCGGCCATTCCCTGAATTCGCCGATCACCAGAAGGTTCCTCACTGGGACGCCGCGCTCGAACTGGGAATCCTCGACCTCGAGGCGGGCGCACGGATCGCCGGATCGATGTTCCCTCTCTTTCGCGGCGCCGGCTCTCGACTGATTCGCTCCTTGAGTGCACTGTCGCTGGATCGCAACGCCGGAGTGTACGAGGAGATCCATCCGCCGACCTTCGCGTTGACCGCGACCATGATGTCGACCGGACACCTCCCGAAGTCCGTCGACGAGATGTACGGCATCGAACGCGACGGACTCTGGGCGATTCCGACAGCCGAAGTGCCGCTCACCTCGATGCACGCTGATGAGATCCTGGATGAGGCGAGTCTGCCGATTCGACTGTGCGCCGAGACGGCGTGCTTTCGCCGCGAGGCCGGCGCGGCCGGTCGTGACACGCGTGGCGTGCTGCGCGTGCACGAGTTCGACAAGGTCGAACTCTTCGCCTACTGCACGCCCGAGCAGGGTTCGGCGGCCTTCGACGACATCCTGGCGCGCGCCGAGAGTCTCCTGCAGGAACTCGGTCTCACGTACCGTCTCTTGAATCTCTGCACGGGCGATCTCGGGACGTCGTCGGCGCGCACGATCGACCTCGAAGTCTTCAGCCCCGGAGTGGACCGTTGGCTCGAAGTCTCTTCGGTGAGTTGGTTCCGCGACTACCAGGCCCGTCGAGCACACGTGCGCTACCGCACGAGCGACGGGACGACCGCGCTGGTGCACACCGTGAACGGCTCGGCGCTCGGGTGGGCACGAGTATGGGCCGCGTTGATCGAGACGTATCGTCAAAAAGACGGTTCAGTGGTGTTGCCCGAGGTGCTCGCGCCCTACATGGGCAAAGCGCGAACGATCAGGCCGAAGGCTTCGTAGCTTCGTAGCGATAGCCGACACCGCGCACCGTCGTGATGTGCTCGGGATTCTTCGGGCTGTCCTCAATCAACGTGCGCAGTCGCTTGATGTGCACGTCCAGGGTCTTGGTGTCCCCGACGTAGTCGCTGCCCCAGATCCGATCGATCAGTACTTCACGGGTCAATACCCGTCCGGGGTTCTCGAGCAGCAGTCGCAGTAGGGCGAACTCCTTCTTACGCAGTTTGATCTCTTCGCCGTTGACGAAGCATCGTCGCGCGTCGATGTCCATGCGAATCGGACCCAGCTCGATCTCGTCGTCCGACGTCGGGACGCTCTCGTGCGTCTCTCGACGGCGCAGCACCGCGCGAATACGAGCGACGAGTTCTCTGAGCCGATACGGCTTCGTGACGTAGTCGTCGGCGCCGATTTCGAGCATGAGCACCATGTCGACCTCTTCGCCCTTGGCGCTCACGATGATGATGGGCACCTCGCTGCTCGCGCGAATCTGACGACAGACGTCGAGCCCGGACATCTTGGGCAGCATGAGATCGAGCAACACGATGTCAAAGGTCTCTTTGGCGAAGAGGGCGACCGCCTGTTGACCGTCGCGCGCGACGGCCACGTCGAAACCTTCGCGGTCGAGTCCGATGGTCAACGCGTCGACGAAGGACTCCTCGTCCTCGACGAGCAAGATGTTGACGCGCTTGTCGTTGGAATGCTTCTTGGGCATCAGTGCGCCATCGGAAGCTCGAGAGTGAACGTCGAACCTTCGCCCTCACGAGACTCCACGAGGACGTTACCGCCGTGATTCTGCGCGACGTGACGCACGATACTGAGCCCGAGTCCGGTGCCGCCGGTCTCGCGCGATCGACCGGGATCGACGCGGTAGAAGCGTTCGAAGATGCGTTCGAGGTCTTTGGCGGGAATACCCACGCCCTGGTCCTTGATCGCGATCAGCGCGATCGGCCCGACGCTCTCACCCTCATCGGTGACCGAGGCCTCGATGCGATCGATGGTGATGCTGACGAGTCCACCCCGCGGTGAGTACACGACCGCATTTTCGATGAGTGCGTGAATGGCGGAGATCAATTGGCGGCGATCGCCGACGACGACGAGGTTGGCTTCGGGCTCTACGAAATCAACCTTCACGTCGTGTTGCTCCGCGGAGGTGCGGATCCGCTCGATCGCGTCCGCGACGATCAAAACGACGGGAATCGGTTCGCGCGTCGGGGAACCTTCGCCTTCGATGCGTGAAAGGTCGAGGAGATCTTCGATGATTCGATTGACGCGGAAGGCTTCGTTGTTGATGCGTTCGGCCAGTCGGTGCGCGACCGCGGGATCGGTCTCGAACAGGAGCGTCTCAGCGAGGAGCCCGAGCGCCCCCATGGGGGTCTTCAACTCGTGGGACACGTTGGCGATGAAGTCACGACGAATGTCCTCGAGGCGACGTCGCTCGGAGACGTCTTCGATGATCGCGAGTACGCCCAACGGCCGACGGCCGTCGTCGATGACGGCGGCGCGAATCGTCAGGGTCCGTCGCGGCGGACCGTAGATGTCGACGGTGCGCTCGGCGACGCCGTTGGACCATCCTTCGGCCAGGACGTCGGTGACGGCTTGGGCGGCGATGGCGTCGCCGTAGCGGCTCGTCATCAGTGCTTCGGCCTGCGTATTGCGAAAGATGACGCCACCACTCTCGTCACAGAGGACCAGGCCGAGGGGGAGTGAGTCCATGGACTGGCGCAGTCGTGAGGCGTCAGCGCTGGACTCCGAGACCGCCGTGCTGGCGACCCCGGTGGCCTCTTCAAGGAAACTGAGCGCCGTTTCAACCTTGCCGTTGTCGTCGTGGGGCTCGACGCCCAGACGAGAGGCCAACGCCATGAGTCGTTGGGCAATGGCCCGGTGTCCGCGTTGACGGTTGATCAGCACGCCGATGAGGAGCCCCACGATCAAGACTCCGGCGCCGGCCCCGTAGAGAGCGGCCGGGGGCCATTTTGAAATCACGTTGTGGGCGACAGCGACGAGCACGAGACCATTCTCGCAGACAAAGCCTCGAACGTCGCGCCAGCGACCGTTGTGCTCCCCGTTTGAAAGCGAGAACACCATGCTGTTCGCCAATGTGAGTCTCACCCCGTCGACGACCGCCCTTCCCGGTAGCGCGGCGCTGCAGCAGATTGCCGACGGAATCGCCGCCTGGGCTCTGATCGGTGCGTTAGTCGCGCTGCTATTGGGGGCGGCGCTCTGGGCCGTGGGCAGTCACACGCAAAACATGCATCAATCGTCGCAGGGACGCCGAGCGGTGCTGACCTCGCTCTGCGCCGCGGTACTCATTGGGGCCGCCCCCACGTTGATCAACTTCTTCTTCAACACGGGTCTCAGCGTCCGATAGTGGGCCGCTTCGGGTGCATTTTCCATCTACTGAGTTGCGTGACCCACGCCGCGACCACCACGGTCGTTAGCGGCTTCTTCAACACCCTCACGAACTGGGTCCTCAACAGCGTGGGATGGTTCCTTTCATCGGCGGGCGTGGTGCTGACCTCGGCGACCGAGCCGACCACCGTGATTCGTTCGGCGGCGCCGGAATTCAACGTCCTAATGAGTCTCTCGCCGGCGCTGTTGATGGTCGGACTCTTAGTGGCGACGCTCCAGGCGCTTCGCCACGGCGACGCCGCGTCGCTCTGGCGGGTGTATCTCGGTGTAGCCCCGGCGTGCGTGCTGGCGCTCTTCGTGGCGCGACCATTCGCGACGCTGATCCTCCAAACGGTCAACCAACTCTCGTCGAGTGCCGCCAACACGGTCATCGAACGTCAAGCGGAACTCACGAGCGCGCTGACGAGTGTCGCGACGGCGGCCCCGGCCTTCGCCCTCTTCGTGCTGGCCGTCGCGGTCGTGATCGGGTCGTGGCTCTTGTGGTGCGAATTGATCGTTCGTGCAGTGATCCTGACGTTGTTACTCGTGCTCGTTCCGGTCATCGTGCCGCTCGCGACGTTTCCCGCGGGACGTCGATTGGGTTGGCGCTTGGCCGAGACATTCCTCGCCGTCGCCGTGAGCAAGTTCCTCATCGTGATTACTCTGACCCTGGGCTTTAGCGAACTTCTCGGCGATTCGGCGACGCAAGTGATTACCGGCGCTCTCACGTTGATTCTCGCGAGTTTCTCGCCGTTCCTCCTCTTGAAGGTGATTCCTTTCGTCGAGACGGCGGCGCTACACAACCTCGAGGGGGTTCGAGCGCGCCTCACCAAGACGATGACCAACATTCCCTCCTCTCCGCTCGCCCAAGCGGCGCGCGCCATGGCCCCGGAAGCACCCTTCAACGGACCAGACGAGCGTCCCGACGATCTCGGACTCGCCATGTGGGAGGGCGGTCCGGAGATGCCCGTGCCCGAGGAGACGGGAGTGAAGTTGCCGCCGCCCGTTGGCACGCCGACGCCACGCGGAGGTCACGTGGCCTACCGCACTGACGAGATGGGACCCGTGGTGGGATGGCACTTCGATGAGTGAACGTCTGGGCCTTGGCGTCGCCGATGGCGAGAGTCGTTGGATTGGCGTTCGACGCCACCAGGCCATCCTCGCGATTGCCGGTCTCGGACTCGTCGGCGAGTGGGTCACGCAAGTTCACAGAGTTCTGATCGAACTCGTGCTGGGCGCCGCGTTGTTCTCGTGCGCGGCTCCGACGAATGACGGCCTTACCGTCGGAGAGCGAGTTCGTATTGCGATCGAATTTGGCGTTCGTTCACGGTGGACATCGATTCGCGCGACGATACACCACGATGTCGTGACGATTGTCGCCCACGGCGACGCAACGACACGCGGCTTCGAACTACAACATCGCGGCCGGCTCGACCTCTCAGGTCGCGACCAACAAAATGCGCTCGCGTTGGAGCAGTTTGCCGACGCCCTCGGAGCGTCGGACGATACACAACATTTCTCGCTGCACGTGCGCTCGTCTCCGAACGGAGTGGCGACGTTACTGGCCGTGCCGGCGGACGTGAGTGCGCCGTCGGGCTGGATGGAGAAGAGCACCCTCGCGATGGACGCGGTGAGTGCGTGCGGCGACGAAAACGCCGGATGGCTGTTGGAGCGCTGGACGTACGTGCGCGACGTGGCTGGGGTGACCCGCGTGTTGCGCGTGCGCGACTTCACCGCCGTGCCCGACGGTCACGTGCTCCTCGAGCGACTGCAGTTCGCGTCGCCGACGTTGGACGTCGTGGTGCACGTCGATGTGGTCGGAGGCGTGCGGGCAAATCGACTCGCCGCTCGGGCCGTCCATCGTGTCGGGAGTGACGACGTCACGACCCAAGCGGCGGGCTTTCGACGCACGGCACAAGCGGCGCGCACACTCGAACGACTCCGCCAGCGCGAGTCGCTGGTGGTCGAGGGAGCCGCCTTGATGCGAATCGCGGTGTTCGTCGTGATTCGAGCGGCGTCGCTGCGACAACTTCGACGCGACGTCGAGGTCGTCACCCGTACGGCCATCGAATCCGGGCTTCGCTGTGAGCCGGGTCTCGGACGACAGTCCTCGTGGTACTGCGCCCAACTTCCGGGCGCACCGGGATGGTAAGTCGTTCCTGGACCCACTGGGCGACGTCGCGAGACCTCACCAGCCTGATGGTGCCGGCCCACGACGCCGGTACCGGACTTGAGGGGCGCAGCCTCGGCGAAGCCCAACGTGGCGGCTCATTCATCCTGGATCCCTTTGACGCGTACGCGTCGGGCCTGTTGTCCAATCCGAACGTCATCGTGGCGGGCTCTATCGGCGCGGGGAAGAGCACGGTGGTGAAGATGATGCTCGACCGCGCACTCGAACGCGGCCGTCGGGCCGTCATTCTCGATCCCAAGGGTGAATACGCGGCGTTGGCGCGGTCTTTCGGCGTCGACGTGGTCGCGCTCGGACGCGACGGCTGGTGCAGCCCCTTCCCGGCGAACGATCGCGAGAGTCGCGACTTGTTGCGCGCGCTCGTCGCCAGCGCTCAAGGTGCCTCGCTGAAAAGCGATCAACACTACGTCATCGATGAAGTGTGGCAACAGTTGGACTCCCCGCGACCGCGAAGGATATTGCGAGCCCTCTTCGAACTACTGCGCGAACATCTGGTATCGCTGAACGCGTCACCAGAACGTAGCCTGGCGTTGACGCTTTACCGGTTCGTTCACGGCGATCTCGCCGGGCTATTCGACGGAGACGACGAACCGATGGCCTTCAATGGTCAGCTCGTCGTGCTCGACCTCTCGGCTCAGTGGTCGTCGAATTCATTTCCGGTTGCCGCGTTGAGCGCGATTGCCGCCGCGCAACAAGTGGTCTCGGTGGAAGACGAACTCGGCTACCTCGTGCTCGATGAGGCGTGGTCCGTTCTGGCCGATCCGCACGCCCTGCGTTGGCTGCAGGGTTCGTGGAAGTTGGCGCGCGCGAAAGGCGTCAGTCACGTGCTGGTCTTGCACCGTTGGAGCGACGTCGCCGCGGTCGGTGACGCGGGCTCGGCCCATCGCGAACGCGCACAAGGACTGCTACGAGAGTGCGAGACGGCCTGGCTCTTTCGTCAACCGCCTGATGAAGCCCGAGAGATGGCCGTCGCGTTAGGGCTACACCGACGTGAAGAGAGATACCTTTCGGCCCTGCCGAAGGGTGCGGCGCTAGTGCGTTATGGAGCGCACCGTTCAATCGTTCGGGTGCAGCCGGATCAAAGAGATTGCGCGTTCATCGACACCGACCGCGCGATGAGGGTTTCGAGCGCCGATGAATGATCGCCCGTCGCTCGGACGACGCAGTTTTCACGGCGTGGGCTACGGGCCGCGGGTGCGCCTGGCGTCGCGCAGTTCGCTGCTCATCGTCGGTCCCACGCAAGTCGGCAAGACGTCGTCGCTCGTCATACCCGCGCTGTTGCGTTGGAGCGACGCGCTCGTCGTGACGAGCGTCAAGAACGACGTCATCACCACGACGAGGGATTGGCGAGCGAGCGTGGGCGAAGTCCAAGTCCTCGAGCCGGGACGCGACGGCGGGTTGACGTGGAACCCCCTCGAGGGTGTTCGAACCCTCCGTCACGCGTTTCGTGTCGCACGAGACTTGACAAGCGGACCGGCCGATCGTGGCGATACCGAATTCTGGAACTCGCTCGCCACGAAGGTGGTGGGTTCGTTACTCATGCTCGCATTCCAACGCTCGCGTGACGTCTTTGACGTCGCGAGAGCGATCGAGAAGCGCGAATTCGATCAATGGCTCGACGTCGCCGGACACACCGAGGCCGGCGACGTGCTCGAAGCGTTCCTTACCCACGACCACAAAACCATTGACGGCGTCCTCACGACGGCGGAGACCATGCTGATGCCGTGGCGATTCCGCCAGCCGCTCGCCAACGTACGCTCGGTGGTCGATGGTCCCAATACGTTGTATCTCTGCAGTTCACGGGGGGAGCAACGACACTACGAGCCACTTTTCCGCGGCGCCCTTCGAATGGTGTTGGAAGAGCAACAGCGCCTGGTCGATGTTCGAGCTCAACGACGACTGCTCCTCGTCCTCGACGAAGCGGCGACCGTGGCCTCGCTCGACGAACTGGATCAGATGGCCTCGACGGTCAGCGGTCTCGACGTCACGTTGGTGACCGTGCTGCAGGATTTCTCCCAGCTGAAGGCCCGTTGGGGTCCTCGGGCCTCGACCATTGTGAACAATCACACGACCCGTTTGGTCTTGGGCGGTCTGGCCGATCCCACGGCGTCGCAGTTTCTTCCCGAGCTCTTCGAGACGCGAAAGGACGCGCCACCGCTGGTGCCGCTTCGTCAACGGCCGCCCGGAACCGGCACCGTGATCGCCGGTCACCGACCCGCGTTTTCAGTCCGGCTGCAACCGTGGTGGAGGGATCGGCGCCTTCGCGTCCGAGGGGTGCGTGAGCACTAACTAGCATTTCTTGATGGCACAATCGAGAACTCCCGTTGAAGACCAGATTCTGGCGGTCGATATTGGTGCCACGAACGTCAAGTTTTGTCACGTCGACATCCACGGCGAACCGCTCGAAGGAGTTCGTCGACGTCCGACGCCGTACCCCTGCTCGCCCGATCGTCTCATCGAAGCGTTGGACGAACGGATCGAAGGCAGCGAGTGTCTACGCGTCGGCATCGGCTTTCCCGGTGAGTTCATTGACGGCCGCGTCGTGCGACCGGGCAATCTCTCACGACCCGGCGGGGTGACCACGGACGTCGATCCCGATCTCGAGGCACAGTGGCAGGGCTTCGCGCTCCAAGACGAACTTTGCAAGGCGACGGGTCGAGACGTGCGGGTCGTGAACGACGCCACGTTGGCCGCCCTCGGCTCGATCGACGGCCACGGCGTCGAACTGGTTCTCACCTTGGGTACCGGTCTCGGGATCGCCCTCGCTATTGACGGCGCATTGCGCAAGATCCGCGACGTCGGCGCCGAAGTGTTCGTGCGCGGCAAGACCTACGACCAGTCGATTGGCGAGCACTCGAGGTCGATAGACGAAGAGCACTGGGGCGAACTTCTGGTCATGGCCGTCGACGGATTCGTCCGCGAGTTCGGCGCGACGACCGTCCACTTGGCCGGGGGCAATGCTCGACGGGTGACGCCGACGCTGTTCGACGAAGCGGACTACCGCGTCGTGATCAACGGCAACCAGGCGTCCATTCGCGGAGCCGCCAAACTCTTCTACAACTGAGCGAGGTCGACCGCGCTTTGGGCGAGGACGCCGGCGAGGATCCGACAGGACCCGTCTTGCACCTGAAAGTCCGGACTGTGATGCATGCCACTCGATCCGTCGTCATTGGCGCCGCCGATGAACATGTAACAACCGGGAACGCGGTTCAAGAACTCCGAGACGTCGTCGCTGGGCGTGAACGGAGGGATCGTCATGACGCCACTCGCGCCCACCACCTTCGTGGCGGATCTCATGACCTGCTCGTAGACGTCGGCGTTGTTCACGACGGCCGGTGCGACGCCAGTGAGATCAAGTGTGCACTCGACCACGAACATCGCTTCCACTTCATGCAGCAACGAACGAAGGCGCTCCAGCGCCTCGACGTGTTGTTCGGGGGTGAACGTTCGAAGTGTGCCGCGCAGCACGGCGTGTCGCGGTACGACGTTCATGGCGGTGCCAGCGTGAATGACGCCGGCGGAGCACGCGCAGTTGGTTCCCTCGAATGAGAGCCCTTCGACGATTTCGCCGAGTCGAGGAGCCAGATGACTGACGGCGAGGATGACATTGCCTTCGACGCTCGCCATCGCCCCGTGACCACCCTTGCCCTTGATGTGGATCGAGAGGGATGACGCCTCACTCATCATGACGCCGGGCTTCGTGCCGACGAATCCGAGCGGCGCGAGTGACGACACGTGAGCTCCGATCACCAGGTCGATCGGATTATCGGTCAGGACACCGCCGTCGATCATTGCAACCGCGCCGCCCAACGCCTCTTCGGCCGGCTGGAACAGCAGCGTGAACTCACCGGCGAGCTGTTCTTGACGGCGTGACAACAGGTCCGCGATACCGAGGAGACCGGCAGTGTGCACGTCGTGGCCGCACGCGTGCATCACACCGTCGTTCACCGAGGCGAAGGAGATTTGATTTTCCTCCGTGACGGGTAGCGCGTCGATGTCCGCACGGATCATTACTCGACGTCCGGGATTGGCTCCTCGAAGGACTGCTACGGCACCCGTCTCGGTCGGACACGACTTGAGTTCCCAGCCCAGCTCGACGAGACGGTCACGCACCACCTGGGTCGTGCGGTGTTCTTGGAATGCGAGTTCGGGATGGGCGTGAAGATCGTGTCGAAGTTCCACCATCGCGTCGTCGACGTCGTCGAGTAGGTGGGGAAGATCGTCGGAGAATGTGCTGGTCATAGAGGCATGGTACTTAGATGGCCGAGATGTGTTCGGAGGTCGTTCGGCTACGATGGAAGGTCAGCAACTACGCGGCTGTAGCTCAGCGGATTAGAGCATCGGTCTACGGAACCGAGGGTCGGGGGTTCGAATCCCTCCAGCCGCACCATTTGGACATCGGGACAGACATCGGGATAGGTGAAAGCGGCTCATCGGATTCTGGCGGGGTGCGCTGGTAAATAGAAAGCGTCCGGGCCTTGGGTGCGTGGGAGCGTTGCTCTGCCAAGCCGCCTTCGGTGGCAGCTCGTACGTTGACACGGCCCGGGCTTAGGAGTCAGCTCGTAGCAACTGCCCGTCCAGGCGGAGACACGTGATCCCTGCGGTGTCAGCGGTTGGGGCTGGGTCACGCATGATCCGGTGGAGTGCGCCCGTAGCCAGTTCTTCGGCGAGCCAGAGCACCTCGTGGACGTCTCCGCTCGGTGCCTCGGCAAGGTAGCCGAAACGTGTGTCTGGAAAGTCACTGTGCGAGAAGAACAGCACCACTTTCTGGCCATCACTACTGATGGTGGCGTCTGCCGCCTGCACCTGCGGTGCACCCAGCTGGTGGGCAAAATCTATGAAGGTCTCGAAGCTCGTCAGTTGCTCGTCGATGGTCCGCACCTTGGGCGTCACCTTCGAAATCTTAGGAGTTGTCATATACCGGACCAGCGCACCCCGCCAGAATCCGATGAGGCGTGATAGCGCCGTTCGAGACATCTACGAATCTGCTCATCGGTGCCACTCGCGGAACGGGCCGCAGTGTGTCCGTCTTGACCACTTCATGTCGCGCATCCTTTGACCCAAACCCAAGGGCTTGCGCAGATGTCGTCAAATTGGAGGTCTGTCGACTAACTGGGCCATCCGAGTGCGTCAAACACCGCTATCGGGTCCAAATAGTCTCGCCACTTCGTCACTTTCCCATTCTCAATCGTGACGATGGAAACGAAGCGATTGTCGTAAGGACGGCCACCCTGAACTGATTTGCCATGGACCTCATATTCCAGAACGGCCACTGAAGCTTTGGGATCGTGATAAACCCTCAGATTGTCTGCGCTCTGCACCGACATATAGCTGTCGTAGTCGCTGTAAAGGTTGATGACGCGCTTCCTCCCCTTAACTCGCTTTGGATAGCCGGGCACGGAGATGACGTATTCAACAATGACGTCATCGGCCAACATATCGAAGTAATCATCGCCGTCAACAAGGCCTTTCAGTCCTTCTCGAATGATGTGGAAGAAGGGTCCATTGGCCCCGAAGTTTGAGTTGACCTCGGTGTACTTTGTCATCTGATCTCCTCTCTAGCCCAAACCGTAGCGTTGCGACGTGACATAGGGTCGCCCCTCAACTCCGCGACGATCAGTTGGGAATTGATGTACATATCGCTGTGCTAATCGCATTGGACGTCAGTGCACGTGCAGAGATCGAATCGGGCTATATCTTCAAGGAGATCTCCTCGTTATTGATCACGGAACGTACCTTGAGAACCGAGGGTCGGGAATTCGGATCCCTCCAGCCGCACCAACTGGGCTTGGACCCGTTATCAGTTCGAGTGACTCGGAGCCCAGCGCGTTGATGCCGGATCGGCATCGACATCAGACCCTTTCAACTGGACTTTGCGAAATGCGACGCCCCTCAGCACGGTGGCGACGTCGATCCAGAAGGCGCCGCTACGCGATTGGTTCGAATTGGGCGGTGAAGTGGCGCAGGGCTTGCGGTTCCCGGACCATTCGATATCCAGGCAGGGAGGCGGCATCCTTGGCGACCGAAGTGACGACCTCAATCACATAGTCAATATGGCTCTGGGTATAGGTTCGCCGGGGAATCGCCAATCGGACCAACTCCATTGCGGCGGGCGCTTCGGTACCATCAGGTTGACGGCCGAACATCACTGTGCCAATTTCACAACTTCGGATTCCACCCGATTTGTAAAGGGCTACCGCGAGCGCCTGGCCCGGATACTGCAGCGGAGGAATGTGACTGAGGAGCGCCTTGGCATCCACGTAGACCGCATGGCCCCCAATGGGCTTCACGACGGGAACTCCGGCTGCGTCGAGCGCGTCACCTAAATACGCGGTGGAGCGAATCCTGTAGCGCAGGTAGTCAGGTTGCACCGCTTCCTTCAGACCCTGCGCCAATGCTTCAAGGTCTCGCCCGGTCAATCCGCCATAGGTCGGAAAGCCTTCGGTCAAAATCAACATGTTGCGACATTTCTCGGCGAGGTCATCATCGTTCAGGGCCAACCAGCCACCAATGTTGCCGAACGGATCCTTCTTAGCGCTCATCGTCATACCATCGGCCAAGGACGCTATCTCTCGGACAATGTCACTGATGTCTCTCTGCGATTGACCCTCTTCGCGTTCATGGATGAACCATGCGTTCTCGGCAAATCGGCACGCGTCCAAGAAGAATGGAACACCGTAGCTGCGACAGATTTCACTCACGCCTCGAATATTGGCCAACGAGACGGGTTGTCCACCACCGGAATTATTGGTGATGGTCAAGAAGACCACCGGGATAGTGGCCGCGCGCTCCTGGAGAAGTGTTTCGAGCGCACCAAGATCCATGTTCCCTTTGAAGGGGTGAATCGTTGCGGCGTCGTGACCTTCTGGAATCACCAGATCTCGTGCCTCGGCGCCGGAGAATTCGACATTTGCCCGCGTCGTATCGAAATGGGTGTTGTTGGGAACTAACTTTCCCGGACCACCAACGACCGAGAAGAGAATTCGCTCGGCGGCCCGGCCCTGATGAGTTGGAATGACGTGACGAAAAGGAAACAGTTCCTTCACGGCGGCTTCAAAACGAAACCACGACGGTGAACCTGCGTAACTCTCATCACCATGTTGAATGGCGGCCCACTGGTCACGAGACATCGCTCCAGTTCCAGAGTCAGTGAGCAGATCGATGAGAACATCTTCGGCATGAAGGTTGAACAGGTTGAAACCAGCTTGTTCAATTGCGAAAGAACGCTCCTCTGCCGTGGTCATGCGTAACGGTTCGACCGAGTGGATTCTGAATGGTTCGATGATGGTAGTGAAAGTCTGGTCCATAGCCTGATGGTACCGTCATCAGGCCATTCGTCGGAAAGCAATAATGGCCAGTCGCGTGCGGGGTTGTCAGCGAAGAATGTTCTTCTGGGCACGACGGCAGCCGTACGTCAGTTCTCACCAATTTCGGAACTATCTCTCATCCATCTAACAGCTTCTTCACATCACTCTCACAAATGCGTTCTCTACTTTGAAGGTTGTTCCTTTGAAAGGAGAACTAATGAAAAACCTAACTACCCGATCCGTTGCGGCACTCGCGTTAGTCGCCGCTATGGGTATCGGAATTCCATCCGTTGCCTACGCCGGTTCGTCGACCACAACGACCACCACTCTTTCGAGTGCCAGTTTCATTGCGGCGCAAAAGGCGCTCGAGATCCAGTTGGCCAATCGTGCAACGCAACTTCAGCACCTTGGCGCAGACGTGACGGCATCGACTTCGCTGTCGGCGAGCACTTCGTCGATCCTTCAGGCACGCCTTTTAACCGAGGAAGCGAGTATTAACTCCTTGATTGCGAAGGTTCCGACCGACACCACCAAAGCCGAACTTAACGCTGACCGCGCCGCGATGTTAAAGGACAACCGCGTTTACGCCGTGATGTCGCCACAGGTGTTCGAGATGATCGAAGCCTCGGTCGTGGCCGGTCAGGTTACGACGATGCAGGGTAACGAATCGACCCTCAATTCAGAAGTTACGTCAATCGTGGGTCTGCCGGGCTACAAGAACGCTCTTAACCACTACAACAATTACGTCGCGCGTCTTTCAAACTGGTCAACAAGAATTGTGACCGTCGAAGGCGTCGTGCTCGCCCAGACACCCCAAGGGTATCCAGGGAACACGAAGATCTTCGTCGCCCAGAATCACCAAATTCTCGACGCGAACATTGCCCTGGCGTACGCCGCGTATGACGCGAGCATCATCGGTCTCGCTACCGGCGGATACACCGGCTCGTAGGGAGTCACGCAGAACCTAATCAATCGCTGTTAATTATGGCGGTCGGTGACCTCGGTCATCGGCCGCCATTGGATTGCTTTCCGCTGTCCTTGAGTTAGTGATGTCGATATGACGCGATAGGGCACATTCGCTAAGAGTTGCGCATCTAAGTGAGACGTCCTGCAACGGTTGCTATTGCGCCGACTCCAATGAGGACACCGTAAGTCTGTACCCACGTCGACCAGCCACCGGGCCGCGCGCGAGAGATAAGTCCAGCGAAGATCAGTGCGATGACACCAGAGACCACCGCGGCAGTGTTACCCGACGAGAAAAGCCACGGCACTGCCGGCACGACGATCGTGATTGAGGTCGCTACGCCCATGATCACCGCTTGTCGGAGATTGCGCCTCGGATCCGAGAGGAATTGGCTCGCCGCCATCCCGAGACCTTCGGCGATGAGCAGGCCGATCACGGCGGCGAGAACGACCCTTCTTCCATGGGTCATCGTCGCGAGTATCAACGCGATGCTCGCGACAAGTCCGTCCGAAGCACCGAAGATGGTAGTGGTAAGAGTTACTGAATCTGTATCCTCTAGAGACTTTCGCTTCGTCACAGTGAAGAATCATTGCCCTTCAAATTTCCTATTCCTTTGAGGATATATCAGGGTTGTGATAGTGGAAAAGACGAATCTGTTTGGTCCCCAAGTGAGTTGTCGATCAAGGTGCTGCGAACGATCGGCACGAATGTGCGGTGGCTGGGTCCAGTCACGGGTCCCAACGCGTTCAACTGGTCAACGCTCCAAGTGACAGGCGTTGACGAGTCGACTTCACCGTCTCCCGCGATAGTGAAGTTTGACGGCTCTGTCTGGGAGCGCGCCTCGCGTCTATTTCGCAGTCGCATTGGCCACCTGCTCACCGAGGAGCATCAGCCCGCTCTTCGGGTCATCGAATCGGCGTCGCACCCTGGGTTCGGAGATTCGAACGCGTCGCTCCACCACCTGGCGCCACTGGCCATTGCCACTCTTTTTCAGAATTCTCATGCGCTCATCGCAATCGAACTCAAAACCATTCTCGGTAAAACCACGGCACACCTTCTTCTGATCAACCTGACTGAATGCCAGGCGAGAAGGATGCGGGGTCTTGACGTCCTAGACGACACATTACTGTTTGGTGCTGAGTCCCGAGCGCGCGCAGAGCGGTGCGGTCCTGGCGGGTGAGATTGATTACCCGCTTGGCGTCCAGGTGTACGTGGATCTCCTTTGGGCGCTCAATCCCTTCGAGGCCTAAACCTTCGATGAGACTCGCAAAATGGACGTCCACGCGTGACCCGATGGGGATTATGGCCCCTTGTTGTGTTGGAGGAGTGAATCAAAGTCGAGACGTAACTTAAGTTACTTTTTCATCCATGGTTATCGCCCGTGCGACAGCGACGAGCCGATACGACTTCGACCCTAGGGAAGAGTTCATTGTGGCCAATGTTGGAACTGGGGCCTCGACTTTGAAGGAGCGGTTGGCGGGTGACGACTGCCTGTGGTTCATCGAGGACCCACGATTTTTTCTCTAGAAGGACCGGTGTAGTGGAGCTGTTCCTTGAAACGCTGTGCGGCCCGTGGACCAGCGCTCGATAGCCACGTCTCTCCGTATTGAGTTGGCGAAGAGAAGGTGGGTAGTTCGTTCCTCGAACGGGCTCGGCGATCACCAAACCAATTCAACCCCTGGAGTCTGAAGATCAAGATTTGCTGCGAGAGCCAAAGGACGCGTGGCCATCGTTCTCGTCACGTACCTACTCCGCAGGACGCATTTTCTTCGACGCTCGCCGCCGCGGACCGAGCTTGCACCAACCCCCATCAGGCCGTACAGTCACCGCACGTCGTCTCCGCGACGTCGTTGGGAGCCCTCTCGCCCCAACCCACCCCGCGCACCGGGTCACGCCGTAGTATTTGTCAAATTCTGATCGGCGCACGAAGCGCGATGTCTTGAGGGGGGCAGAGTGTCATTGTTCGTGGAACCGGCTAACCGGGCGCCGGAAAAAGGTCTCAAGAGCGGCGCACTCGGTCTGATTTCCAGCACGGTCATCGGTATTGCTTCAACCGCGCCCGCCTACAGTCTGGCCGCCACCCTCGGTTTTGTCGTGGTGGCCATTGGCCTCCAGGCACCCATCGTCACGGTTCTGGCCTTCGTCCCAATGTTTTTCGTCTCGCTCGCCTTCCAGCAGATGAATAAGGCCGACCCCGACTGCGGCGCCAGTTTCACCTGGGCGACGAGGGCCTTCAGCCCACGCGTGGGCTGGATGGGCGGATGGGGTGTGCTCGCGGCCGACGTCATCGTCATGGCGAGCCTCGCGCAGATCGCCGGCCAGTACGTCTTTGACCTCTTCAATGCCAACGGCATTGGTCACGACGCGTCGAGCGTCTGGGTGCTGCTGGTGGGTGTCGCCTGGATTATCGCCATGACGGGGATTTGTTACGTCGGGATCGAGATCTCGGCCAACTTTCAAAAGGCTCTGCTGGGAGTTGAAGTGACGATGCTGATCGTCATGTCGGTGTGGGCCCTCATCCGCGTGGGCAACGGTTCGGCCCCGGTCGGGCACATCGCAGTCGCCGCTTCGTGGTTCAATCCTTTCGCGATCAAACACTGGAGTTACTTCGTCATCGGTCTGTCGGACATGCTCTTCATCTACTGGGGCTGGGACACCGCGCTGAACTTGAACGAGGAGTCGAAGGACGCCGCAAACATTCCTGGTAAAGCTGGCGTGTACTCGACCTTCATCCTGCTCGGGATTTACGCGCTCGTCATACTCGCGACCGAGTCCTTCGCCGGTATTGGCACCCACGGCATTGGTCTCGGCAATCTGAACCACACGAACGACGTACTGTCCATCCTCGGGCCGGCGATCTTCGGTCACTCGACGTTGGCCTCGGTCCTCGATCATCTCTTGCTCTTGATGGTTCTCTCCTCGGCCGCGGCTTCGACCCAGACGACGATCTTGCCTACGGCACGTACGGTGCTCTCGATGTCCGTGCACAAGGCGCTGCCGGACGTCTTCAAAAAGATGCACCGGCGATTCCTCACCCCGACGGTCGCGACGGTCACTTTCGGGGTCGTCTCCATCGTGCTCTACGTCGTGATGAATTCCATCTCCGCCGGCCACGTCATCGCTGACTCGGTGGACTCGCTCGGCACGATGATTGCCTTCTACTACGGCCTCACCGGATTCTCCTGCTTCTGGTACTACCGCAAGCAACTCACGAAGAGTGTCCACAACTTTTTCATCCAGGGCGTCGCGCCGCTCACCGGCGGACTGATTCTCTGGTACATCCTCGGCTGGACGTTCTGGTATTACTGGAATCCCGCCGAGAGTTACACGCACTTCGAACTCTTTCATCGCGAGATCGGTGGAACGTTCACGCTCGACGTCGGCGCCCTCGCTATCGGTGTCATCTTGATGTTCACGATGCAGGCGCTCCGCCCGGCCTTCTTCCGTGGTGAGACGTTGACGCGCAATTCGCCGACGCTGGTGACCGAAGAGTTCGTCCCTCCGGCCGGTCCGGTCGACTGACGTGAGAAAGCAGGGACTATGAACAACAATCCACGCATCGTCGTCGGTGTCGACGGATCACCCCTCTCGATCAACGCGCTCGCGTTTGCCATCGAGGAGGCACGACTGCGCCACGGTCATCTGCACGTCACGTACGCCTACCCGGTCATGGAAAAGCCGGTCACCGGATCGACCGGCAAGGACTATTACGAACAGGTCGAGGCCGAGGCCCGCGAGTTCATGGAGGGCATCATGTCGGGCGCGCCGTCGACCGACGGACTCGAGGTCGAGTGGTTGGCCGTGCCGGGCAACCCCGCCGAGGTTTTGATTGAGGCGAGCCGTGGTGCGGCGCTCCTCGTCGTCGGTTCACGCGGCGTCGGTGGTTTCATGGGCCTCATGATGGGTTCAGTCTCCACCCAGTGCGTGCACCATTCGCACTGCCCGGTCCTCGTAGTGCGCGAAGACCACTAAACGCTCGAATCTTCGACCGTGGCGAACGAGTGGAGAGGACGCGCGGATGGTCGCACTGCTGGATGAACCGCACGGTGGGCGAATGGATCATTGCATCCGTTGATTCCGTTTAGGACGTTTCGCGTATTCCGATCACCGATCCTCCAAAGAGGATTGACTTTTTCACTGTGGCGCTGGTGAAGCACTAGAGGGCTGAAGTACCCGCGCTCGCGGCCATTTCGAATCTCAACGGGAATCAGGATTGGGTAATAGGTAGTAGAAAGTAGACACGCGGCTGTAGCTCAGCGGATAGAGCATCGGTCTTCGGAACCGAGTGTCGGGGGTTCAAATCCCTCCAGCCGCACCCAGCAGTACAAAGGAAATCAACGAAACCCCAAGTGATTATTGTGGTTTCACGTTGTTCGCAGGCCCAGAGATTGACAGCCATTCCCAGTTCTTGATGACCGATTCTGGGGCAATTCTGGGGCGCGGCCCATCAGACAAGCATTCTCGTATTTGAAGATGTGCGGGTTTACATCACGCCTCCGTGCCTTCTAGTTGCGCGAATGATCGCCCGTGAACGGAAGTCGAAGCGCGTCACGGCTGGATCGAACCCGATCTTCGATTGCGAGTCGTAACGAATCAGCATCGGGTTTATTTGCGATCGCCTCGACCTCAGCGCGCTTTCGGATTGCCCATTCTCGTCTGTCTTCGTTAGCGACATAGCGATTCAAAAGTGGGAGAGCACCATCACGGTTACCCGCGAGACCATTCGCCATTCCGGCATTGAGGCAATCATTGGCAGTAGATAACGTACTCGCACTCAGAACCGCTGCAGTCTCAGCAACACTTGGAAAGCTCCGGCGCCATTCGGTCAACTGGGCCAGCGCCAACTGGGCCAACCTGTCCGTTTCTGGAGCAAATTGGCTATCACTCACGTAGGGAACGTACTGACCAATCCTTAGGAAAATGTCAAACACTAGGTGATCGGCGACGTTCCATAGCCACATGACGCCAACATTGAGATAGGAACCTTTCGAACTTGATGGAGGTTGGAACTCAACAATGCCAAGCCACCAGCCATGGTCATCCACCCAAGAACGCGATCGGCCTTTCCGGGTGACTCCAATCGGGGCCAAGTGCTTCTCGGCCGCTGCCGTTACCATGCTGGACGCCGTCACGGCACAAGACTACGACGATGGTTGTTCCACGATTCCAGCCTCCAGTCGGAGAATGTGTAGGTCGGCCCACCGGTGAATCGAAATTCAACACTCGTTCGTTGATGTTGGCCGCGATGGTTAGTTTCGGCACCATCTATTTTGAACCGAATCGATGCCCCGAGAGTCAATAGTGGTAGGAGGTGGTGTGATGGAAGAAGATCCAAAAATTATGCGACGTTGGGCGGTACTAGCCAATTCTTCGATGCGTGACCGTGAAAGTTCCTGCGTTGTCGATACTGTAAAAGTCATGAAGGTTGGCAAGGGCCCGCGAACAGTCCTGATGGTTCTGGCGATTACGGCTGGATTGCTGACGGGCGCTGCTCTGGATGTGGTTGGATCCACAGGCGCGGTCGTTGCCAGCGCCGCTACCGCTAACTGCGGCGCCCCGCGTGGCACGGCTGTTTTCACGCTTACGGACATGGCTCCAGGCGTCAGACTCAACTTGTCCCTCGGCTCGAAAGTCATCGTACGAACGCCCAAATGGCACGGAGAGCACGCGACTGAGTTCAACAACTCGAACCGGAAGGTACTACGTCAGATTTGTTCGACCTTGACCAGTAGCGGCGGAAGAATGGCGGTCTTCGTTGCTCAGCACGTTGGCAGAAGCCTGCTAGGGGCGACCGTGACGCCGCCCGTTGACACCTTCATGCCCTCATGGTTTGGAACCGTCACTGTCAACGCGGGCTCGAGCACATAGACGCGGTCTGTGGAGACACTTTCAAGCGCCACATAATCTCCACTCTTTGAGTCGCCACTCGGAGAATGTGGACGTCGGCCCTCCGACACCAAAACGAGGTCGAACTTAGTATTTACTCATGGTTGATGGCCCGACACTTCGTACGGAGCGGCTCGTACTGCGGCGTTGGCGCGCCGAGGACTTAGCTCCGTTCGCCGCCCTAAATGCGGATCCCGTCGTGATGGAGCACTTTCAGAAGATGCTCTCCCGCGAGGAGAGCGACGCGGTGGCATCTCGTATCGACGCCGAGTTCGAGGATTGTGGGTTCAGTTTCTGGGCCGTTGAGGTCTCCGGGGGTTCCCCGTTCATCGGCTTTGTGGGTTTGCGTCGGGTGCCGTTCATAGCGCCATTTACGCCTGCCGTTGAGGTCGGCTGGCGCCTTGCCCGGGAACACTGGGGTCACGGGTACGTGACCGAGGCGGCAAAAGAGGCCGTTCGTTTCGGGCTCGAAGATGTTGGCCTTGATGAGGTCGTGTCTTTCACCACGCCAGACAATGTGAGGTCGTGGAAGGTAATGGAACGTCTCGGCATGGTTCGTGATGCCACTTCGGACTTCGAGCATCCGAATGTTCCTATCGGGCACCATCTCCGACATCACATCTTTTACAGATTTCCAACGGTTGCCTGAGTTGGTACGTCAACCGAAGCGCGGGAGGCAAGGTGCAGCCCATCCCCGGCCATCGTGACTACACGCGATAACTCGCGACAGGGATGCAGACGGGCTCGACTTGCCCTCTAAA
>Ga0302270_10001357_pt1 | contig 24753 bp, 24 predicted proteins | sample III_Bog_E2_3_FD_198773 | JGI IMG/M metagenome (GOLD analysis project Ga0302270, IMG submission 198773) | Peat permafrost microbial communities from Stordalen Mire near Abisko, Sweden - III_Bog_E2_3 | ecosystem: Environmental > Terrestrial > Soil > Wetlands > Peat | place: Sweden: Abisko... | reverse complement strand
CGACCAGGCGGCCGTGGATGCGCACCGGGCGGCGGCGCGCGCGGCGCTGGAATTACATAAGATCGAGCAATCCGCGACGCAATATCGCGAGGTCCTCCAGTCGTCGCCGCACGGCGCCGATGCCGAATTCGCCGTATTGGAGAGCGAATTTGCGTCGTCGGACAATGTTTACGGGGCACGGCAGGTCGCCGATATCCTGGCCGCCGATTTCCCGGCCTCCCTGCCGGCGCTGCGCATGCAGGCCTTTGCGGCGATGCGGGCCGACGATCCGGCGGCTGCGGTGCGCACCTTCCAGGCCGCCATGGCCGCGCCGGCGCCGGAGGAAAAACCTGCGGCGGGCGCCGCGCCGCCGGCAGCCGAGGCGAACCGGCGGGAGTTGACTCAGGGTCTGTGGCGGGCGCGCATTCTCGCGGGCGACATGGACGAACCCCTCGCGCAGGCGAAAGCCCTGGTGGAAGGCGACGAGACTGCGGACAACCGGCTGGATTACGTGTTCCTGCTGGTGGCGGCCCAGCAAAATTCAGCCGCTCGCTCGCAGCTTGCGCTGCTGGTCGACGACGCGAAGGCGCGGCCCCTGGCGTTACGCCTGCTGGGTCTCGTCGATTTCCAGGAGGACAAGCTGGCCGACGCGAGCGCCCACTTCGCGGAACTGACGACGACCGGCAAGTTCTTGGACGATGCCTACTATTATCTCGGACTGATCGCCGAGCGGCACTCCGACATGGCGCGGGCCTTGCGCCTGTACCTTCAAGTCCAGAGCGGGGACAACGCGCTCTCGGCGCTGCTGCATGCGGCATCCATCCTGCGATCTAACGGGGCCGAATCGGCCGCGGAGGATCTGCTCGATCAACTCGTCGGCGAGGAGCCGCAGCGCGCGCCCGAGATTCTGGTCGCGCGGGCGCGAATTTATTCGGACGCGGGCGACCTGTCGCGCGCGCTCGCGCTGCTGGAGAAATCGCGGCAGGAGTACCCCGACAGCGTGCAGATCAGCTATGCGCTCGCCTCGACCGCGGAAGAGCGCGGCGACGTCTCGGCGGCGCTGCGGTTGCTGAAGGAGGTCGCGGCGCAGCGGCCGTCGGACCCGGCGGCGCTCAATGCCTATGGGTACACGCTCGCGGATCATGATCAGAAGCTCGGCGCCGCGCGGCAGCTGATCGAACGGGCCTACGCGGCGGCGCCCAAGAATGCGGCGATCCTGGACAGCATGGGTTGGGTGTTGTTCAGGCAGCGTCACGGGGACCAGGCACTTCCGTATCTCACCGAGGCCTACGCGGACGATCATGACGGCGACATTGCGGCGCATCTTGGCGAGGTGTTGTGGACCCTCGGCCGACGCGAGGATGCCGAGCGGATATGGGCCGAGGCGAGCCGGGCGGATTCGCAGAATCATCTGCTGAAGGCCACGCAGCAGCGGTTGCACGCGTCGAAGTGATCCATGCAGCGCTTCCTGTTCCTCATTCTCTGCAGTGCCGTGCTGTCGGCGTGCGCGACTCGGGCACCGCTCGCGGGCCTCGAGTCCTGGGACCGGCGCTTGGCGGAATTGCAGCATGTTCAGGCATGGCAGCTCGACGGGCGCGCGGCGGCGGCCGTGGGCACGCAAGGCTGGCAGGCGACTTTGAACTGGCGCCAGAGCGGGCCCTATGCGGAAGTGAACTTGGCGGGGCCATTCGGCTTGGGTGCGCTGGTGCTGAAGCAGGCGCCGGACGGACTGTCGCTGAACGGCGCACCGCCCAGCGCCCTGGTTCTGTCGATGCTGCAGGAACGCTTAGGGTTTGAGTTGCCGATGGAGAACTTGCGCTTCTGGCTGTTGGGCGTGCCGAACCCGGGCGCGGCCTTCGAGCTCGAGCGCAACGGGCAGGATCGTGCGCAGCAGCTGATTCAAGCCGGCTGGACTTTGAATTACGACCGCTACGTACCCGTGAATGGGGATTTGCTCCCGTCACGCGTCGTGTTGCAGCGCGATGAGGTCCGAGTGCGCATCGCCGTCGATCATTGGGAGGGCGTGCGATGAGCGAAGTCGAGGGGATGGGCGTGGGAGTGCGCCCATGGCCGGCCCCGGCCAAGCTCAATTTATTCCTGCACATCGTGGGGCGGCGCGCGGACGGCTATCACGAGCTGCAGACCTGCTTCCAGTTCGTCGATTTGTGCGACGACATCCACATCGAGGTGCGTGCCGACGGCGACATCACCCGGTTGCGCGGCGCCGCCGGCGTCCATGCAGAACAGGATCTGACCTTGCGCGCGGCCCGTGCCCTGCAAGCAGCGACGGGATGCACGCTGGGAGCGACCGTGGACGTGGTGAAGCGGATTCCCATGGGAGCGGGGCTGGGGGGCGGCAGCTCCGATGCCGCCACGTGCCTGGTGGCGCTGAACCGGCTTTGGAATCTTGAATTGCCGGCGGAAAGATTGGCGCAGATCGGCCTCAAACTGGGCGCCGACGTGCCGGTATTCGTTCACGGCCGGGCGGCCTTTGCCGAAGGGGTCGGTGAGCGGCTGACTCCGTTCCTCCCGCCGCGCGCCCCGGCTGAGTGTAACTATCTGATTTTGAAGCCAAATGTGTTCGTGAGTACCGCGGCCGTGTTCCAGGATCCGGAATTGACAAGGAATTCCCCACCCACCACAATTAACGGTTTCCTGGCCTCCGGTGGAAGAAACGACTGCTTAGGCGTGGTGCGCCGGCGATATACGCAAGTGGCGCGCGCGATCGATTGGTTGTCGCAATTCGGGAATGCGCGGTTGACGGGCACCGGAGCCTGCGTGTTTCTGGCGCTCGAGTCGCCGGACCGCGGCCGCGAGATCATCGCCAAGCTGCCGCCGGATTTCGAGGCTTATTTGGTACGCGGATTGAACGTCTCGCCCTTGTTGGAAAGGCTGTCGGCCGCGTAGGCGCCCGCGAGGGCCGCCGGGCATTGATTTTTCGAGTTGGGGTGTCGCCAAGCGGTAAGGCAGCGGGTTTTGATCCCGCCATACGGAGGTTCGAATCCTTCCACCCCAGCCAATTGCCGCACGAAGGTTCCGGTTGGATTTGCTATGTCGCGAAATAACGAGTTCGATTCGTCCAACATCTCGGTGTTCGCGGGAAACGCGAACCCGGCGCTGGCGCAGGATATTACCCGGCATCTGAAGGTGCCCTTGGGTCGCGCGCACGTCGGGCGGTTCAGCGACGGCGAGGTGAACGCCGAACTCATGGAGAACGTGCGCGGCCGGGACGTGTTCATCGTGCAGCCCACGTGTCCGCCGGCGAACGACAATCTGATGGAACTGCTGATGATGACGGACGCATGCCGGCGGGCCTCGGCGCGGCGCATCACGGCGGTGATGCCGTACTTCGGATACGCGCGCCAGGACCGGCGGCCGCGCGCCACGCGCGTCGCCATTGCGGCGAAGCTGGTGGCGAACATGGTGGTGCGCGCGGGCGTCGACCGGCTTTTGACCGTCGATCTGCACGCGGACCAGATCCAGGGGTTTTTCGACATACCGGTCGACAATGTGTACGCCTCCCCGGTGCTGCTCGGCGATGCGTGGAAGCACAAGGACGGGGACATGGTGGTGGTGTCGCCGGACGTCGGCGGCGTGGTCAGGGCCCGGGCGCTTGCGAAGCGCCTCGACGATGCGGAGCTGGCAATCATCGACAAGCGCCGGCCGCGCCCGAACGAGTCCAAGGTGATGAACATCATCGGCAGGGTCGAGGGCAAGAACTGCATGCTGGTCGACGACATGGTCGACACGGCGGGAACGTTGTGCCAGGCCGCGCAGGCGTTGAAGGACGAGGGCGCGATCCGGGTGGTGGCCTACATCACGCATGCCGTGCTGTCGGGCTCCGCGATCGAGCGCATATCGAAATCGGTGCTCGACGAACTGGTGGTCACCGACACGATTCCCCTGTCGGAAGAGGGCCGGGCGTGCAGCCGCATACGGCAGCTGAGCGTTGCGGGGCTGCTGGCGGAGACGATACGGCGCATCAACGACGAGGAATCGGTCAGCTCGCTGTACGTCGATTGAGACGATTTTGGGTCGATGCCCCCGCAAACTGGTCGCGGTGCGGGGACATCGTGTATTCGATGCAACTGGAGACGATTATGAAAACCTCATTTGAACTCGTTGCCGAGTTCCGCGAGACGCAAGGCAAAGGTGCGAGCCGCCGCCTGCGTCGCGAAGGAAAAGTGCCGGCAATTCTTTACGGCGGTCACTCGGAAGCCCGGGCGCTGACCTTGAGCCATCAAAAGCTCATGATCATGCTCGAGAACGAGCGCTTCTACTCGACCATATTGAGCCTGAAGCTCGGCGATCAGTCGCAGGCCGCCATCCTGAAGGACGTGCAGCGGCATCCCTTCAAGAACGCGGTCGTGCACATCGATCTTCAGCGCGTGGAGGACAACGAGAAGATCCGCATCAGCATTCCGTTGCACTTCGTGGGCGCGGCGGTGGCGCCGGGGGTCAAGACGCAGGGCGGCATGGTGTCGCACCTGCGAAACGACGTGGAGGTCAGCTGCCTGCCGAAGGACCTTCCGGAGTTCATCGAAGTGGACATGTCGAGCCTGGGGCTCAACGAGAGCATCCACTTGTCGCAGCTGACGGTTCCCGCCGGCGTGGAATTGGTTTCCCTCGCCAAGGAAGATGCGGCGGTGGCGGCGATCTACAGCCCGCGTGCGGAAGAACCCGAGCCGACCGCAGCGGCGGCCGGAGCGGCGCCCGCGGAGGGTGCGGCGGCGGCGCCAGCGGCGGCGGCGGCCGGCGGCGATGCGGCGAAGAAGGCCGAACCCGCGAAGGCGGACGCGAAGAAGGAACCCGCGAAGAAGGACGCGAAGAAGTAATTCAGAGCCAAGGCGTTGCTTGGAGGGCCGTCGCAGTGGCGGCCCTTGCTTTTTCAGGTTCTGAAAAGAATTGGGTGAGTCCACGATGGCTGGGTTACCGTTGCGCGTTATCGTCGGTCTCGGAAATCCGGGACCGGAACACCAAGTGACCCGGCACAACGCGGGGTTCTGGTTCGTCGACGTGCTTGCGCGGCAGCATGGCGCGGAGTTCCGCGACTACCGGAAATTCTCCGGCGAGATCGCGCGCGTCACCATCAGCGGCCGGGAACTCATCCTGTTGAAGCCCACGACCTACATGAATCGCAGCGGGCTGTCGGTCCGGCAGCTCAGCGACTTCTACAAGATCGCTCCCGACGACATTCTCGTGGTCTATGATGAACTCGACCTGCCGGTGGGCAGCATTCGCCTCAAGCAGGGCGGCGGCCATGGCGGCCACAACGGGATGCGGGACATCATCGCCCACATCGGCGAGAGTTTCTGGCGCCTGCGCCTGGGAATAGGCCACCCGGGGAACAAGGCCGACGTGATCGACTACGTGCTGTCGCGCGCGCCCAGCCACGAGGAGGATCTGATCATGGACGCCGTCGCCCAAGCGGCGGACGCCATGCCGGTGATACTGGAACAGGGCGCCGAGCGCGCGATGACCAAATTGCACAGCCGTGCAGGAAAACCTTGATGCCAATTCGTTGCGGAATCGTCGGTCTGCCCAACGTGGGAAAATCCACTCTGTTCAACGCGCTCACGCGCGCGCAGATCGCCGCGGAAAATTATCCTTTTTGTACCATTGATCCCAACGTCGGCGTCGTGCCGGTGCCGGATCCGCGGCTCGAGGCGCTCGCCGCCATCGTGAAACCCGAGCGCATATTGCCGACCACGGTGGAGTTCGTCGACATCGCGGGCCTGGTGGCGGGCGCTTCCAAGGGCGAGGGGCTCGGCAACAAATTCCTGGCGCACATCCGGGAAGTCGACGCCATCGCACACGTGGTGCGGTGCTTCGAGAACGACGACATCATTCACGTCGCGGGCACCATCGACCCGGCGCGCGACATCGAGGTCATCAATACGGAGCTTGCGCTCGCCGACCTGGACAGCATCGACCGGGCGTATCAGAAGGCGGTGAAGGCGGCCAAGACCTCCGACAAGGAGGCGATTCGCGCGCGCGATCTCCTGGACCGGGTGCGCAAGCACCTCGATGCGGCGCAGGCCGTCCGGACGATGGGCCTGGATGCCAACGAAAAGGCGCTCCTGCGCGACTACCACCTGCTCACCGACAAACCCGTCATGTACGTGGCCAACGTCGATGAGAGCGGATTCACCGGCAACCCGCGGCTCGACCGCGTGCGCGAGCTGGCGAAGGCCGAAGGCGCCGTCGTGGTGCCGGTATGCGCCGCCATCGAGGCGGAGATCTCGCAGCTCGACGAGGCGGACCGCGCGGATTTCTTGAAGGAGTTGAAGCTGGATGAGCCGGGGCTGAACCGCGTCATCCGGGGCGCGTATGCGCTCCTGGGACTTCAGACCTACTTCACCGCGGGCGTCAAGGAAGTGCGCGCGTGGACGGTGCACGCGGGGTCAACGGCGCCTCAGGCGGCGGGCGTGATCCACACCGACTTCGAACATGGGTTCATCCGCGCCGAGGTCATCGCCTACGAGGACTTCATCGCCTACAAGGGCGAGGCGGGGGCGAAGGAGGCCGGGAAGCTGCGTCTCGAGGGAAAGGAATACATCGTCCGCGAAGGGGATGTGATGCACTTTCGATTCAACGTCTAGCGGCGGCGCAAAACGGGCGACTCCTACGAGATATCGCCCTTGACGGTGCCCCCGCCGGAGAGGGATATATAGAGTATCGGCAATATGCTCCAGCCAAAGGTTCCTTCAGGGATGGTCGTGGAGAAACCGCCGGGCGTCCCGGTGGTCGCCGCGCGCAGGTAATCTCGGTTGTTTGTGTGCGCGTAACTTGCTGATTTTACAAGAGTCTGGCGTATTTCGAGCTTGACAGCGGGCGCCCGGCTCCGCAGAATCCGCGGCTCTTCGTGGTGAGGTAGCTCAGCTGGTTAGAGCGTGGCACTCATAATGCCGAGGTCGAGGGTTCGAGTCCCTCTCTCACCACCAATTGTATTCGCGCCCGAATACCCCTGTTCGTCATCCATTGTCCGACGACCCTAACTCGAACCCTCGACAAACAAAAAAGTCTGGGTTCGACAACGCGACCGTCCGGGCGCGTTGAACGTCGGCGGTTTCGCCGACGGCCCCGCAGGGGTGAGCGCGCAGCGCGAATAATCCCTCTCTCACCACCAAAATACTTATACATTCAAGCAGTTACATTTTTCGAACGTCCGACCCTGCTTGTCGTAAGTGCATGGTAAGTGCAAGTGCGAAAACGCGGCAACGCGGCCGCCGAAGGTATGAACGTATAAACGCCCCGAGTCGGACACACGTCGCGGCAACCCCTCCTGTGGTTCACTCCTTGATTCCGCAAAGATTTGTGGAGACATGCCGGCGTCCTGGATGGGTGGGAATGGTGTTGACGATGCCTGCGGATAGTGGGTACTATACCTACCGTGCACAGCAGGGACCTTGTTCGCGAACTAAAAAGGGCCGGTTGGTATGAGGATCGAGTTGTAGGTAGTCATTACATTTTTAAGCATCCACAAAGACCAGGTCATATATCAGTACCGCACCCTAAAAAGGATTTGGGCACCGGGTTGGTCAACAAAATGCGTAAGCAGGCAGGCCTCAAATGAAATTCACCATTGCAATTGAAGCAGGAACAAAAAAGACCGCCGTCGGTGTGGTGGTTCCGGATTTGCCCGGCTGCTTTAGCGCTGGCGATACGGTTGAGGAAGCCTTCGAGAACGCTCGTCAGGCCATTGAGATTCATTGCGAGATGTTGGCCGAGGATAAGAAGGATCTGCCGGTGGTGAAGTCCATGAGCGCATGGCAGAAGGATCAGGAATTCAAGGGCTGGGCTTGGGGAATCGTGGATGTGGAAGTTGAGAAGTTCTTCGGACCCGCAGAGAAGATCAACATCACCGTTCCGGCGCTCACACTGCGCCGAATTGATGCCTATGTGGAGAGTCACAATGCGGCCTCTCGCTCGGCCTTTCTTGTCAAAGCGGCCGAGGATGCAATGCGCAGGGAAACCGAAGCGGTTTGAGAAACGCCAGCAGATTAACCTCCTTGCTAGGGCCGCACTCCTTCACGCCTTACGCCCCGGACCACTGGAGAGCGGCGTCTGCCTGGCTAGGCGATTTGAGGTCACAGATCGCGCAACACCTGCGCCAAGGAGTCGACCGAGCCTGAGTCGATTCGCCGCACGATTTTTCCGTGCGCATCGGCCACGAGCAGCGTCGGCGTGTTGGCGACCCGGAATTCCCGAAACAGACCGCCGGATTCGTCGAGCGTCAACGGAATCGTCACTTATGACGCGCGGTCTCGATTGCTTGCGAGGGCGCTGTTCTACGAGCAATAGTTCGCCACCCTCAAAGTCCACGATCGGTCGATCCAGCAGACGCGGTGGGTTTGGGTTACCAGGTGATGGTTGTAGCGGACGCGTGCGGCACGATGTCGACCCTCGGCGATGAACTCACCTATGCCAGTTTGCGGGAGATGGGCGTCCGGGTCGCCGTCGTCAATAGCGCCGTCACGGAACTGGTCAATAATTTCGGTACTCCAGAAGGGCAGAAGGCCCAGAAGATCATGAGCGACGAGATCATTTCGAAGCTCGGCAAATAGGCAAATAGTCGGCGCGATCGATCTTCCCGATGGATCGATCGTGTCGCTGCGGCGCTCGTGTCGATTGCAAAGAGCGGCGCTGCATCGGCTTGTCGGGTCGAAACTATCAGTCGTACCGATGCGGTTGAGCTTCCAGAATCAGGGCGCGACCCTTGCCGACACGCTCGATAGGGCGAAGGCGGACGGGGTCACCGTCGCTCCCTGTACCTCTCGGGATCGCCAGGCAGCCGTGGTTGGCGGCCCCGCATCGCAGCAGCGTGCTACTTACAGTTCGCTACTGCGGTAAAACCGTGCGCTGTCCCGTTTGCGTCGTAGTACGTACCCGTGAACAGGTTCACTGAGTTCACGGCGTTCGGGTAGGTGCCCTGGCTGCCCGGCTCCGGCGCGTCAAACTGGGTGAGGCCGCAGTTCGCGAAACGCACGAAAGCATGATCATTGCCCTTGGCGTCGTAACTGAAGCCGACGACCGTGCCCCACAGGTTCAAGGACGCGGGATAGGTTCCATTCCCCTGGTTGGTGCCCGCATGCGGCGCCAGGAACTCGGCGAATGTACCGTTCGCGAAGCGCACATAGCCGTGGTAGCCATTATTGTTGTCCGCGTACTCGCCCGTGATCTCACCATTCAAGTTCAAGGCCTGATTGAAGCCGATGAAGGTCCCCGTATTGCCGTAAGTGCCGGCCCCCGGCGCATCGACCACCACGAGCGTACCGTCCGGATGTCGAAGCAGCGCGTGCCAAACGCCACTGCCGTCGAAGAACTGGCCACCGACCTCACCCCGATCATTGATCTGACCGACGTGTGTGAAGATGCCGCCCGACCCCGGTCCATCGATGACCACCTCGGAGCCATCCGGTTTGCGCAGGAAGCCGTGATCGTTGCCGCTCGCATCGGTAAAGTAGCCCACGATGGACCGGAAGTCGTTGATCGCCCTGATAACCGTGTTCAAAGGTGATCCGCCGGCGTGCGGGTCATCGTAGACGGTGATGACACCGTGAGCCGAACGCTGGAAGCCATGCGAGTTGCCGGCCGCGTCATAGAAGTTCCCGACGATGACCCCCTCTTGGTTGACGCCCTGTGGGGCGGTGTACTGCGAACCGGGAGGATCGAAGCTCGTGATGCAACCGAAGGCGTCGCGCACGAACCCGTGCTGCACACCGTTCGCATCGCTGTAGTTGCCGACGATCACCCCAAGATCGTTCATCGCGACCGGGGAGGTGCCACCGGGGCCCGCCTCCGGCACGTCGAACGACTGCCAATTCGTGACATGGCGATTGACGGTCACCGAAGGCTGCGCCTCGGCTGCCGCCGGCAGCGCGGCCATGCTTGAAGCGGCGGCGCCGAAGAGCGCGGCGGCCATCACGGTACGGAGGCGGTTGACGGTGTTAGCGGTATTCATGATTATCTCCCGAAGAGCGTCGTGGAAGGTGAGTTCTCGTTCTAGACGGTGAGATGTGTCGACTCGTGCCGTCCTGCTCGTTTGACGACGCTCATTGCGGATTTGGTGAAAGATTTTTCACCAAAGCCGCGCTCATCGTCGATCTGCCGTATATGAGCCCCCGAGCTGAATCATCGGTATCAGCGGTTGCCAGCGGCCCGGCTTCTGAGGCAATATCGGCCGGGGAAACATTTCGCGACGGCGGCCCGGCGGCTATGTCCAGCATAAAAATAACCTCTCTGGACCGTCGGCTATACGCATGGCTCGGCGAATCCGACGAGAAGCGTTTCGAGCTCGCCTTCAATGCTTATTTTTCGATCGCCTTTCCGGCTGTCGTGCGCCATCTTCTGCGGATCTCCCGATGGGACCCCTCGGATCTGGAAGATCTCGCCCAAGATGCGCTGCTGCGACTCTTCGATCGCCTGGGACGCTCTCGCCGTGAGGCATCGCAATCCATCGAGCGGGCGCTCGAGTGCGTTCGTCCCTTAACTCTCGGTCCCTTCCACGAGCGCGAGGTCAATGGCTGGAAGGGCGATGTGGCGTCGTTCCGACGGAGCGCGATGGGCTTTGGGCTGCCCAGGATCGAACAGCCGACCGACTGGGATTGGCAGGAATCGATACGCGACTTGGCGGAACGAATACCGCGGTTGCAGCGCCAAGGTTGTCATATCCTGCACACAGTCCGCTTGGGCCTGCACTGGGATTCGGACGAACGAGAGGCCGAAGCGGATGTCGACACTGGCGAGCCGCTCGATGCGGAGGCGCGGGTAAGCTACGCGTCGGCGAAGGCGTTCGCGAAGGCGGTTGTCGCCGACGCGGCCGGACACTCGGAGCGCTTGCAGGCAGCCGTCGGGAGCCACCACGGGCTTGTGCCATTCGTCGAAGGGACTTCCGTGATCGTGGATGCCGTCCCGCGCCTGCGGGTACCCACCAACAGCTACCTGTTCGAAATCGCGATGACCATTTATCTCGATGAGCGCAGGAAACGGGGTCGACAGAAGCGCGGAGGCCGAGTCGCGGCTGCATCGGAACTCGAGGCGGCGGCCGATGAGGGCGCGACAGATTCGCGGCACCCCGTCGTGGATCTCAAGCTCGATTCCGCGGCGGCCTGCGACGGCGAGGAGTGCGTCGACCGCGCTGCTCCGGCCATGGCCCAGGGCCTGCCGGGCTCCGCGGTGCCGGCCGTCGATCCGACACCGCAATATGAAAACGAAGATCTATTTGAGCGTTTCTATGAGTATCTGCGCAAGCCGGTCGAGGACGCGGCTCGCGCTTGCGCAATCGCCGCGGGTACCCGTCGCGCCAGCGCGGAGCGCCATAAGCTGGACTCGTTGACGCGTAAGCTCCAGCGGATCACCGCGGTGCTCGGCCTCATGGGTGAGGGTTACACGCAAGCCCAGATCGCGGCGCAACTGGATCTTTCCCGAAATCAGGTGAAGTACGTCGTCGAACTCGTCCAAGAGGCCTATGAGCGGTTCGCTGCACACTCCATGGGCTCGACGGCGCGCGCGTTCCACCGTGGAGTAAACGCGAATGCCCCGTAATGCCCCTCCGCCGGATTTTGATCAATTCACGCGCTGGACGGCCGCGAAGTTCCGCGCCCCCGCGCCTGGCCCCGACCGTCAAGCGGTCCTGCTCCGCGCCGCGCGCGCCGCGCGCGATGAGGCGCTGCGCGCGGCCGAGTTCGCCGCGCAAGAGGCTGCCCACGATTCATCGCCCGGGCGCCCTATCGAGGTAATTCAACTGCTCGCCGCAGCGGGCCTGGACGATGATGCGCGGCCGCCTGAGGTCACCACGACAACAGGGTTTCGCGTGACCCTCGCTTACGATGACGGAGACGGCGCGGCGCCGCTGCCGATCTGCGTGCTCGTTCAAGCTCCCCCTGAGCTCAGGTCCCATGTCTACGGCAGAACGCCGCATCTCTGGAACGGCGTGGAGCGATTCTCGCTCGGGCAATTCGATGCGGACGGCAAGGCCATTGGCGCGTTGCCGTCCGGCGTTCACATCTCGATGACGGATTTCGCATCCGGCAAGGTCAAACTCGAAGAGCCTGACTACCCGGCGCAAGATCAGGACGCATGACGTACCGACTGCTGCTGGTGGATGCCGAAGGGATCGCGACCAGTCCCCGGATCATCATCAGGCAGCTCCGTGAATTCCCGGGAAGTGTCGGGGTATCCGTGCACTTTCGGCCGGTCAGAAATGATCTCCTGTTCGAGTCCGCGAAGGCCGCCGGCGAGCTCGCGTACCGGATTCTAGCGGGCGAGGGCATGGTCCGCTCACAGATTTGGGTCGAGTACGAGGTGCACGGCGCGCACATCAATGTGGCGGGCCGCAGCGGCGATTTATTATTCGCGCTCGCGTTGATCACGTCCCGCTGGAAGAGGAACGGCGGTTATCCGGCCATCGCAGCCACCGGTGTGCTCGATATGGACAGCGCGGCGCGGAGCACGGAGCATACCGCGGCGGTTCAAAGCGTCAAGAACACGGTGGCGAAGGTCGCCGCCGCCGTTCGCGCCCTGAGCGGCGAGACCGCCGCCGTCGTCTTTTATCCCGCCGCGGACGGCGCCAGCGTGGCGGAATGGAGCGCCGCCGCCGAAGTCCCCGCGCATGTTCATTTGCAGCCCGTGAACTGCCTGGAAGAGGCGCTGAATTACCTCGGGATCACACTCGAGAAGGTGTACCTGCGCAACCCGTTTCGCGGCCTCGAGTACTTCGGGTACGAGCACCGGTCCATTTTCTTCGGCCGGGACGCCGAGGTCCGTGAGCTCGTCGCGCAGCTGGTGCGCCGCGAGGCGGCGGGTGTCCCGGGGGCACTGGTGGAAGGGGCGAGCGGCTGTGGCAAGAGCTCGTTTCTACGCGCTGGCGTGCTGCCGGCATTGGTCAATCCTTCCTCGCAACCCAATGACATAGAGAGCCTGATCAAGTCTAGGCCGATCCGCGACAGCGTCAAAGCGGCGACTTGGCGGCTCGGACTCCTGCCGGCCGGTGCGCAGGAGCCGAAGATCGCCGAATCGATTCGCGAATGCTGGAACACTCTTCCCGAACTCGCAGGGCGTCTGGACCGTGAATGCGCGAACCTTGCGGACCTGGCGGCGCTGCGCCGCGAGCGTTGGCCGAGTCTGCAGCGCTTCGTGTGGCTGATCGACCAATTCGAGGAGCTCTTTACCATCGGGCTTGCCGATTCCGTGGTCGGCGACCTGGGGCGATTTCTGCTGCAGCTGCAGGCAGATGGAGTGTGGACCCTCGCCTCCATCCGCGCGGATGCGGTGCCGCAGCTCAAGCAACACCCCACGCTGCGGCAGGTGTTCGGCTCCAATGAGGGACAGTACTACCTCGAACGGATGCTCGGCCCGGCGCTCGACGATGTGATAAGCCGTCCCGCTGCCGCGGCGGGCCTCGCGTTCGGGAGGGACCCATCCGGCAAACGCCTCGACCAGCTGTTGCGTGAAGAGGCCTATCGCGACCGTGAGAACGCGCTGCCGTTGCTGCAATTCACCTTGTTTAAGCTGTACGAGAATCGCTCGGGCAGGGAGCTCACCTACGCGGCCTACCACGAGCTCGGCGGCATGGCGGGCAGCATCGCGACGAGCGCCGAAACGACGCTGAGCGATGCAGAGTCGAAGCGGGCGGCGCCGCGGATTTTTCGCAGTCTCGTCGGCGTCGATGACGATGGACAGCCGTCGCGCCGCTACGCCGCCACGGCCGAGATTGAGACCGACGCGGTCCAGAGGAGCTTGCTCGAACGGCTCGTTAGCGCGCGCCTGTGCGTCACCGATCAGCACGACGGTATCGCGGTTGTGGCATTTGCGCATGAGGCACTGCTGCGCACGTGGCCGCAGCTCCGGGATTGGCTGACGCAGGAAGGCGCACTGCTGCAGGCCAGGGATTTACTGATCAGCGAAGCGCGCCGGTGGCAACAGCACGGCGAGCAGCCGGATTGGCTGGTCGTCGCCCACGATCGGCTCGCCTCGATCCGCAGGGTCGTCGAATCCCGAATCCCTCTTCCTCCGGTAGCCGAGCGCTTCGCCGGGCAATCGGCGCGGCGCGCGCGGCGTGCGGCGCGCATCAGACAGGCGGTCGTGGTGAGCATGGGGAGCTTGGCGGTCATTGCGACCTTTTTCGGGTTCTATTTCGAACGCGCGCGCAATACCGCCTCGCAAGCGATCGCCGCTCAATTCGAGGCCAAGGCCTGGGACCGGCTGCATAACGCCGAGCTGCCCCCCGCGGTGCGGTACGCGCTGGCGAGCACGTTGGCGGGCGTGGGCTCGGACGCGCGCGCGCGGCCAGTGCTGCTCGCGGCCGTGCTCGCGATCGACCGCACCTCGCTCCTTTCAGGGCACGGGGATTCCGTGCTTCAGGCGACGCTTTCGAGCAACGGGCAGCGGGTCGCGACCGCGTCCGAGGACCACACGGTCCGCATCTGGGACGCATCGAGCGGCCGAGAGGTCCGGCGACTTCAACACAATGCGAAGGTCTGGCAGGCGAGTTTCTCACGGGACGATCGGCGCGTCCTCACTGCGTCGGGAGACAACCTGGCGCGGATCTGGGACGCGGACAGCGGTCGGCTGCTGGTGCAGCTCGAGCACGGCGACAAGAATTTCTCCAACGTTTTGCAGGCGATCTTCTCAGCCGACGGCACGCGCGTGGCGACGATCTCGAGCGATGGAACGGCCTGGCTGTGGGACGCGGGAACGGGCCGCAACCTCGCGCGTCTCAAGGACGGCCTGGAAATGCTGGAAGTGATCAAGGTGGTGCAGTTAAATCTTGTGGCCGAGCTGCATCAACGAGGATCCTCGTCCACCGTTCCCCGGCTGACGGGCTTGCGGCACGCCGCATTCTCGCCGGACGGTCGGTCAGTGGTCACCTCCTCGACCAACGATGTCGCGCAAGTCTGGGACGCCGCAACGGGTCGCGAGCTGCTCGAGTTAAAGCACGACGACATCGTGTATCAATCGGCCTTCTCGCCCGACGGTGCCCGGATCGTCACGGCTTCCCGAGACCGCACGGCCCGGATCTGGGACGCGCACAGCGGGCGCGAGCTCGCGCGCTACGAGCACGACGCCGCCGTCGCACAGGCGGCCTTCTCACCCGACGGCCGCGAGGTAGTGACCGCTTCCGACGACGGCACCGCGCGTCTATGGGATGCGACCGAGCGCCTCGATCTGGTCCACGAGCGGCACGCCGTTCAACTGCAGCGCGATGCGTTGCTGCCGCCCGATCTTCAGAGAATGAGAGTGGCGATCGCAAGAGCCACCAACCATCTTGAGGACCTCTCGGCCGGCCGGGAGATAGCGCGTCTTCAGCACGATGGGAAAGTCCGTCAAGCCGTCTTCTCCGCCGACGGCCTCTGGGTACTGACCTCATCGGACGATCGGTCGGCGCGCCTCTGGGATGCTTCCAGCGGCCGCGAACTCGCACGGCTCGAACACAGCGCCGGAGTCGAATCAGCCTCGTTCTCGCCAGACCACACTAAAGTACTCACCGCCTCTCAAGGCAACACTGCCCAGTTGTGGGACACCTCGCGCAGCCTCGGCGTGACGCTCTCGCATGGGGCGAACGTTCAGCAAGCGGCATTCTCCGACGACAGTCGGTATGTAGTGACGGCATCGGACGACCACACCGCCCGGGTCTGGGAAACCGCGACCGGCCGACAGGTTGCGCAACTGCAGCATGATGCTGGCGTACGCGCCGCGGCGTTTTCCGCCGACGGAGGGCGTGTCGTCACGGTCGCGGGCGATCAACTGGCGATCATCTGGGACGTGGCCAGCGGCCGCGAGCTTGGACGTCTAAGTCACGACGTGAGCAAGGTGCGGCAAGCGTGCTTCTCGCCGGACGGCCGCCGTGTCATCACGGCTGGGGACGATCTTACAGCCCGCATCTGGGACGCGCAGACGCGGCGCGAACTCCTGCGGTTGACTCTCGATGGCCAGGTGAACTCCGCGGTGTTCTCGCCCGACGGTTCCCGCGCGCTCACCGCTTCAGCGGACCATACCGCGCGCGTCTGGGACGCGGTCACCGGCCGGGAGCTCGCCCGTCTGCAGCACGAGAAAGCCGTTCGACGGGCCGAATTCGCGCGGGATGGGCGGCGCATCGTGACCGCGTCCGATGATCAGACGGCAAGAATCTGGGACACGGCGACCGGCAAAGAAGTCATCAGGCTGAGCCGCGGAGAGACTGCCTCCGGCTCGGTTCTTCAAGCTCAATTCTCGCCCGACGGAAATTCGGTCGTGACCGCGTCCTCCGACAGGTCGGCGACAGTGTGGGACGTCAACACCGGGCGCGAACTCGCAAGGTTCAATCATGAGGGCGCGGTCCTGTCGGCCGTGTTTACACCCGACGGGCGGCACGTGATCACTGCATCGGCCGACCACACCGCCCGTATTTGGGATGTAGCCAGCGGCCGCGAGCTTCAGCGCCTGCAACGCGCCAATCTGATGCGGCAAGCAGCCGTAGCGCCTGACGGGCGCAGGATTCTTACTGTGGCCGATGACGCGGGGTCATTGTGGAATGTCTCGAATTTGGATGCGACCGCGAAGGATCTCGCGCGCGAAGTCTGCAAGTGGCTGCCCAAGGAGCAACGCCGGTTCGCCATCGATGAGATTGAATCCGATCCCCTGGTGCGCGAGGTGTTCCTGGCCGGGCATCGCGACGATCGCAATGTGTGTGAAGGGATATCCTAGATGCAATCGCTCTGGAGACGCGGTGCATGCCAGCTTGCGATTGCACTCGCGGGGGCGTTCCCGATCTTGATGGCCCAGGCCACGCAGTCGGGCCCAAGCGGCGGCACGGCCGCGGTCAATTACACCTTGGTGATCGATCCCGACGCGACCGATCCCGTGCAGCTCAATCTTCCGGCGGCCGAATTCGAGGAAAACGTCTCCGTGAGCTATAAAACCCGCAGTCCGTCGGTATTCGTGTTCCAGGATTACACCATGCAACAAGGCACCAGTACCGGTTGGCATATGCACCCCGGCATCGTTCTCGTTACCATAGCGGACGGATCGGTCGAATGGTACGACGCCAAATGCCTCAAGCACATTCACAAAGCCGGGGATTTCTTCACGGAGGATGACCAGCCGCACTTTGTCCGAAATGTCGATGCGGCCCCCGCGCGCCTCTTTATCACGTTCGTGATCGCCAAGGGGGAGAGGAACAAGATCTATCAGCCGTCTCCGCCCTGCGCGCTGGCGCTCGATCTGCGCTAATTCCATGGATCGACCGCGGGTTGATGCTCAGCACGCACAGGGTGAGCTTGGTGGAGGGCGCCGCGCGGCGCCCGCCGCTTTCCCCGCTGACCGGTTCCCCACGTGCGCCCCACCAGCCAGGCGCTTCGCACTCCGTCGAAAGCTTCTGAATTGATGGTCGCGAGAGCGGCGATTCACTCGACGCACTATGGAGCCGACTTGTTCATACAACCGATACGCCTATTCCAATGCGGTGTCCGCCTACCAAAAAGCGGTCGATCCGAATCCGAATTTCAGCGCGGCGTAAGCCCGGGACCCGCGTACACGTATTGTTCCGTGGGAATCGGTGACGAGGGGAACATCGGCGCTCGCAGGCCAAGCTGACATACGTTAAAGACTAGTCGGATTTGTCTGAAAAGACAAACGATGACCTCCTGCGCATGTCGTATCTTGCCGCTTGCGGGCAGGCGACGCAGAAAAGCTGCCGCTACAAGATACGGCGCGGGCGTCACGGCGGGCCTGGATTTTGGGCTGCAGATGGTTGATGGTTGCTGAGTTACAGCGGGCGACCAGCGCGGGCTCTTGCGCATTTATGGATGATGCGACATGAAAACGACGGCCTATTTCGACGCCATGAGGGTTCGCCCCGATCGATCCGCGATCCGTGATGAGTGGATCCAACGCGCGATTCGGACCCCTTGCCGGGAGGTTGCGCAAGCGGATGGTCGAATTCGACGCTGGGTCAGGTGCCGGAGATGGAAAACCGGTATCTTCGGGTTATTCTATTGCCGGATGGTGAGACGGTTCACAACGCTTTTTTTGACCGCGGGTTCGTCCCATGAAAGTACGCTACTTTGCCGATACAGATACGCTGCACATCGAGTTTCGCTCGGTGCCGGTTGCGGAGACTCGCGACTTGGACGAGAACACCATTCTGGATGTCGACGCCCAGGGTAACATTTGCTCGATCACTGTCGAGCACGCTTCCACGCGAGCCGATGCGCCCCACTTCTCGTACGAGGAGGTGGCCGCCTAACGACTTCTGAGCGGTCAGTCTCGGACCGAGGGATTTATGGCGAGAACAACGCCGTTACGAGATTCGTGTGGCATCGGTAAATTTCGTATCACTGCAGCGTTCGTCAGCGTTCTCGAGCGTACCGTTATCGAGGGTGGGGAATACTTTGGAGAACAGTATCGAAAGCTACTCGAACAAATGCTAATCGAGACAGAGGGTTAGCTGCCACGTTCGAGTCCCTCTCTCACCACCAGTCGTATAAGTCATTGATTATTATAATAAAAAAAATGACGTGCATGGAAATCAAATCGAGCATTTGAGGGCCTGAATCGGCCGCTTGAGGCGTTGGCTCGCGAATCCCAGGATCGCAGCACGCGTCAGTTGGGGGCAACTTTTTTGGCCTAAGTTCGGCCTCGGACAGCGCGTTTGCGGTACGATGGAATGTGTATAAAATGTAGAGGAAATACACATCATGCGCACCAACATCGTGATCGACGACAAACTGATGAAGGACACGTTGCGGGCCACCGGCCTCAAGACCAAGCGTGAGGCCGTCGAATTGGGTTTGCGTACGGTGCTCCGGCTGCGTCAACAAGAGGCAATCCGTGGCCTGCGCGGCAAGATTGATTGGAAAGGTGACCTCGAGGCGATGCGGAAGGACCGGTGATCCTCGTTGATTCCAGTGTCTGGATCGACTACTTCAGAGGGACACGAGATCCCCACTCGGACCGACTCGATTCGTTGCTGGGGTCGGAGCCGTTGGCCATCGGTGATCTGATTCTGGCTGAAGTGCTGCAGGGTTGCGATGCGGACGCCGATTTCAATCGCGTCAACGATCTGCTTGGTTCATTGATCATTGTGGAACTGGGCGGCAAGGAGATCGCCGTCCAAGCTGCCAAGAACCTTCGAATCTTGAGAGCCAAGGGTGTGACGATTCGTCAGACGATCGACACGATCATCGCCACACGCTGCATTTCTGATGGTCTTTCGTTGCTGTACCGGGACAAGGACTTTGACCCGTTCGTCAGATACTTGGGACTTCGTTCGGCGATGAGTGAAAAATGAATATCCGAGCTCGGTTTGGTAGGCTGAACGCTTGTCCATTCATTGCACATCACCTTCCCGCTGAGAAGAGGCGACAAATACATCAGAGTCATCTCGGCCAGAGACATGCATCGGAGGCGCAAATTCTGTCGGATTTGATTGCCCAATCGCCCGGCGATGAGGGCAAATGGTTTGCCACCGCCAAGGATTTTGGCTTGTACGAGCTGGCCCTGACGCTCGTTCGGGACTGCCCGTGTGATCCGAAGACACTGGCACGGGCCGCCCGCGATTTCGCGGACCGGCCTTCGCCCACGGGGCGGGATTGGCAGCCCTGCAGTGGCTCACCCGCGGACATGGCTATGAGATCACCGCCCTCGATATCTGGGGTGTGTATCACAGCACACTCAAGGCCGCCGGCCACTTGCGCACGCCGAACGATAGCAAGTCGCACACCAAAGAACTGGTCGCCCAGGAGCCCGCCGGCGGCTTCGTTCGCCAAGTCCTCGGTCGGGAGCTCGCGCTGGCATGAGTGAAGCGCCCATTGCCCGCCGCGTCCTCGACAGCATACGCCGGCAGGTGCGCTCGACCGTCGTGAACCTCGCGGCTTTCCGCGACGGGATGGCGTCTGCGCACGCGCTGCAAAAGACTGTGGCGACGCCGGAGTCGCTGAAGGGCTCGCATCCGGCCTTCGCCCTGTATGCCCACGTCCAGAACCAGATGTCGATCATGGCCGAACAGTTGCTGCAACTTCAGGAGATGCAGGCCTTCGCGAGGCTGATCGGGAAGGCACAGGAGGAGTACATGCCCTCCTGGCCGCCGATGAGCCCGATCACCACGTCCTACTTTTGGGGTTGGTCGAGCCTTGATATGACGGGGAATGCGCACCGGGAAACAATGGGCTCTGTGATCCTGCGGGTTGGCATCGAATTTGGCGTGCATCCCACCATGCTCACCCTCATGCAGGCTTTCAACGATTCGCGGATGGGGGTTTATCGGGTTGAGTCGCTTAGCAACGCCGGCGTGGGGCTGGTTGATCTGGCGACCGGTCAACGGTGCTCCGCCATTTGCGAATCTGGCTATGGCGGGAACGTCGGGGAACTGTGGTTCACGCGCGTGCTGCCGCCGGCGTTGCCGGGCCACGGGGATCACGCGGTCTTTACTTCGCCCTATGTGCTGTTGTCACCGGATGAGGCGGCCTGGGTTCAGTATTTTGACCGCATCGCGGCCAAGGATCCGAAGCGCTCTCACAGCGAAGTGTTCAAACGGCATTTCAAAGGGGGTCCGTCGCGCCGGTATTGGCCGGAGTTTATTTTCGAGGGCTATGTCAATCATCGACCCGGGGCCATCTATCTCAAAGGACTGCCGGATGTTCCCGCCAGTCGACCGCATTCTAAGGAATACGTACATGGCATTAAACATTGATATGGACAAAGTGGATCACGCGGGCCTGGCGCTGTTGTCGCTCGGCCGTCACGACGGCAATCGGAGCAGGAAATCCTTCGATTGGGAGGTCATGGGCCGATTCCACCAGAAGGGGTATATCTCCGATGCGGTAGGAGACCCTGTCTTGCCGGTCGACGGACTGAAGCAGAGTCCTCAATGGTAGCGACGATTCGAACGGCACTGAACAGTCGCACCAGCGACATCTGCCCCGCATGAAAGCGAAGAATAAAGACAGCGGAAAGCTGCGCATCGGCGATGACTGGAATGCGATCCGGATCATTGCGCTGTCGCAAAGCAACCCCTTGAAGGCAATTGCAGAATTCGTCGAGAACAGCATCGATGCTCACGCGAAGACGATCACCATCACGCGCGGCAAGGAACATGGGGCGCATTACCTTGCCATCAAGGATGACGGGGACGGCGTGCCCCGGGACGACGATGGCCTTCCGGACTTCAAATACGTGGCGACCCATATCTGCGATTCGATCAAGCGGCGCCTGAAGGCCGACGGCAACGGCAGCGGCCTGCAGGGTGAGTTTGGCATCGGCTTGTTGAGCTTCTGGACCGTGGGCGACATGTTGACCATGACCTCGACGGGAACCGACCAGAAGGCCTACCAGATGACCATGAGCAAGGGGGATTCTCGCTACGAGGTCAGCCCCAAACGGCTGTTGTTCGCCGAAAAGGGGACGGAGCTCAAGATCAGTCCTCTGCTCGAGGGCATCCGGACGTTGAGCGGCGAGAAGATCCAATGGTATCTGGCGTCCGAGCTTCGGGACAGAATTCGGGATTCCCAGGCACGGGTTACGGTGATCGACAAACTCGCGCGCAAGCAATACGAGGTCGAGCCGCGGCAGTTCGAAGGCCGGCTACTGCATCAATTGCCGGCGATCCGTACGGCGTTCGGGGATGCCTATGCGGAGCTATACCTCGCGGAGCCCACGGACACCGCTCGGGTGGCCCTGACCCGGGTCGGCACCCGGGTGATCGAGGATCTATCGACGCTTCCCGGTTTGGAGCATGCGCCGTGGGTGTCGCGGTACGTTCAAGGTCTCATCGATGTTCCGTTCCTCAATCTCACCCCCGGTACCCGTAACGGGATCATCCAGGATGAGCGCTACGCGGCCTTCATCGATGCCCTGGCGCCCCTCGAAGCGCACGTCAAAGGCTTGATCGAGGAACAGCAGCGCGCGGAGGAGGAGCAGGCCAGTCAACAGTCGCTCAAGACCATCCAAAAGGCCTTTCATGAGGCCATGCTTGCGCTACCGCGGGAGGAATACGACTGGTTCGATATTCAAGGGCGGGCGCGCCAGGAGGGCGGCGCGGGCGCGTCCGGCGGCGGGGTGCCAGCTGGCACGGAGTGGGTGGAGCCGCTGCTCGGGGTGGCCGAACCCTCCCCCCGGGACTCGCCGCAGCGGGAGTTCTTCGAGTACGCCGGGGCGCTGTTTGGCGTCGTCGTATCGCCGGCCGCGAGCACCACGTCGCTCAATGACACCCGCAAGCTCAAGGCCTTGCCGCGGGATCGGTCGCGGCGACGGGTGGTGGACGATCTGACATTCTCGTGGACGCTGGTGGATGGCGCGGGGACGCTCTCGGGCGTGGCGGACCAGGAGGTGGAGTATCAGGCGCCCGGGATACCCGGACTCACGCGGGTGCGGGTGAGCGTCACCCAGCGGGAGGTCACGGCGAGCGCGGATGCTTTGATCACCGTCACCGACAGCCTGGAACCAAGCTGCAATCCGGCGGCCGTCAACAGTCGGGGGCTGCCCGGTTACACGTTCGAACGGGCGGCGGGGGAACTGTGGCGGTGCCGCTTCGATGTCGATCGCAACATCATCGTGGTCAACAGTGGGCACCGGGATTTCGTGTTCGCGACGCGGAATCGGGCGCTGCAACTGCGCTATCTGGTGCGCCTGTACGTCAAGGAACTCGTGCTCAAGAATTTCGCGGGATTGCCGGCCGATCAGCTGCTCGAGCGAATGATCGAGCTGTCGCTGTATGCGGAAGAGAAGTTGAAGTCTGGGTGATGGGCAACCATTGGCGCATCCATTTACCCGAAGTCTTGGCGGATAGTGGCTCGCTCGCGGAACTATCGCCGCGGGGGTTGCGACTTGCGAGGTATTGGACCGAGATCGTCGCCCAGGCCAGCAATTACGAGGCAACGACGACCTTGCGCTGCCGTCGCCGTCCGCAGCGACGCCCCTGCAATACACTTCCGGATGCCGCCGCTACCGCCTCTGTCCGCTGTCAAAGGTCGCGGGTGCACGTCTCTGCCTGGTCAAGTCGCCAATTGGCCGGCGTCACTTATTTATTCCGCCGGCAAATCTGGTTGTGGCCGGTCAATCCCGTCCGCGGCGAGGTGTTCGCCGTCCATGACCGGAAACGAGTCTTCGCCTCTACCCGCGCCGCCCCGCCCGAGCGTCACACCTGCGCGAGACTTAGGATCAGCGCGGTTAAGGCGGCGGCATGAACACCGGGTCTCTGGCCAATGAATAGCTCGTGCTGCGCCCACCTGCAGCATCCCGGCGCAGCGCGCCACGTTCAACGAGCTGCAGGATGTCTCGGTAGGCCGTGTCCTGGGAACACTTGGCGAGCTTGGCCCATTTCGACGTCGTGAGCTTTCCCTTGAAGCCGTCGAGCAATCGGTTGAGCATCTTGACTTGCCGGGCGCTCAGCGATGCTTGCGCAAACCGGTCCCAGAAGCGAGCCTTCTCCAGAACCCGGGCCAGTGTCTCCTGGGAGCCCCCGATCGCGCGGCGCAGACATGTTAGGAACCATTCATGCCACAACGTGATATCAAGCCTCCCTTTCTGGCTGCGCTCCAGAGCCGTGTAGTAGTCATCTCGCTCGCGACGGATCTGCGCAGACATGCTGTAAAAGCGCTGAGCGCTCCGTTCGGAGCGGGCGAGCGCCAGGTCGCCGATGGCGCGCGCGATGCGCCCATTGCCATCGTCAAACGGATGGATGGTGACGAACCATAGATGCGCCAGGCCTGCCGTGAGCAGCGGGTCGGCATCGCCGGGCGCTTCAAACCAGCTCAGGAAGCGCGCCATTTCCTTTGGTACGCGCCCAGCCGGCGGCGCTTCGTAGTGCACCTTCCGCCGGCCGATGGGCCCAGAGACCACGCGCATCGGTCCGTCGGCGTCGTTCCGCCAGCTGCCGACAATGATTTTCTGCAGGCCGCTTCGGCCGGTGGGGAATAGTGCCGCATGCCATCCGAACAGGCGTTCGGCCGTCAGGGGCTGTGCATAGTGCGTGGTGGCGTCGAGCATCATCTCGACGACACCGTCGACATTGCGGTCGGCCGGCACCAATCCGCCGACGTCCATGCCGAGCCGCCGTGCCAGTGAGGATCTGACCTGGTCGCCGTCGAGTTTTTCGCCCTCTATTTCGCTGGAGCGGACCACATCCTCCGTGAGAGTACTGAGGTGGGCCTCGCGGCGCAGGTCGAAGCCGAGATCCTGCATCCTCCCCAACAGCCGGCCTTGCTCGCGCGCGACCTCCGCCAATAACGCTGCCAGGCGCCCGGCATCCCAGATTAGTTCAGGCCACTTCTCATGCTCCCACAGGTACATTCAAGCTCCGCTGATTATGCGGCGATTATGATCCGTAATCTCCGTGGTGGCAAGTTAATCTCCGTGTTGAATGCGGAGATTACGAGGACTATTCTCCGCACACACAGCGGCTTTCAGCGCTGCGGCTTGACGGCATATTTCGGTGTCACTTCAATTCGGACACCAAAAGATGGGCGTCACGCCGGGGACGACCGATTTTTCTCTTGGTGCGTTCTTGCGCAGCGGAACACTGCGGAAATTGACACCGGTCCGAGCAGTCATTTTGTCGCGGCGCCAGCGCGGTGGCACCGCCGGCGGCTATTGACAATTGCACATGCGGCGATATTCTACGCGGCCGTAAATTCGGCGCAGGCGAACAACCGTTCTTTCGGAGAAGGCCAATGACCTTACGGTCACTGCAAACGACGTGTAGTCATATGTTGATTTGACCGCTTCGGGTTCGGCTCGAAGCGTTAGCTTCGAGCCGGGCGGCCGCACTTTGGTGAAAAGCCCCTGGCGTAACAAACA
>Ga0302270_10001352_pt1 | contig 24797 bp, 19 predicted proteins | sample III_Bog_E2_3_FD_198773 | JGI IMG/M metagenome (GOLD analysis project Ga0302270, IMG submission 198773) | Peat permafrost microbial communities from Stordalen Mire near Abisko, Sweden - III_Bog_E2_3 | ecosystem: Environmental > Terrestrial > Soil > Wetlands > Peat | place: Sweden: Abisko... | reverse complement strand
CCTCTCAATCGAGCATCACAACCGCACAAGGTCTGACGGTGACGGTAACTGTCAGCGGAACTCCGACGCCGACAGGTTCGGTTGTGCTCACCAGCGGCAGCTACGCGTCGGGACCGACAACGCTCAGTGGCGGCAGCGCAACTATCAACGTTCCGGCCGGATCTCTGGCAAAGGGCACAGACACACTGACCGCAACCTACACGCCAGACGCCGCCAGTTCCTCGACCTATAACAGCGCCGCTGGAACGAACACAGAAACGGTGACTGCAGTTGCAACCGCGCCAACAGTTATGGTGACGCCATCCCCTGCCAGCATTACAACTGCACAAGGTCTGACGGTGACGGTCACTGTCGGCGGCACCCCAACCCCCACCGGTTCTGTGGTACTGAGCGGCGGCGGCTACACTTCTGCCGCGACAACAATGAGCAGCGGCAGCGCGACCATCAACATTCCGGCAGGGTTGCTGTCTACCGGCACAGACACACTGACCGCAACCTACACGCCCGATTCGAACAGCTCGTCAACTTACGCGTCGGCAACGGGGATGAGCACCGTGACAGTGACTGCAGCAGTTGTCACGGCGCCCGTAGCTTCGCTCACGCCGCCATCACTCACATTTACATCTACGACGGGTATTACCACCGCTGCGCAGACGGCAACGTTGACCAACACCGGCAACGCAGCGCTGACGATCGCAAGCATCGCGGTCACTGGTACGAACGCAGCTGACTTTGCCGAGACCAGCACCTGCGGCAGTTCACTCGCAGCGGGCGCCAACTGCACAATCTCTGTCACCTTCACGCCAGCGTCGGCTACCAGCTTCAGCGCAACGCTCGCGGTGACTGACAACGCTGCCGGCTCGCCGCAGAGCGTAACGCTCGGCGGCACCGGAACCGCGCCGCCCACATTCACAGTCAGCTCGCTTACTCCCACAGGCACCACTTCGCAAACCACGGCGGCAATCTACACCATCACCATTACGCCGCAGAACGGCTCATTCACCAGCCCGATTACGTTCACAACGAACGGCCTGCCTGCGGGCTACACGGCCACCTTCAATCCCACGACCATCACGCCTGGCGGCAGCCCGGCCAGCACGACGCTAACCATTCAGAGCAACCCCATTACGCTCACGCAGACATTGCCGCTGGCCACGCCTGTGCTGGGGCTCCTCGGCTTGTGCTTCCTGCCGGGCAAGCGGCGCAGAAGGCTGCTGGCAATGTGCGTGCTAGCGGTCGCATCGCTCGGCGCAGTAGCAACGCTCAGCAGTTGCGGCGGTGGATTTGCACTGGTCAAGCCGGCGCAGACCTACACCGTCACGATCACCGCCAGCGGCGGCGGTCAAACCCAAACAACCACCGTGCTGCTGACGGTCCAGGAGTAGGAGACACCATGAGAAACCGAATCCAGATACCGCTCTCTCTGCTCCTGGCCATCGCCACCGCCCTCTTTGTGCCAGCCGCCGGACGCGCACAGGCTGCGTCGGCAATTGATAATGCTGCCGCGCCCGAGCTTGCCGTGACTTATACCTATGCGCACAGCAATGCGCCCCCGGGCGGCTGCGGCTGCTTCAGCCTCAATGGCGGCAGCGCGTCAGTTGCCTTTCCAATCAGGCACAGTTCGTGGTCCGTGGCCGGCGATCTGACTCTGGCGCGAGCGAGCAACATATCTACCGCAGGGTACGATCTGAATCTCACAATCTTCACTGCCGGTATTCGTTATCGCCCGGTCCTGCGCTCTGCCAAATGGCAACCGTTTGCTGAAGTGCTCGCCGGCCCCGCTTTCTCAAGCGGGAGCCTGGTGTTTTCACAACAACTCACCAACAGCAATGCAAACGACGCTTTCGCCGCCAACATCGGCGGCGGCGTCGACCTGCGCGTCAAACATCGCTTCTCCATCCGCCTGGCCGAGGCAGACTACCTGCTCACCACTTTCGACAACGGCTCCAACAACCACCAGAACAACATCCGCGTTAGCTCCGGGGCGGTTTTGAAATTCTGAACATGAATATGCCCAAAGCGCGAGGGATTTATATGACTGCCACAGGCTATTTCCGTGCCTTTCCCCTGGCAACGGTAGTTGCAGCGGTGCTAGGCATTCTGGTGTCGCTTCAGATCGAAGTGCGGCAGGCAGCCGCGGAGAATTATTTCGACTCCAAAGGAACCTCCGCGCCATGTGTAGCAGTGATGCTCCCAATCGGAAAGAAGTGCGCTCAACTTGCCGAGAGTTCAGGGATGATCGCAGGAAAGGATCTTGGTTACTCAGGCATCACCTTCACAACATCCGGCCCAGATGATGGCAAGATTGCGTCGGTAGCAAAAGGCTCAGCGGCGGACGCTGCCGGATTGCTGCCGGGCGACCGGATAATCACCGTCAACGGCAAGCCGGCGGCACACACACTGCCGGAGATTGCCGCGATCATGACCTTTGGCGCGCGGGGCGAAAAGGTGCAACTACGGGTTGTGCGCGGGGATGCGCCTATCGATGTCGAACTGACACGCGACCCTCAGGATCCCCCGCCGGGCCCCGATTCTGGCACCTTTCTCATCTATGTCAAGCCGATGATCAACTGGAAAGGGGAGTTTATTCCCTGTGCCGGCGCCGGACCTGCGGGCATGGCGGCCATTGAGTTCTGCTGGAGCCATTTCAAGCCCGACGGCTATATCAAGGCGACAGATCTGGGCACGACCGGCCTCACTTTCGACACCACAAAGACAGATGGAGCATGGATTCAAGCGGTGGCGCCGGGGTCCGGGGCTGAAAAGGCAGGCCTGCGCGCAGGTGACCGGCTGGTACAGGTAGATGGAAAAGATCTGACGGAAAGCGTGGGCGGGGCGATCCATGAATCTTTTTTTGCCAAGAGCGGAACAACGCTCCAGCTCACCTATGAGCGAAATTCAGCGCAAATGACGGCGGATATGACACTCGGCAAGAAGAAATGAAGAAGGGAAGGACAAACGATGACCAGCAAGGCAAAAATCGCAACTTTGACACTTGCTTTTGCGCTGTTTGGGTGCAAGGGGACGGTGCAAACATCGGCAGCCAGCGCCGGCGACAGCACGGGCAGCGGTTCCTCCGGCGAGAGCGCGACTTCCGGCGGCGGGACGCGCACTGAGAATATCGTCGATCCCACGATGGACAACAAGACCGCGTTTTACATCACCATCCCCGCGAACTGGAAGTTTCAGGGGATTCTGATGCAAGGCGGCGTGGACGCCTGCGATTCTGGTTTTAGCGGGGTATTTCGCGCGACCAGCGAGGACGGGCAGAGCTTCGGCGAGGCACTTCCGCAACTGGTGTGGGCCTATGGAGATGGCCCCAGGCCGAAGGCCGGATGCCTGCCTCTCGACAAACCGATGAGCGCGCGGGATTTTCTGAAGTACCTGTCAATCACGATGCGGGTTGGCTATATAGGCGACGCGCCCATTCCCGATGGATTGGCGAAGGCGGTGAAGCAATGGAAGGACAGTTTTGCCCAGCCTCCTAACCCCTTCTATGCGGCGCACAATCTGCGGCCGCCTCACGGCACCGCGGACGGAGCGGCCGCAACGGTTCGCTACAACCGAAACGGAGTCTCCATGGAAGGTCGCTTGGACGTGCTGCTCTACTGTACTGAGGCTCCCCCCCCGGGCTTTCAGTCCACCTTGGCCGGCATGCCGAGCAAACCAGGAACAATTTCAGGAAAATGCACGGCGAGCGCCAGCTACGTGACCGCTCCTGAAAACCAGTTTGCCGCTGTGCTGCGGCGGTGGGACGACCCGGCGATTGGCGGCAAGCAGAACAAGGAATGGGGCGATGCCTGGATGAAGCGCTATGCCGCCCAGCGGGCTGCGTCTGAACAGCAATTCGAGCACAACGTGAATCAATTGAACAAAACTTACCTCGACACATCGAATAGGAATTTCCAGGCCCAGCAGGAAGGGTACCGCCGCCAGGCTGCCGTGCAACAGCAGATGCACAACGAGTTCATGGATGCCATGCAGCAAGGGACCGACAGGTCGATGCAGCGTACTGCGGACGCCATGCAGGCACGATCCACTTCCACCTCGGACTGGGTGGATTATGCGCTCGACCGCCAGACCGTGCGGGATGTGAACACCGGGCAGACCGGCAAGATATCGAACCAGGTCACTCCAGGTGGGACATTGCAAAAAGTGCATGGAGACGGAACACCGTATTGACGGAGGAGTCTTCTGGACTGGAAGAGAATTCGAAGGCCGGATATCATCACCCGAATCAAATAGCAGCGAAGGAGCGCATGGTCATGGAGGTCAAGAAGATGGCTTGCAGATTTGGAATTGGCACAATTCTGGTGGCGCTAGCACTGATGGGCTGTAAGGGAAGTCAACCCGCATCGGCATCCACTGGCGGGGACGGGGCAAACGGGTCACCCTCGGCAAATGGCGGCAGCGCCGTAGCAGCGGGTAGCGCCGACGATGGCAGCGCCACCCGTGTCGAGCGCGTCAAAGACGAAACCCTAAACAATATGGATGCTGTCGAGGTGAGGATTCCGGCCAGCTGGAAGTTTCAGGGAGTGCTGTATCAGCCTGGCAACTGCGTCCACGATACCTATGTCGTTTGGCGCGCGACCAGCCCTGACGGCAAACGCATGTACGAGCGCATGCCCGTGCTTGGCTGGACCTATGGAAGCGGCACGCTCTTTGCGTCCTTGCCGAAGAATGGTTGCCTGCCTATGAACGGACCAATGACCGCGGTGGACTTCGCGAAGTATATGGTGGGTGTCCTGCACGTGCAAGCCATTGATGTTCAGCCATTTCCCCAGGCGATGGAGGCCCAGTTGGAGCAGGAGTCAGCACGGGTCCACGAAAAGGCGCAAGGGGCTCTAACGGAGGTGCGGTTCATGAATGGCTCAACCCCGATGAAGGGTGGGCTGAGGGTGGTGCTTAAATGCACCGAAAGCGTTACCCCGGCTATACGGGTACTGTCTCCCACTCCCCCCGTTCACATGATTACCCAGGGAACTCCTACGGTTGTCGACCACTGCGAGGCGAATATCCAGTACATGACTAGCCCGGAGAGCGAATTTGCCGGATTAAATAAACAATGGTCTGTCCCCGGAATGGGGAACGGGCAGGGCATTCTGGCATGGCAGGATGCATGGGCAAATCGCTACGAGCAAAACCTGCAGCGGCAAACCACCGGATTCATCAATTCCTCGAATGCTATTTTTAACGCCCAGCAGGAAGGTTACCGGCAACAGGCTGCCGTGCAGCAGCAGATGCACAACGAATTCATGGAGACGATGCAGCGCGGTACCAACCTCTCGATGCAGCGTACTGCGGACGCCATGCAGGCGCGATCCACTGCCGCCTCCGACTGGGTGGATTATGCGCTCGACCGCCAGACCGTCAGGGATGTGAACACCGGGCAGACCGGCAAGATATCGAACCAGGTCACCCCCGGCGGCTCACTGCAGAAGGTGCATGGGGATGGTACGCCCCAGTGAGATCAACGAACGCGCTGCCAAAGTACCGAACGCATAACAATTTCGCGCTAAACCTGTGGGCGGATGCGAGCCATAATGCTTACCTTATGGAACGGCCGGATCAGATAGAGCCGGCGATTGCTTTTGTTGGGTTCAAATGAGAGATTCTCAGACACCTTTTTGAATAAGAGCTTGATCTCTTAGTTCCGAGCATTACACGTTAGCGGCGTCCGGCCTCAAGCCGGAGCCGCGTTAAGCGAGGGCCCGGCGGCGTAGAAGAGAGTAACGGAGAGCAATAGGGTCTCATCGATCAATACTGTGCCTCGCCAAAATGCCGTCCGGCAGCAGAATAAGCGCGGCTCCCGAACCCGGGAGTCGCTTTCAGTGTGGTCTTCGACTGAGTCGAGACCGCTCCGAGGCTCCAGGGCATGGTGAGGGCACTACGAGGCGGGTTATGCGCGCACCTCTCTAGCAGTTCATCATCAACATTGACCAACGATCTTTTCGGCGGCAGTTCAGGCGGCCAAATCGTAGCGCTGGTGCAATCCGCCGAGCCTCGGCATCGATATGACTCTGCGATTTCCGCCGGGATTTCTCCCAGCCTCACGACCTCGGGGTGTTTCCTTCGCCAGCCCGAGGTGCGTTCGGTCATCGTGATAGTAGTGGACGTACTCAATCAAGAGGCGCTTGAAATGCCGTTCGTGCAGGGCGATCACGTGGTCGAGCAGATCCTTACGGCAACTCCCAACCCAACGCTCGGCAACTCCGTTCTGCCCAGGGCTTTGGAAGCTCGTTCGCTTGGCCTCGATATCGAGGCTCTTGACCATGTCGATCACTTCCTCATTGAAGTTGGAACCACGATCAAAGATCAGATATCCAGGCGCCGAATCGTAGGGAAATGCTTCGCGCAATTGCTGAACGACCCAGGCACTCGTCGGATGTTTGGTAACGTTCCAATGAAGGATGCGCCGCCGGTCGTGCGCGATGACGAAGAAGCAGTAGAGAACGCCGAAGGAGATCGTCGGCACCGTGAAGAAATCCATCGCGGCGATGGCCTCACGATGATTGCTGAGAAATGCAGCCCATCGTTTCGCCGGCTCTGGATTCCTCGGTGCTTTCTTCATCCACCGCAACACAGTTCGCTCCGAAAGATCAAAGCCCAGCATCTGTAATTCACCGTGAATGCGCGGCGCACCCCAAGTCGTGTTCTCGGCTACCATGCGAAAGATGAGTTCTCGCAATTCCCTGCTCACGCATTTTCTTCCTGCTCGGGAGCGATGACGCGACAGCCACGTCCAGTAGGATTTAAACCCTACCCGATGCCAGCGAACAACCGTATCGGGCTGTACAAGGACCACCGCTCGCTTCCATCCCGACCAGAGTCGGCGCAAGATCACCCAAAACAGCCGGTCAGAAGCGGCAAGCCTTGGCTGAGGATGCTTTCTCTTCAAGACACCGAGTTGTTGCCGCAGCGCCAGGTTTTCCAGGATTAGATCGCGACGAGAGCTAAAACATCGACCAAAGAAGCCAACCATGAGCCTCAGAAAGCGGAGCATGAAAACAGTTTTACACGGAAACAGACCAAATTGAGCGTCCGGTTCATCTCATTGATTCAACAGCAGATCGGTATTTTGGCGAGTCACAGCTGACCGCTCGACCAGCCCCGAGGCCCTTGCTCTGGAGGCAACCCTCAACCTAGCGCACTCAGGTCAGGGGCAAATCCTGGTTAATGAGATCGCAAACGAGGTCAATCGGATCGCGCTGACGCGCGGGGAACGGCTGCACTACAGCGCTGAAACTATCGGACATAGACTGAAGAAAATCGGCCTGGTCACGCGCCGGCTTGGCAAGGCAGGGAAAGGCCTGTCCATGGACTTGGCCACCCTGAAACAGACCCATGAACTGGCTTCAGGGTATGGTGGTGTAGGTTTGGAGCACGATGAGAATAACCTGCACTGTCCATTATGCGCTGAAACTAAATAACTTATGTAGGTGATGTAGGTTATGTACGATTTTCGGCCGGAGCTCACAAACTTCATGCGCTCCGGCCGAATTTAGTGCAAGTCCTTACGAATGTGCAACTTTCACTTTATTGGGTGTCAACTTTCACCTTATGCGGTCAAAGTTTCACCTTTTGGGTGCACCCACAATCGTGTCAGACCTTAGCCGGACGATGCCTAACTGCACCCGCTCGTCGACCCGCAGCTCATGCAGCGGTAGCAACTTCCGTTGCGGACCATGATGGCCCCGCAGGTGGAGCAGCTTGGCGCATCGCCCATCTCGTACATGCCGCGCATTGCATCCGAAGCATGGTAGATGCCGCGATCCTTCAAGTCCGGCATCGGCTGGCCCTTTGGCGATCCGTAGGCTTGAGGCTCGGGCGCAATGCCTCCGCCTGCGGGCTTGGCCTGCTGACCGCCGCCTGTCTGACCGCTCACCTGATTGAGCCGCTTGGCAACCTCTTCGGCGAGCCGCGCCAGATGAGCCTGCGAGGTGACCTCGTCGTCCTCTTCCGACTCAATCGTCTGCGACATGGTAGGCGCGGCCGGAAGCTGCGGAGCCTTCGACGCGAACCCTTCGAACAGGCTGAGCTGCGTACCCGAAAGGAAGCGCAGGTTGATCCAGCGGAAGATGTAATCCATAAGGCTCTTCGCGTAACCAATCTGCTCGTTGCCCGTCCAGCCCGAGGGCTCGAAGCGCGTGTGCGCGAACTTCTCGCACAGCACCTTGAGCGGAACGCCGTGCTGCAGCGCCATTGAGACCGAAACGCCAAACGCATCCATCAGGCCGGAAACGGTCGAGCCTTCCTTCGCCATCTTGATAAAGATCTCGCCCGGCTGGCCGTTCGGATAGAGACCCACAGTCACATATCCTTCGTGTCCCGCGATGGAGAACTTGTGCGTGATGGACGCGCGCTCATCCTGTAGCCTGTGCCGTACAGCCCGTGGAGGACCATTCGGGTCCTGCGCTTCTCTGGGCAGCGCGGCAGGCACGCCCGCCGTGGCAGACAACACCGGAACAGCGGCCGCCTTGGCGATCTCTTCGAGATTCTTCTGGAAGGCTTCGGCTGCGGCGATCACCTGCTTTGCCGTAACCTCCAGCTTCTCGCCGATCTTTGCTTCGAGCGACTTCAGATCGGCCTCCGCTGCGGGTTGATGAGCGGCAAGGCTCGCCAGCACACGCGTTCCCACGGCATCCAGCGCTGAAGGCTCCTTCTTCGTATCCATGCTGGTGTTCAGCGGCTGCGTGCCTTTGGAACCATCGCGATAGATGGCGACGGCCTTGATGCCCTGCCGCCAGCTCTCCGCGTAGGCCTCGGCCACGTCGTCAACGCTCGCCTCGTGTGGCAGGTTCACGGTCTTCGAGATTGCGCCGGAGAGAAATGGCTGTGTCGCCGCCATCATCTTGATGTGGCCCATATATTGAATCGAACGCGTGCCCTTGGACGGCTTGAAGCTGCAATCGAAAACCGCCAGATGCTCGGGCTTGATGCCGGGTGCGCCTTCAATGGTGCCCGTCGCGTCAATATAGCTGACGATCGCGTTCACCTGGTCGTCGTCGTAGCCGAGCTTGAACAGCGCTGCGGGAACGGTCTGATTGACGATCTTGATCATGCCGCCGCCAACCAGCTTCTTGTACTTCACCAGCGCAAGATCCGGCTCAATGCCGGTCGTGTCGCAATCCATCATGAACCCGATGGTGCCGGTGGGCGCAAGCACAGTCGTCTGCGAGTTGCGATAGCCGAAGCGCTCGCCAAAGATCAGCGCGGTGTCCCAGCACTCGCGGCTCGCGTCGATCAGCGCGTCAAGCTGCGGAACCACAAAGGGCTCATTCGCCGTGCGCGACTTGCCAATCTTGTTCACCTCGGCGCGGTGCATGCGAATAACGTCAAGAAACGGCTCGCGGTTCACATAGAAACCGGGGCACGCTCCGCCCTGCCGCTCGACTGAAGCAGTAAGCGGAGTGGCCGAAGCGATCGGTGGGCAGTTCGCGGCAACCACCGCCGACTGAAGATAAGCCTGTCCGCACATAATCGCGGTAAGCGCTGCGGCCAAATCGCGGCCGGCTGTCGAGTCATACGGCAGGCCCAGCGCCATCAGCAGCGCGCCAAGATTGGCGTAGCCGAGTCCGAGTGGGCGATAGTCGTGCGAGTTCTGCGCAATGGCCTCGGTCGGGTAGCCGGAGTTGTCCACCAGAATCTCCATGGCCGTGATCACCACCGAGATCGCGTGACGGTAGGCGGAAATATCAAACACGCCGGCCGAGTTCAGGAACTTCATCAGGTTGAAGCTCGCCAGGTTGCACGCCGAGTTGTCCAGGAACATGTACTCCGAGCACGGATTCGACGCGTTGATGCGCGCCGTGTTCTTGCTCGTGTGCCAGCGGTTGATGGTGGTGTCGAACTGCATGCCAGGGTCGCCGCACAGCCACGTCGCCTCGGCAATCTTCTTCATAATGTCGCGGGCCTTGTAAGTAGCTACCGGCTCGTGGCTCTTCACCGTGCGCGTCGTGAATTCGCCATCCTGCTCGTAGGCGTGCATGAACTCGTCGCTCACGCGAACGGAGTTATTGGCATTCTGGAAAAAAATGGAGCTGTATGCCTCCGAGTCCGGCCCCGAGCCGTCGTACCCGGCCTTGATCAACGAGAAGGCCTTGGCCTCTTCCTTGGCCTTGCAGTCGATGAAATCCATGATGTCCGGATGTTCCACGTTCAGGATCACCATCTTTGCGGCACGACGCGTCTTGCCGCCCGACTTGATCACGCCGGCGAACGCATCGAAGCCGCGCATGAAGCTCAGCGGGCCGCTCGCCTCGCCGCCGCCCGAGAGCGTCTCCTTCGATCCGCGGATGGTCGAAAGGTTGGTGCCTGTGCCCGAGCCCCACTTGAACAGCATGCCCTCGGTCTTGGCCAGCGTCAGGATCGACTCCAGCGAGTCCTCAACCGAGTTGATGAAGCACGCCGAGCACTGCGGGTTCTTGTAGCCGGTCGCCGAGTAGCGCACGCCGCCCGTTGACGGGTCCCAGTGCCAGTTCTGCCCGCCCGCATCCGGCTCCAGCCTGTCGCAGCCCACGTTGAACCACACCGGCGAATTGAACGCCACGCGCTGCGTCAGCAGCATCAGGGTCAGCTCGTCGTGGAAGACCTCAGCGTCCGCCTGGCTGGCAAAGTAGCCGCCCGTCACGCCCCAGTCGCGGATGGTCTCAGCCACACGACCTACCAGTTGCCGAACGCCGGTCTCGCGCTCGGGGGTGCCCGTCTGTCCGTGCAGGTACTTCGACGCCACAATATTGGTAGCCGTCATCGACCAGTCCACCGGCACTTCTACGTCCTTCTGCTCAAAGATCGAGTTCCCCTTGGTGTCGGTGATTGAGGCGGTTCGCTTCTCCCACTGCACTTCGTCATAAGGTGATACGCCGTCGCGCGAAAACCGGCGGGTAAAGGTGAGCCCCTTCTGCGCGTTGGCAGAGGTCGCTTCGGTTGTGGATGTGTGCAGATAAGCCTCGTTCATGGGTTCCTCTCAAAATCGGCAAAAATCGGTGAAAACTAGCCACAACCGGCTTGGGAACAGCCAGCAGGAGGGCATACACAATCTGTCGCAAAGACCGGGAAAAGGTTGCTCGGACTACCGTGACTTCGGCTGTTTCGACCCCAGCCCGGAGGCGCTTCACTCCGGATTACGTTACTGTCTGTTTACAGCCGCAGATGAAAAAATAGCGCTGTCTGTGGTGCGTGTCAACACAAAACCACAATATCTTGTATTTGGCGTGCATTTGCTGCACACGCCTTCTAAACACAAGGATTTGCGTGTGGAAACCTCAAAACACCCAGGCCCAGTGCGGGGATAACTCAGATGGTTCTGCCCTGAATCCTGTGCAAAAAAGCCCGCCGCTGTTCCGTGGCTCGTTCCAGGGCTCCAACTCAAGCGTAGTCCTGGCCGGGTTCCCATTCAAGCCGGAAACGCGGTGTATATCGCCTCGCTTTTGTGGAGATGTGGAGAACCCGCGGAGAGCGATGAGGATCGTCCGTCAGGCGGAGATCCGACAGGCGGCACTCAGGATTCGAAATGCGTTTTCAGCGGGATCATCTGCTGGTGGAGAATTCGAACGATGCGGATCCCTGCACGCCTGACTCGAAAGAACACTACATGCTTTCCAACTTCGAATCGGAACAATTCTGGATCTGTTGTCATGCAGGGTCTACCGATTGAAGAGTTCTGTGCCAGCAGGTCGAATCCTTCCTCAAGTTGGCTCAAGTAGCGGTCCGCCTGCGGCAAACCCCATATTCTCTTTGTGTAGACGGTGATCTCTACAATATCCTTGCGCGCATGGGCCGAGATGACGAACCCCTTCACGCATTGACCGTTCTTTGCGGCAGCCCGAATTCTTCACGTATTTCTGCGAAGACGTCGCCCTCAGCATCGGGACTCGCATCCCCCTCGGCAATTGCCGCCCTCAGCGCCATCATCTTCTCCTCGTATTCCCGCTCGTCTCGCTCCATCAGGCGCAATGCCGATCGCATCACCTCGCTGGCATTGGCGAAATCTCCAGAGGCAACCTTGGCGGTAATGAACTGATCCAGTTTGTCGGGGAGATTAACGTTCCGTGTTGGCATCGGGGCACCTCTGAACCAGATTCTAATCCGATTGGCCAAGTTTGCCAAAGCGGAAGAAACTCACGACCTGTCCCACCTCGAACGCGAAAGAATCCCCAGGGAAACTTTAAAAAACCTCTTGACATATTCCTATATGGGAATGTAATGTCTTCCCATGGCTAGAGCAACCACCACCTCCGACGCTTTCAACGCTGTGGCCGAACCCCGCCGGCGAGAGATTCTCATCTACCTTGCCGCCTCTGAGCGCCCCGTCGACGACATTGTTTCCGCCATCGGACTGGCCCAGCCCTCTGTCTCAAAACACCTCAAAGTCCTGCGCGACGTGGGACTCGTGAGGATGCGTTGCCAGGGCCGCCAAAAACTCTACCAGACAAATGCTGAAGCGATTCGACCCCTGCACGAGTGGGCCGCAACCTTCGAACGCTACTGGCAGCACCAGTTGAATCGAGTCAAGGAACGCGCCGAAGAGATGGGCCGCCAAAACACTCGGGACCAGATCGCACAACAACTCAATTCCACAAACCCGAATCCTTCAACGCAGGCAAATCCCCAACCCACAGAGCCAGAACCAACCGAAAAGGAGAAGTGATGATCCCCACCGAACAGACCCTCGAAAACCTGACCCTGACCATCAATCAGGAGATCCACGTCCAGGCTCCCCTCGAAAAGACCTTTGCCGCACTGCTCGAGCAACTCGGCCCCGGCAACGAAACCCCCGACGGCAAGTCTCTCAACATGAAGATTGAACCGTGGCCCGGCGGCCGCTGGTACCGCGACCTCGGCGGCAACAACGGCCACTTCTGGGCCACCGTCCAGGCCATCAAGCGGCCCATGCTCCTTGAGTTCTCCGGCCCGCTCTTTGCCTCCTTCCCCATGGTTTCAAACGTGCAGTACCGGCTGAGCGAAGTCGACGGCGGCACGCTGATCGCCTTCAAGCACACCGCGCTCGGTTTCGTTCCCGAGGAACACAAGGCCGGCATGAACAAAGGCTGGGCCTCAATGCACGATCGCGTGCTCCTCCACGCCGAAGCCGCCAAGTAGCAGCGCGGGGCACTCGTCCTCCGCGCCGTAGGCGCAGCGTTTGTTAGCCCCGCGCTTCAGCGTGGGGTAAGCTGTCCCACCCCAGATCGCCGGAGTCCCGTAGGGACGGCGCTTCATGCTGCACCTGACCGAACAGTGCATTACCCGGAGCAAGATTGATATTCATCTTTCTCAAATATCTCACGCGACTTTCCCCTCTCTTCCGCAACCTCGAAAGCCAAATCCAAATCACCACACAAGGAGCCAATCATGCAAAGCCAAAACCTCACCTTCACATTTACGGTCGACCAAACCCCGGAAGAGGCCTTCGCCGCCATCAACAACGTGCGCGGATGGTGGTCTGGAAACATCGACGGCGCAACAGACAAACTCGGCGCTGAGTGGACCTATCGCTACAAAGACATCCACTACTCCAAACAGCGGATCACTGAACTGGTTCCGGGCAAGCGCGTCGCCTGGCTTGTTGTGGACAGCTACCTCAGTTTCGTCGACGACAAGGCTGAATGGAACGGAACAGAGATCACGTTTGATATCGCCCGCAAGGGCAACCAGACCGAGGTCACCTTCCGTCACCTGGGCCTGACTCCCGAAGCTCAGTGCTTCGACGGCTGTTCCAACGCGTGGGGTTTCATCATCAACACCAGCCTGCGCAACCTGATCGCCACCGGCAAAGGCGAGCCCTTCAAATCAGAAAAGAAGACCGAGAACGCTCAGGATGGGGAACTCGTCACCCGTTAAACAGCAGCAAGTCACTGCGATGTAATGGCGATCCCCCACGGCGTGGTCCCCGCCGCAACTGGCACCCCAGGGAATCTTGTTAGTGCGCCCGTGCTGCCGATCGAGAACGCGTTGACCACGTTGTAAACACCGCCCGGGCAGTTGCCGCATGCCTGGGGCACATACACGAAGCTGCCGGATGGGTCGATGCCGATCCGTTGGCCATAGACCTGCGAGTACACGGTTCCGATGTGCGTAAACACGCCGTCGCTCAGCACGTAAGAAACCAGATAGTTGTTTTTCTCGATCGTGTAAGCAAACTGCCCCGTGGGCGAGATTGAGATCGTATACGCCCCGTCTTGATAAAAGAGGGGTGACGTGCCAGCCAGCATCAACAACCCAGTCGAAGCATCGACGCTGTAGGCCACGATCGAGTTTGCGCCGGATCCGACGGCGTAGAGGTAGGTCCCGTGAGGGTCGAGCGCGATGCCGCCTACGCTCAATGGAGAAGGGACGGTCTGAATCAGGGTGACGGCGCCGGAACTGGCATTCACGCTGTAGGTGTAGATGTTATCGAGATCCTGCGCGTAGACAAACGTCCCGGCGGCGTTGACCACCACATCGTCCTCATAATCCCTATTGCCGGAGGTGGCAAATGGCGATCCGGCGATTGGTGTGAGATCACCAGCCCCGCTAACAGTGAAGCCTCCCACCGAGTGGCTTCCCTGGCCCGTCACATAGACGTGCGTGCCGGCAGGATCGACCGCGATCGCCACCGGCTCTTTCACCGTTCCATACGGAGAAGCTCCCACCTCACTCAACGCTCCGGTCGAACTGTTAATGGCGAAGACGTGCAACTCGCTCAGTGCGATATCGCCCACGAACAGAAACCGGTTCTGGGGGTCCACTGCGACAACCGTAGGGTTCGCGCCGATAGACACGGGAAACCCGTTCAGCGCAGTCAACGCGCCGGTCGAAGTATTCACCGAGTAGCCGGAAAGGCTAGCGCCTTGATTGCCCGTATAGGCAAACTTCGCCGTGGCCGTGGTGGCAATCGGCGCGAGAATGACCGGAGTGGGGGCGATCGGTGCAGCTGGAATTCCGGCGGAAACCAAGCCGTTGCCCGTGCATCCCGCCGGCGCGCACACGACACAACACACTGTCGCCGTCAGCCATTGGACGAGAACACGCATAAACCGGGGCTTCCCTTCGAATTCGGAATCGCCAAGATTAGACACCATTTTAGGCCGATCGGTGACACTCTCCGACCAATTTTCGATGGAATGTGTCGAGATCAACTGCTAAGTCAAAGATCGCCGCCTCCCCGGCAAACAAAAACGCCGCCCCTTGCCAAATACACAAGAGGCGGCGCCCTCGTCTTTTCCAAAACAGCAGTTCGTTGCTATCCCTTCGACTCGATCCTCATGCCATAGAACGACCGATGCACGAAGAACACTGATACCAGGAAGAATGCCACTGCCAGCGTCATCCCGAGCACCGGATTGCCTTTGTTCAGCGTCACCGCGAGCTCCACAGCAAGCAGCCCGAACAACGTTGTGAACTTGATCACCGGGTTCAATGCCACCGACGACGTGTCCTTGAATGGATCGCCAACAGTGTCTCCGATCACGGTTGCGTCGTGCAGTGGTGTCCCCTTCTGCTTCAGGTCTACCTCTACCACCTTCTTCGCGTTGTCCCATGCGCCGCCGGCATTCGCCATGAAGATCGCCTGGTACAACCCGAAGATCGCAATCGAAATCAAATAGCCGATAAAGAAGAACGGCTCAACGAACGCAAAGGAAAGTGTCGCGAAGAAGACCGCGAGGAAAATGTTGAACATCCCCTTCTGCGCGTACTTCGTGCAGATCTCCACTACCTTCTTGCTGTCGCTTACCGATGCCTTCTCTATGCCTTCCAGTTTGATGTTTGCCTTGATGAACTCCACCGCGCGGTAAGCGCCGGTGGTGACCGCCTGCATCGATGCCCCGGTAAACCAGTAGATCATTGCCCCACCGGTGATCAACCCCAGCAGGAAGGGCGCGTGCAACAGCGAGAGGCTCGCTACGTCATGCGTCAGTCCGTCGGTCAGCGCCATGATGATCGAGAAGATCATCGTCGTTGCGCCCACTACAGCCGTGCCGATCAGCACCGGCTTGGCCGAAGCCTTGAACGTGTTCCCGGCTCCATCGTTGGCTTCCAACAGGTATTTTGCGCGTTCAAACTTTGCGTCGATGCCGTAGTCCTTTTTCAACTCCGCTTCGATGTTGGGCTCATTTTCAATCAGCGACAGCTCGTAAACCGATTGAGCATTGTCGGTGACCGGCCCGTAGGAGTCCACTGCAATCGTCACCGGTCCCATGCCCAGGAAGCCGAACGCCACCAGGCCAAACGCAAACACCGCTGGAGCAAGCATCAGGGAATCCATCGACGGGCCCGTGCTGAAGTAGTAGCCCATCGACATCAGCCCGACCATGCTCAATCCCAGCCAGTAGGCCGAAAAATTGCCGGCCACCAACCCCGACAGAATTCCCAGAGAGGCGCCGCCTTCCTTTGCCGACGTGACGACCTCCTGCACGTGGCCCGAGCTGGTGGAAGTAAACACCTTCACCAATTCAGGAATGATCGCGCCCGCCAGGGTTCCGCACGAGATGATCGAAGCCAGCTTCCACCATAGCGTTCCGTCGCCGAGGTCAGGGATCATCAGCCGCGTGACGATGTACGTCAGGATGATGGAAACGATCGACGTAATCCAGACCAGCGAGGTCAATGGCGCCTCAAAGTCCATTTCGTCCGAGTTCCCGTATCTCGCCTTGGCGATTATGCCATTCAGGAAGTACGCGCCCGAACTCGACACCAGCATGGCCACGCGCATCACAAAGATCCATACCAGCAGTTGTACCTGCGTCTTGGGATCGTGAACCGCCAGCAGGATGAAGGTGATCAGGGCCACGCCCGTCACGCCGTAGGTTTCAAAGCCGTCGGCGCTGGGGCCTACCGAGTCCCCCGCGTTGTCGCCCGTGCAATCGGCGATCACGCCAGGATTGCGTGCGTCGTCTTCCTTGATCTTGAACACGATCTTCATCAGGTCGGCCCCAATGTCGGCGATCTTGGTGAAGATGCCGCCGGCAATACGCAGCGCCGCGGCGCCCAGCGATTCCCCAATCGCAAAGCCGATAAAGCACGGTCCGGCATAGTTAGCCGGCACAAACAAAAGGATGCACAGCATGATCAGCAGTTCCACCGAGATCAGCAACATGCCGATGCTCATGCCGGCCTTCAGCGGAATCGCGTACACCGGGTAAGGCTTCCCGCGCAATCCAGCGAATGCCGTCCGTGAGTTCGCAAATGTGTTCACGCGAATGCCAAACCACGCCACGCCGTAGCTGCCCGCGATGCCGACCAGGCTGAAACCCAGGATGATCGGCAGCGTTACCGCTACATTTCCCACCGGCGCCAGCCAGCCAAAGTACATCGAGATGATGACCGCAATGAATACCCACAGCACAAGAATGAACTTGCCCTGCGTAATCAGGTACGTCTTGCAAGTCTCATAGATCAGCTCCGAGATCTCCCGCATTGAGCGATGGACCGGGAGGTTCTTCAACTGCACATAGATCGCCAGGCCGAACAACAACCCGCCAACGCAGAAGAGCAGGCCGATCGACAGCAGCGCATGCCCGTTCAAACCGAAAAAGTTCGAGAAACTCACGCTCTTCAAGTCCGGTAGCGTCAGGTTGGCTTCGCCCCCGCCCGCATGCCCCTGCGCACTGGCGATCGTGGGAAGCAGCAGGCACAACAGAGCCGCCGCAGTTTTGTACTGACGACTCAGAAATCCCGCAACCTGACGTGCAGATGTGAATGGCACAACGAGCAAAAGCGCGCTCATCGCAAAAAAGAGACCTAACCAATACGTTGCAGTCACAAGTCCTCCAGAGATTAGTTTTGAAGCCGCAATCTCAATCGGCTTGAAGTTCGCGTCCCGTTTAAGTACCGGGTGAAATCCACCGGAAGGCTAACATCCGTATCAAGGCCTGTCGAGTGATTGCAGTCACAGGATTCCATGAGAGAAATCTCAGGCTTGCGGACAAGCGTTCCACGCAACGTGTAAAGTACTCTCGGAGGAGTTTCGAGCCAGTATGCCCCAGGAATCCCAACTGTTGACTCCGCGCCAGGCTGCCGAAAAAATCGGCATCAGTTATCCGGCGCTCAAGCACTGGATTCTCGCCGGGCGCATTCGCACTTTCAAGACTCCAGGCGGCCACCATCGAATCCCGCTCGAAGCCCTGGAGGGCTTCCTCCCTTCTCCACCAACCCAGTCCGGTTCCACTCGTATTAGCGGCCGCAACCAACTCAGAGGCACCGTCGTCGAGGTGATCATCGACGGGTTGCTGGCCAAAGTGGTGCTCGCGGTGGGCGATCAGCACGTCACCGCAATTATCACTGCAGACGCTGTGCGTGATCTGGGCCTCAAGCCCGGCGACTCGGCCATAGCCCTCGTCAAAGCCACCGAAGTCATGATCGGCCGGTCCTGACGGCTTTCCGGCGCCTGCATCTCGCCCCCCCTCGACTCCCCTGTTCCCTTCCCCAGATCCCTGCCCGTCCACTCCTTTCTTGAGAATCCCCGTTAATTCTGAGTCAGGCAGAGATCGAGCCTGTAAAAAAGTCGTGCAAATTGCTCGACTCTCTCCTATAATTCGTTCATATTCATATTGATTTGATGTTAATCGAATCAAATTCCCGATGCACCTGATCGCTCGTGAACCCCACTTCGCACTTTCCTAGCCGCTCAAACGCCAGAACTCAGGCTGGCTCGGAAGTTAGCTGCAGGTTTCTCGGATACCAAGGAAAAAGAGCCGCGCTGGGCCACCCCCTTGAAGCAGCGTCTCAAACAAGTCAGTTTTGGAGGTCATGTGAAGAAAGCAACTTTTGTTCTAGTGGCGGCGGTTCTCTTCTACTCAGCGACGGTGGCTTTCGGCCAGGACGCCAGGGTCGACACGAAAGAGAAACCGAAGTCCCCCAACCCCTGCACGACCGTCCACGAGTTCGCCACCACGGATTGCACGCTGACATGGCATGGCATCACGATTTACGGCGCCTATGACGCCGGCGTCGGCTATGTCAGCCACGGCCTGCCGGAAAACGGCTACAACTATGAAGGCGAATCCCTGGTGAACCGGAACGGCTATCAACATCGATTCCTCATCGCACCCAACAACCTTCAACAGACGGGCCTGGGCATCAGGGGCAAGGAAGAGTTTGCCCATGGCTGGTCCGTCGTGTTCAACGCTTCAACCGGCATTAACCCACAGTCCGGCCTGCTCGCCAACGCATCACAAACCGACATCGTCAACAACGGCCTTCCCAGGGCCAGCTATTCGATCGCCATCGACGGCGCACGCGCGGGGCAACCCTTCAATGACGAGATCTACGGGGGTGTTTCCAATGAGCATCTCGGCACGCTGACCTTCGGTCGTCACCGCTCACTCGGCACCGATGCAATGCTTGTTTACGATCCGGCCAACGGCTCCTATGCCTTTTCTTACATCGGCTACAACGGCACAATGGCAGGGGGCGGCGACACGGAGGACTCCCGCTGGGACGACGCTCTGAAATATCGCCTCACCTTCGGCCCGGCCCACTTCGGCGCAATGTATAAATTCGCCGATGGCTCTGCTGGCTGCTACTCGCCCTCAGCGGGATGGACCGCTGCCACCTGCACGGCGGAACAGGCCCATAACAATGCCTACGGATTCGACGGCGGCCTAAAAGCTGGCAAGTTGTTTGCCGATGTCGTTTTCCAGCATTACAACCAGGCTATCAGTGTATTGAACCCCCTGCTGGGGGCTCAGAGTCTGACGCAACCCTATCAGTCGACCACCGACAGCATCAATACAAACCAGATTACCGGGGCCAATGTGGTGAACCCGAGCAACACCCTATATGGCATCGTCACAGACAACAGCGCAATTATGGGTGCTGCCAAGTATTCGTCTCAGGAGTTCAAGGTCTATGGCGGCTACGAATACATTTGGCAGAACAACCCCAGCAACCCGTTGGGCGTCGGCGCCTCGGACCAGGGCGGTTACATCCTGAGCGGGGTCGAAGACAACAATCTCGATTCTGAAAAGCTGGTTCAGATCTGGTGGACAGGCGCGAAGTACACCCTCAAAAAACAGACCGACTTCACCGTTGCCTGGTATGAACAGCGCCAGAACGACTTCCGTGTTCCCTCTGCCTGCAATGCCACCGCTGGTTTCCGCGCCTCCTGCGCAGGCTCACTCAACGAAGGGTCCTTCTATATCGATCATCACTTCTCAAAGCGTTTCGACTCTTTTCTCGGAATCGCGTATTCCTACGTCAGAGGCGGAATGGACATAGCCATCCCTCATGGCCCCGGTGTCCCCTTTAAAAGCGACAACAACCTTGCTCCGACAATCGGCAGCCGCTTCGCCTTCTAGAGCATTTCTCCTAAATGTATGAAGTGTGGGTGCCCCACCCTCGCCGCGTCTTTGTTTTTGCGGCTAGGCTGGGATCGCTCTAAAGTAAAAGGAGAAATGCTCTAGTCGTTTCCGCCGCGGCCTCAGTCGAGTCCCCAACGCGGATCGTGGTTCATCGTATTATTCGACCTGGTTTAGTCGGCTTGAAGAGACAGCTATGGGCAGTTGGAGGAATTCAGTCTCCAACTGCCCTTTCCCTTTGATCCCGAGATCGGCGCGCTGCGCGAATTCTACTGAATTGGGATCAGTATCTTGTCGCCGGGCAACGGGACCTGCAGATTCTCGTCGCCGGGACTGCGCACTTGACCTTCTGGCAGAGGATCGAGCTTGAACAGAACCAGCACATCGCGATCTGAATTATCGAGCGCGTGAAAGCTGGCTACCTGCTCCAGTGAGTACTGCGTGTGCAGGTCCTCGAGCGTACCGGGATCGATGTCGTTCCATGTAGCCCACCAGCCCGGCTTATAGTGCGCTAGCTTGGCAACCAGGTCGGGCATATCGGAGGTGGGCGTGCCAAAGTCGTCGCAGAGCGTTGGCAAATGGGTCATCATCGTGATCTCATCGCCGCTGATCGAGACCAGAAGCCGATTGCCGTTGGGATGCTGATCGATGTAACTCGTGAGTTCGTCGCTCGCCGTCAAGAAGGTGTACTCGGGATGCAGCGCATAGCTCAGAGTCCATGCGCCATTGCTGGCCGCGGTCGCCGCAGCCAATACAACTGCCGCTCCGCCAATCCATCGCAGCGAAAACCCGGGGCGCAGCGAATCATCCGCCCCAAGCAGCGCTTCCGCTCCAATAGAGACAAGGAAGAAACAAAAGAATGCCACAAACGCGAAGTACCGCGGCTGCGGATGGTTCTGGTAGGTCATGAAGGCGATGTACCCCGCGCACGCGAGCAGCGATGCGCCGAACACCGGGTCGAGCAACACCCTCCGTGCCCACGGCGACGACCAGCCAATTACCGCCGCAACCGCGATCAGGATCAACACTCCTGCAAGAGGAACCAGCATGCGGTCGATCCAGAGCCCGCCATGAAATGACCACCACAGGCTGAGCAACGGCCAGTAGAACTCCGGCGGCTTGGGATATTTGTTGATGAAGAAAAGGTACCGGTAGTCGGGCATCAGCCCCTTCGAGGCAACCAGCCCCATCCATCCGCCAAACGTCACCGCGAACGTAACCGCACCAGCCACCGTGCAGCGCAGTATTTTCTTCAGATCGCCCCAAAGCGGCAGAATCATCACCCAGCCCAGCGCCGGCGCAATAAACACGGCCGTTGTCTTGGTCAGCATCATCAGTGTGAACAGCAGGCCAATCCAGATTGACCAAACCACTGGCCGGCGAAATCCCGGCAGCCGCACCGCAATATTGAACGCGCCCAGCGTCAGCGCGATCAGCATCGGCTCAAGAATGGCGAGCCGGCTGAAACAGTAGAGGAACGGGCTGGTGACCACCAGCGTCAGCGCAAGAAGCGCCGTCCAGCGCGGTCCGCGCGCGCGCAGCAGCAGGTAACTCAGCACCAGGTTCGCAAAGAAGAACGCCACAGAGAGGCCGCGCGCCGCCTGAATGCTGACGCCGGTAATAAAGAAGAGCAGCCACTCAAGAAAGGGCCACACCGGCACTGCCGGCGCGGGGTTGAAGTCTCCGCGTATATACCAGCTACCGAACAGATGCGCCCGCACGGCTGCGTTGCCGTACCAACCCTCATCGGTGTACTTGGCAAAGTCGAAGATCCACGGCGTGTGATTGGGGAAATCGGCGCGCAGGTTGAGGGCGTGCAAAACCGCAAACCCGCCGATAACGATCAGCCAAAGAGCGTAGAGCCAGCGTGGATTCAACTTGGTCAATGCGCTTCCCCGCGATCAAGATTCCTGTGTGTAAGACCCACTCTGCATCCGGCGCACGCAGGTAGGGAATCCGCGGGCCACGGAATACAAAAAAGAACACCTCAGTGGAGTTGCACCGAGTATATCGTGAGCAGGTTCCAGGCCCGGGCCAAAATGCAGCCTTCACAAATGCAAAGGGCATCCGTCGAGGCGGACGCCCATCGGCCGTAAATACGTTCAAACTCGGAAAGCCCCTGCACCTTACTCGTAAGCCAATGCGTCGATCGGATCTTTACGCGCTGCCATCCATGCTGGATAAAGCGCCCCGATAATGGCCCCGAGAAATGCAATGATCGCGGCCTGCGCTATCCATTGGCCGGTCACGTCAAACTGCTGCAGCGGAAACAGGTGAGCCATCATCAACTTCACGCCATACGTTCCGGCAATGCCCAGCAGCACCCCGGCAGCGGCCATCACCGCTGTCTCCCGCAGCACCACCGAGACGATATCCAGCTTGGATGCCCCCATCGACTTCAGAATGCCAATCTCCCGCGTCCGCTCCAGCACAGCCGTATACATCGCCTGAAATATCGCCAGGAACCCCACCACAACCGCAATGAACGTGACCACCCGCAGCGCGATGTTGAACCCCGGAATCTTGTCCGGCGTCATCTCCCCCAGCCAGTCGTCAACTGTATACGTCGGGTAATTCTCCAGGCCGTGGGTCGCATGAATCTCCTGAATGACGGCGTCGTCGTTCTTCGGGTTGTCAACCTTCACATAGAACAGTGAGGCTTTGCCCTCGGCGTCCGTCAATTCGCCAAGCGTGTCGATCGGGATCATCCGGCGACCGCCCTTGCCGTGCTCAACGATGCCCGAAATATGAAAGGGGTGCTTGAGGATGGTGATCGTGTCGCCCACGTGATACCCCTTGTCGGAAGCGGCGGAAACATCGTCGACGATCACGTCGTCTGGGTGCTCAAACTTTCCCCCGGCAATGTACTGGAACGGCTTAAGGGCGTCGAATGTGTCGTAGTCAATGCCGTAGAGAATCTCGATCTTGCCCGCTGTTGAGAACTTCTGATTCACCGGCGAAACCACGGTGACATGGGGCAAGGCGCGCAGCGAGTCGGCAAATACGATCGGCATCGGAGCGCCGCTCATCGCAACAAAATTCGATGATCCCGGCGGGAACACCATCAGGTCCGCCCCAATCCCGTTCGTCCGCGCCTTCGTGTCGTTCAGCATCCCCATGAAGATGCCCGCAATCGACAGAATCATGATCACTTCAATAGCCACCGCAAGCACGCTGATGATCGAGCGCACGGGCCGGTGCAGCAAATTCGCAAAGATGAGCTTATTCATGGTCTTGCGCAGCTTCCGAACCTGTCCTCATGGTCCGGTCAGCCTCAAAATCCCTCACCCTCAGGTTATCAGCCTGCGCCGACTCAAATCCGGGCCCATCCAATCCCCCATGCCCGACACCCCATACCCGACACCCGACACCCGATTCCCGTTGTGCAACACCCTCCCGCAACGGGAACACCTCTCGATACCCCCGCAAATACAGAGGAGAACCCCCGAAAACACTTTGACGGCGCGCCTTTCCAGGTTTATTGTGATGGGGTAACAACCATATTCAGGCAAACTGGGCCTTCAGAGAGCACATGGGTAGCTTTGGAGAGGATCTTCGGACCGAGCGGCTGTCGCGCGGAATTGCGCTTGAGCAGATCGTTGCCGAAACCAAGATCAGCCAGCACCACCTTCAAGCCCTCGAGCAGAACAAGTTTCGCTCGCTCCCCGGCGGCATCCTCAATAAGGGAATCGTCCGCGGATACGCCAGCGCCATTGGCCTCGACCAGCACGACTGGACTGAGCGATTCATGCAGGCCTACACCACCTCTGGCCAGATGCTCGACGACGACCGCGGCTGGGCTGAGTTCGCCTCCAATGTCGGCAAGGCACGCATCCTCCGCCACGATGCAATCGAGATCCGCCTGCGCTGGGCTGGAGCTTTGCTTTTGCTCATCGTCGTAGCCGCGGCCTTCTACCTCACCTTCCGCATTTACGGTGTGCGCGCCGGCTGGTGGCCCACCCTCCTGCCCCTCTCCGGCGTCAAAGCCGTCATGCACTCCGCCTCCTCTGACGTGCACACCGCTTTCGCACGCATCCTCGCCAAAGTCGGCGCTTAGAGCCCCGCGCTAGCTTACCCTCCCAAAACTCCGTCTTCCCCAACACCCGATACCCAACACCCTATACCCCCTCCCAAATCACGGTTCAACCACCCACCGCACCTTCCGGCCGCAATCTTCTACCATTCGCTGCAACCCTTTGCCCGCTCCCGCCCCGCCCTATTACCATAGTTAAGATGTGCACTGCCGCGGCCCGTTTCCAGTGACCCTCTACTTTGCCCGGGCCTGCCAATCCAACCAATCCCTTCAACGGGCCCTCCAACGCGCCCTTGAACCGTAAGGAGTCTGAAGTTGAGTGATCGTTTCTTGTTTACCTCTGAATCAGTAACCGAAGGCCATCCCGATAAAATCGCCGACCAGGTGTCCGACGCCATCCTCGACGCCTGCCTCGAAAAGGATCCCTACAGCCGCGTGGCCGCTGAAACCCTCACCGCAACCGGACTCGTGGTCATCGCCGGCGAAAT
>Ga0302270_10001350_pt1 | contig 24835 bp, 26 predicted proteins | sample III_Bog_E2_3_FD_198773 | JGI IMG/M metagenome (GOLD analysis project Ga0302270, IMG submission 198773) | Peat permafrost microbial communities from Stordalen Mire near Abisko, Sweden - III_Bog_E2_3 | ecosystem: Environmental > Terrestrial > Soil > Wetlands > Peat | place: Sweden: Abisko... | reverse complement strand
TGTGCTACAGCCACGTCCCAACGGCTTACAAACAGCGACGCCACGGAACCGACATCGGGATTGAGGCCGGCTGCTATGCGCCGCTCGATGCCCCGCATATAGGCCTCAGCGGCAGCAACATATTGTGCGCTCGAGAACAGTAGAGTTACATTGACAGGAACACCCTTGAAGATCGCCTCCTCGATAGCGGGAAGTCCTTCGCTGGTACCGGGGATCTTGATGAGGAGATTCGGCCGATCCGCTAGTTTGTGAAGGGTTCTGGCTGCAACTATCGTGCCCGCAGTGTTCCTGGCCAGTAGGGGTGAAACCTCCAGGGATACCCAACCGTCCACGCCATCGGTTAGATCGTAAATAGGCCGAAAGAGATCAGCCGCGAGTCTCAGGTCTTCGAGAGCCAACGCAAAGAACAGTACCTCGCCTGATTTGCCTTCATCAAGTTTCCGCCGTATGACATCGTCGTAGTCGTTGCTGTTCTTGATGGCGTGATCGAAGATAGTCGGATTTGAAGTTAGCCCAGTCACCGAATGATCTTGGATATAGCTCACGAGCTTCCCGCTCGCCAGCATCCGGTGAGTAATATTGTCAAGCCAAATGCTCTGACCGATATTGTGAAGCCTTTGTGTCGCTTTCATTGTTTTCCTCTCACAAAGAACAATGCTGCCTACGTGTAACCATCTACGATTCGTCTGGACGGTACCTGTCATTTCTAGACTTCTATTCCGATAAAACTGTGCTGCTAGGGTTATGCCAGCCTCCGTGTGCGGCGATCATCGCATCAGCCGCTTTCGGTCCCCACGTGTTTCGGTTGTAAGGGCGTACCTTCTGATGAGTCTTGAGGACCGGATCGATAACTGTCCAAGCGGCTTCCACCGCATCTTCGCGCGTAAAGAGTGCGCCATCACCATGCATGGCATCGCCCAACAATCGCTCGTAGGGTGTTTCCTCGCCGGGCCGATCATCTGAAAGATAAAGCTCTCGCTGCTCGCCTACGTAATCCTTTCCCGCGAGTTTGACACGAGCTGCGAGGGCTATGGCTGAGTTGGGCGAGAGCCGAAAGCGAAAGTAGTTCGGCCTGCCAGACACCGATTCGGCATCAGCGAAAAGCTTCTGCGGCGGCGGCTTCAACTCCACCAGAATCTCGGTCGCAGTGTCCGGCAAATACTTGCCGGAGCGCAGGTACCACGGCACACCATCCCAACGCCACGAATCGATGAAGAGCTGAAGTGCACAAAAGGTTTCAACATCTGAGCGCTTCGCCACGTCAGGTTCCAGGCGGTAGCCAGAATACTGGCCTCGCACCAAGTCATCTGGCCTTAGTGAACGCATGGCCCTGAAGACCTTGGCCTTCTCGCTGTGCACAGCTCCGAAGTCTCTGTATGCAGGTGGCTCCATGGCGAGAAGTGCAACTACTTGGAAGAGGTGATTCTGTACCACATCGCGCAGGCAGCCGGCGGTTTCATAAAACGCTCCACGCTTTCCCACACCGAAATCTTCGGATAAGGTTATCTGCACACTGGCCACGTAATTGCGGTTCCAGATCGGCTCCAGAAACGAATTCGCAAAACGAAAGTAGAGGATATTCATGATCGCTTCTTTTCCGAGGAAGTGATCGATGCGGAAGATTGAATCTTCAGGGAACACTGAATGTGCGACTTCGTTGAGTTTCCGCGCGGAAGCTAAGTCACGCCCGAAAGGTTTCTCGACAATGACTCTTCCGTGTTCGGCCAACTTCGCGGCGCCAAGCCCTCGAATCACCGTTTCGAAGAGCGAAGGCGGAATGGCCAGATAGTGCGCGGGGCGCCGGGCGCTACCTAATGCTTCTTTGATCGCAGTGAAGGTTCCAGGTGCTTTATAGTCTCCGCTCACATACTTGAGTAGAGAGAGAAGGCGTTCGAGCGCGCGTTTGTTATCGACACCGCCCGCACGCTCGATGCTGTCTGTCACACGCCGGTGCAGACGCGTCAGACTCCACTTTGGAAAGGCGACGCCGATGACCGGAACCTTGAGGGTACCGCGCTTCACCATTGCATAGAGTGCGGGAAATATCTTCTTATGGGCCAGATCGCCCGTTACGCCGAAGATCACTAACGCATCTGACTGAGATTTGGCCATCATGCGCCCGCCTTGTCGCCAGCGGCCTTTTCGTCGTGGCCGCCGAACTGATATCGAAGGGCCGACAACAGTCTTTCTGCGAAGTTGTCTTCACCGCGCGAACTGAAACGTTCGTAGAGCGCGGCGCTAAGTACAGGAGCAGGAACCGACTCGTCGATGGCGGCGGTGATGGTCCATCGCCCTTCCCCCGAATCGGACACGCGGCCAGCGTACTTCGCAAGGTCCGGACTATCAAGGAGCGAGATGGCAGCCAAGTCCAACAACCACGAAGAGACGACACTGCCACGACGCCAGACCTCAGCAATGTCAGCAATATTCAGGTCGTACAGATAGTGTTCGGGGTTGCGCAACGGCGTAGTCTCGGCATCCGCAGTGCGTTGTTGCTTGCCGACGTTAGCATGGCGCAGGATGTTCATCCCCTCTGCATAAGCGGCCATCAAGCCATACTCGATGCCATTGTGGACCATCTTGACAAAGTGGCCTGCGCCACTGGGACCACAGTGCAGATAGCCGTGTTCTGCGGTGCTGGTGGCCTTCTCCCTGCCGGGTGTGCGGGGGACGGAATCAATGCTGGGGGCAAGAGCATAAAAGATGGGGTCAATGCGCTGGACGACCGCATCATCGCCGCCGATCATCAGGCAGTATCCTCGCTCCGCCCCCCAGACTCCGCCACTAGTACCTGCGTCCACATAATGAATACCCTTCGGCTTGAGCTCGGTCGCGCGGCGGATGTCGTCGTGATAGTGCGAATTTCCACCATCGATGATCACGTCGTCAGCTTTGAGGAGCGGAACGATGCCCGTCAGCGTTGCATCCACCACGGCAGCCGGTACCATCATCCACACGGTGCGGGGTGTGTTCAGCTTGCTCGCAAACTCTTCCAGAGAATTCGCGCCAATGGCGCCCACTTTGACGAGTGCCAGCACGGCTTCCGGATGGATATCATAGACAACGCATGGATGGCCAGACCGCAAAAGACGCCGCACCATATTGGTCCCCATTCGGCCCAGCCCGATCATACCCAGTTCCATGCGGTTCTCCTCCCAAATTCAGTACCACGCAGCCAGTAGAAAGCGAACCCCTCGATCAGCCGAAAGAATGCCGGCCAATCCATCTACTACCACTCCTTCAGACCGGAACTCCATGGCTCTCCAGCGCCTGCACTTTGGCTACCCTGCGCTCGTGACGTTCGGCCCCGCTGAAGCGTGCCTTCAGAAACGTCTCAATCAGCTCCCAAGCCAGCGCCGGCCCAATCACCTGCCCACCAAGAGAAAAGACATTCATGTCGTCGTCTTCAACGCCCTGATGAGCGGAGAATACGTCGTGTATAAGTCCGGCGCGCACACCTGCAACTTTGTTAGCGCAGATGGATGCGCCCACGCCACTGCCACAGAGCGCGACTCCGCGATCAACTGTGCCAGCAGCTACTGCCCTGGCTAGTGGAATAACGTAATCCGGATAATCGTCTCCGGGGGTTGGTTGAGCCGCGCCGAAGTCAATGACCTCATGGGCAGCACCGCGCAGCGAATTCGCTATCTGCTCTTTCAGAGCGAAGCCGCCATGGTCCGAAGCGATTCCTACACGCATGATGCCTTCTCCTTAAGCTGGTCGAGCACATGATGAGCCTGCCTGCAGACGTTCTCTACTGTGAAGCCATAGTGCTCCATCACGACCGGTCCAGGGGCAGATGAACCGAAGGTGTCGATCCCAACAACGGCGATCCTGGGGCCAACAAAGGACTGCCATCCTATAGGAGAACCAGCCTCAATCACCAGGATCGGCACGTCCACCGGCAGGATCTTATCTCGGTAATTGTCCGATTGCGACGCAAAAAGGTTAGTGCTCGGCATGCTCACCACTCTCGCGTGCACACCTCCCGTCGCTAGCCTTTCGCGAGCTTCCAGCGCCAAATGTACTTCTGATCCCGTAGCGATCAGAATGATGTCTGGACCAGCAGTTATCGGAGAATCGGCGAGGATATAACCACCCAACGGAACTCCAGCAGGAATAACTGGATAGGAACCTATGTCGAGTACAGGAAGACCCTGCCGTGTCAGCACCAATGCAACAGGCCCTTGCTTTCTTCCTATCGCCACTCGCCATGCGGCAACAGTCTCGTTGGCATCCGCTGGCCGAAGGACGGTCATTCCAGGAATTGATCGCAGGCCGATAAGCTGTTCTACCGGTTGGTGAGTCGGGCCGTCCTCACCCATACCGATGCTGTCGTGAGTGAAGATATAAATCACCGGAAGAGCGTTCATCGCGGCAAGGCGCATAGGAGGACGCATGTAGTCACAAAAGACAAAGAAGGTGCCGCCGTAAGCAATGAGTCCACTATGTAAAGCCATGCCATTCAAGATGGCGCCCATTGCATTCTCGCGGATGCCAAAGTGCATGTTGCGCCCGGCCCCGTCTTCTGGCTCAAAGCTGCCTGCACCCTCGATGTTTGTGTGCGTGCTGGGTCCAAGATCGGCGGAGCCACCCATCATCTCTGGCAAACGCGAGCCGAGTATCTCAATCACTTTCCCTGAAGCGACCCGTGTAGCCATCGGCCCATCTGCCGAAACAAACTCCGGTAGATCGGTGTCCCAACCTTTAGGTAAATCCCTACTAATTACCCTCTGGAACTCAGCAGAAAGGTCCGGGTGTTCTTGCGCAAATGTCTTGAATCGTGACTCCCATTCCACTTGTGCGGCGCTTCCGCGAGCCACGGCTCTTCGAAAATGTTCCGACGCCTCCTCGGGAATGTGGAAGGTCGGCGAGACAGGCCAGCCCATAGCCTCCTTGGTAAGCTGCACCTCTTCGACACCGAGAGCTTCTCCGTGAGCCGCTGCGGAGTCCTGTTTGTGCGGACTGCCAAAACCAAGGTGCGTACGCACGGCAATCAACGACGGACGGTCCCTTTCATCGCGTGCGTTCTTCAACGCGAGCGCAACTTCTTCGACGTCGTTGCTCCGTTCTACTCGCTGCACCTGCCAACCGAACGCGGCGAATCGCGCCATTCGATCCTCGGTGAATGTCAGCTCCGTACTTCCTTCGATCGTGATGTGATTGTCAGCGTAAAGAACGATGAGTTTCCCAAGATGCTGGTGACCAGCGATCGATCCAGCCTCCGAGGAGATTCCTTCCTCCAGATCGCCATCGCTGACAAGTACGTAAGTGTAGTGATCCACTATCTGGTGACCGGGCCGATTAAAACGTGCCCCAAGCGCGACCTCAGCAATGGCCATGCCCACCCCGTTTGCAAGGCCCTGGCCCAAAGGTCCTGTAGTAGCCTCGACGCCCGGAGTCTTGCCATACTCCGGATGACCCGGCGTGCGGCTGCCCCACTGACGAAACCGTTTCAGTTCTTCAAGAGGCAGATCGAACCCGGTAACGTGGAGAAGCGCGTAGAGCAACGCACATCCATGGCCGGCCGACAGAATAAAACGGTCGCGGTCTGGCCAGTGTGGATCGTGTGGGTTGAACTTGAGCGATCTATCCCAGAGAGCATACGCCATGGCTGCCGACCCCATTGGCAGTCCAGGATGGCCCGAGCTGGCCTTCTGCACCATGTCCACTGCCAGGAAGCGGAGCGTGTTGATACACAACTCGTCCAATGCAGGCGGAGCGGTTGTTGTGAATGTTGCAGAAGCTGCCATGGCGGCTTTACCTTTCACTGTTGAAATGCGTTGAACATCGCACAGATACTCGATACCTTAAGTTGCATCTAGCGTATAAACACGCTACATCTTGAGGCCAATCTCGTTGCACTCCGGGTGCTTGCATTGGCAAGGTGTCTTCGGACTCTTTGGGTCCGCGCAGGATGTGCTGCAATGCTTCTTGCCGCTTGCGGGCTGACAGTTACAGCCAGGATGTTCGCACTTTTGTGTGGTAGTCATAAACGCTCCTCTTTTCTGAACATGCCTTCGATCTTTTGAAGACTCTGTTATTTAAAGAATGATCCGCATTCTCATCCCAAGCAGTGCGGTCGTATAGGTCTTGATTGCATAGATAGGGTGGCTTGAGACTTCCAAATCCGGCCCCATATCTACACTCATCGTTATCCGAACAGCAAAGCGTTGACGCAAGCTAGACTCCTCAGCAAGCTGCAGAAGCAGTTTCACGGTGTCGTCCGTTATGCCGTTCTTCGAATAATTGAAGTAGATTCCTGCCGCCTCAAGCTTGAGACGTTTCCCTCGTTTTGGGTCCTGATCGAAAAGATCTCTAATGTGGAGATGGCGGTTCTTCGCGGCATGGGTCTCAAGAGCCTTCGATGCCTCGCATTCAATGAGTGATGCAATGCCCTTTGTCATCTTCACTTCACCTTTGATTCGCCTGTGTGCTCAATATCCAAGTTTCATCCAACGTCTACCATGACTCAATTGACTTCGATAGAGCATTCGCACAGGTCTTGTCACGTAGGGAGAAGACGGCAGGACTTCAATCCCCGCCTGCCCTCACTTTCCTGTGGACTTTGGAGATTCAAGTCATTTGCGAGACCAGCATCTCATCCGCACCCTCGCTTTTCTGCCCCTTTTAGCTCATCCAATCGCGAGATAAACACATCTGCCTGCTTCATATGAACTGTGCAATAGAGCTCGGCTATTGCTTTACTCCTGGGAGAATAATTATTGTTTTTTGTCAATTTAATTCCGACTGCTTCTTCAGCCGGACAAGAACGACTGTCGAATTCATCCACACGCGCTGGATAAAGACTCCGGTGGCGCGCCTAATACGACCTGAACAGTATCCTTCGCTTGTGCTGCCGGAGGGTGGAAGATACGGCATGTCGTCTGGAATACAGTACAAAGAAGGCCCTGACCCAGATTTTGCAGTACTTCAACCCAGGTTTGTTAGGCCTTCAATACCGCGGAAGGGAGCAAAACTGACCAGCAGTTCAGAGAACGAAGGGGCATGGTGCTAGAAGGAGAGATTATCCATGCCAAAGCAATTTGAGAATCCAGAAGCAGAGAAACTCGAGAACGAGACCGTATCCGACACAACTCCAGAAGAGACAATCCTGCGCATTGCTGAAAAGGCAGCTGAGCAAGCCGCAAAGACAGAAAAGCACTACGACAGCGACCACACCATTTTTTCAAACTGACCGATCTGAAAGGACATCGTCGTGGCTGACGTTCCAGTGGTCCGATTCATCCCGAAAGAGATACTAGTACCCATCGACTTTAGCCACTCATCCAAGGTGGCTCTGGACACTGCGGCAGATCTTGCCCTTCATTTCCACTCCGAACTCGTACTTGTAAATATCGTTCCGTGCTTCTCCATCTTCGCTTTGTCATACTCAATTCCAGACACTGCCCTTGAACAGAAGATGAGGGAACGTGCAGAGCAGCTCCTAATGAAGTGCTGCGAGACTCTCACAGCCAGTGGAGCGACTTCGCGTTATTGCATTAGAACTGGCAACAATACAGCTGAGAACATCGTCGACTTGGTTGACAGTGAGCATATCGATCTCTTGGTAATCTCCACACATGGCATCTCTGGTTGGCATCCATTGGTCTTCGGCGCGGTTGCAGAAAAGGTCGTGAAGCTTGTACAGTGTCCTCTCTTGCTCCTTCGCTCAGCCAAGCCCGAGACCAATGAGACACATACAACTGTTCGATCCATGGAGTGGTGGTAGCGACTTGGCAATTGGTACGCAGTTTCGTCTGAATGAGTCTTGGTGTATTTCTACGTTTCTGAGGCAACAACATACGCTGGTTCAGAACGGTCTTCATGGCACAGCCGTAGCGTACAGCTCATAACTTAATGTGTAAGGTTAGATGCTGTGAATTGAAGAGTTTTTGACACCGGAACTGGAGGATCACATCTGCTCCTTAAATGTCGGATCGGTCGTTTCGGTGCATGGCGGCGTAGTAGATGTGAGGTTTGACCGTCGGCTACCGCCAATTTTCTCCGTTCTGCACACCGGAGTTGACGGCAAAATCATTGTCGAAGTCATGGCGCAACTTGGCACGAATCGCGTGCGAGGCATTGCATTGACACCGACTCAAGGCTTGTTTCGCGGCATGCGGGTCGAGGATTCGGGGAAACCGCTTCAAGTGCCGGTAGGCAAAGAAGTGTTGTCACGAATGTTCGATGTCTTTGGCTCCGTGATTGATCGCAAGCCAGCACCACATGACGTGCAGTGGCGAACCATTCACCGCACGCCGCCACCACTCTCTGAGCGCTCGACGAGATCAGAGATTTTTGAGACAGGAATCAAGGCTATCGACGTTCTGGTCCCATTGGAGCGAGGAGGTAAGGCAGGATTGTTTGGGGGAGCAGGCGTAGGAAAGACAGTTCTTCTTACAGAGATGATTCACAACATGATCAGTCATCAGCACGGCATGAGCATTTTTTGCGGGATTGGTGAACGCTGCCGCGAAGGTGAGGAACTGTACCGCGAAATGAAAGATGCGGGTGTTCTTGACAACATGGTAATGGTTTACGGTCAGATGAACGAACCTCCTGGAAGTAGATTTCGTGTAGGAGACGCGGCGCTGACAATCGCTGAATATTTCCGCGACGACGAGCATCGGGACGTTCTTCTGCTGATCGACAATATCTTTCGCTTTATTCAGGCTGGCATGGAAGTATCTGGGTTGCTTGGAGAGATGCCTTCAAGACTGGGCTACCAATCAACCATGAGTACCGAGCTATCCGGGTTAGAGGAGCGCATTGCCAACACCCATGCTGGAGCCATCACTTCAATCCAGGCTGTGTATGTGCCAGCCGACGATCTGACAGACCCTGCCGCGGTACATGTGTTTTCGCATCTTTCCGCGTCGATTGTACTATCTCGCAAACGGGCAAGCGAAGGGCTGTACCCAGCAATTGATCTGCTCCAATCAAGCTCAAAAGTTGCCACTCCCGGCATCGTTGGGGAGCGACATTACAAGTTAGCACAGGAGATCCGACGGACTCTGGCTCAGTACGAATCTTTAAAGGATATTGTGGCGATGCTCGGCATGGAACAACTTTCCGTAGAAGACCGGAATGCGGTCGCGCGCGCACGCCGGCTGGAGCGATTCCTGACGCAACCGTTTTTTACGACAGAGCAGTTCAGCGGAATGAAAGGGAAACTGGTAAGCCTGAAGGACTCACTTGACGGCTGTGAGCGCATTCTTCGCGACGAATTCAAGGATTACCCGGAGAGAGCGCTTTATATGATCGGCGCAATTTCAGAAGTAAAGAAGATGGAGTCTGGTAAGCCAGAAGTCTCGAAGGCTGAACCACAGCCACTCGCTGCAGGAACGAGTCCCCCATGAATCTTAAGATCGTGCTCCCGTTTGGTGTCTTTGTGGACCAGCACAATGTACTTCGAGTTGTCGCCGAGACCACCAACGGGTCGTATGGGTTCTTCCCAAACCGGCTAGACTGCGTAGCAGCACTGGTGCCTGGCATTCTTACTTATGAATCGAAGGATCACGGAACAATCTATGCTGCGGTTGACGAAGGAGTACTGGTAAAGAAAGGTGCTGAGGTAACGGTATCCGTGCGCCGTGCCATTAGCGGATCGGATTTGAAGCAACTCAAGGACGCTGTCGAGCGTGAGTTCCTGGAGGTTGACGAGCAAGAGCGAAATGTTCGCAGTGCGGTTGCGAAGATGGATAGCGGTTTGATTGGGCGATTGGCGGAGTTTGAACATGAACGATGAGCGCAGAGATGATTCCTTGTCGGAGGATGCAGAGTTTGTCCGTCAGGTGGCCGCAAAGACTGCCGAAAAGCTCCGGGCGCAACGCAATGGTCAAAGTGTCTGGTCTGGTCTCGGCATGTCTGGGCTTATTGGTTGGTCAGTAGCAGTTCCCACTGTTCTAGGAGGAGTAATAGGCTTGTGGTGGGACAAACACTATCCAGGCACACATTCATGGACATTGATGCTGCTCGCAATCGGGCTTTGTATCGGTTGCGCAAATGCATGGCATTGGGTAGATCAGGAGAACAAGGCTATTCAGGATGAACGTGAGGACAGACATGAATGAAGCGTTGGTTCTATTTGGAACTTTGCTCGTCGGCGCCCTGCTTGGAGCGTTCTTCTTTGGCGGCCTTTGGTGGACGATTCAAATGGGACCTCCATCTGAATGGTCTGGATTAGTGTTTTCCGCCAGCTTCCTTCTTCGAATTGCTGTTGCCATTACAGGTTTCTATCTCGTCTCACGTGGTGATTGGCGCAGGTTGGTGGCCTGCCTGGCTGGCTTTCTTCTAGCGCGCATCACAGTCACTCGGCTCATACGCATTCCTGCTGCAAATGGAACACGGATCTTTGCAGAAGGGAGAGAATGATGATGCTCAGCGTGAATCTCACCTCCGACCAACAGATCTATTGGCAGCACGGCTTTGTCAAGCTTAATGAAACCATCGTGACGACATGGGCATTGATGATCGCGATGGCAGTAGGCGCAAAGTTGATTACCGCTGGACTCGTGACCGAACGGGCCATTTCCCGTTGGCAGAGCGCGCTTGAAATCATTGTGACCGGTATAGAAGGGCAAATCAAAGAGGTAGGCCTCAGCAAACCACGAAAGTATCTTTCATTTCTAGGAACCCTATTTCTCTTTATTGGATTCTGCAGCGTGTGTATCGTCATTCCAGGATTTACGCCACCTACCGGTTCGCTCTCTACAACGGCAGCTCTTGCGCTGTGCGTGTTCATTGCTGTTCCCTTGTTTGGCATTCGGGAGCAGGGGGTTAGAGGCTATCTCAGGACATACATCAAACCCACCGTAATCATGCTGCCATTCAATATCATCAGTGAACTCTCCCGCACACTGGCGCTGGCTATTCGTCTATTTGGCAATATGATGAGTGGTGCGATGATCGTCGGAATTCTTCTTACCATCACACCTTTCCTCTTCCCTATCATCATGACGCTTCTCGGCCTGCTAACGGGATCCGTGCAGGCCTATATCTTCAGCATCCTGGCTACTGTTTACATTGCTGCCGCCACGACCGCGACGAAACCCAAGCCTGAGCTTCAGGCCCAACCTGAGCCGAGTCACGTGTAATCGGTCCAACAACAAAAGGACTTTTTATGGATAGCGCCACTCTTGTTGCAGTTGTATCCATCGCCACAGCCGGCATCACCACGGGTTTCGGCTGCATGGGACCGGCGCTCGGAGAGGGCCGGTCAGTTGCATCCGCGATGACCTCACTCGCGCAACAACCTGACGCCTCGTCCACTATTACCAGGACTCTATTTGTAGGCTTGGCAATGATTGAGTCCACAGCTATCTACACCTTTGTTGTTTCCATGATCCTGATATTCGCTAATCCGTTCTGGAACCATTTTCTTTCGCAAACCGCGGGGAAGTAAGTAATGCTTATTGACTGGTTCACTGTCGGAGCTCAAATTGTTAATTTCCTCATTCTGGTTTGGCTGTTGAAGCATTTTCTCTACAAGCCAATCCTCGATGCTATCGAAATGAGAGAAAAGCGAATCGCCAAAGAACTTGCCAACGCCGATGCGAAAATGGCAGAGGCCGAGAAGGAGCGTTCCGACTTTGAAGCCAAGAACAAAGTATTCGATCAACAGCGCAGCGCCCTCACCGCCAAGAGCACTGAAGAAGCGAAGGCGGAGCGCGAGCGCCTTATCGATCAAGCCAACAAGGATGTGGAGATCTTGCGGGCGAGCCAGGCGGATGCCCTGCGCGCAGATCAAATTCGGTTGGGAAGAGATATTACCGTTCTGGCCGAAAAAGAGGTCTTTGAGATTGCGCGAAAAACGCTCGCGGATTTGGCTAGCGTCAGTCTTGAAGAACGGGTTGGGGAAGTGTTCACGCGCCGTCTTCGAGACTTGGATTCGAAATCGAAACTGTTGCTAGGCGCCGCTCTCCAGAACTCGTCCCAGCCCTCTCTTGTTAGCAGTGCATTCGAGTTGACACCCGAGCAAAAGGCTTCGATTCAGAATGCCTTCAATGAAACCTTTTCCGCGGATGTCAAGATCAGGTTTGGGAGATCACAGGATGCTATCTGCGGAATTGAGTTAACTGCGGGCGGTCAGAAGCTGTCCTGGAGCATTGCTAGTTATCTCACAGAGTTCGACAAGAAGATTTTCTCCATTGGAGACACTCATCCTGCGGCATCCAGCACACCAAAGCCAGATACAGTGCCCGAAGCGGGCGCTGTAGCGCTTGCTGAGGCTAAATGAACGCGCCCACTGGGGTATTTCAACCTGCCATCGAGGAAGCTTTCGCGGAACTGCGCCAAGTCCGAGAGGCGTTTCACCCTCAACTGATACCCCATGAAATTGGTATTGTCACCAAAGTATCTACAGGAATCGCCACGTTTACCGGGCTTCTGAGTGTAGGTTATGAGGAGATTGTCTCTTTCCCAGGCGACCTGCTTGGCATCGCCTTCAATTTAGATGAAGATGAAGTCGGCGTGATACTGCTTGGCGATTACCAGAACCTGCACGTGGGCGACGAGGTGCAGCGGACCGGGCGTGTGATGGATGTTCCGGTTGGAAACGGCCTGCTTGGACGGGTAATCGATCCATTGGGCAATCCGCTTGACGGCAAGGGTGCGTTAGTCGCAGAGCAGCGCCTCCCGGTTGAGCGTCCAGCACCGCCCATCATGGATCGTGCGGCTGTGAGCGTACCGTTGCAAACAGGCTTGAAGGCCATCGATGCACTTGTTCCCATCGGGCGAGGCCAGCGTGAATTGATTCTCGGTGATCGCCAAACAGGCAAGACTACCATTGCTATCGATACTATATTGAATCAGCGCGGACAAAATGTGGTATGCATCTATTGCGCGATTGGGCAGCGCGCGGCTGCTGTAGCCAAGGTGGTGGCCAACCTCGACAAGCAGGGTGCGATGGATTACACAGTTGTTGTAGTAGTCGAAGATAACAATGCGCCCGGCCTTGTCTACATTACGCCATACGCAGCAACCAGCATCGCGGAGTACTTTATGGAAAACGGGCGCGATGTTCTGATTGTCTATGACGATCTTACTCACCATGCACGCGCTTATCGTGAACTCTCGCTCTTGCTGCGCCGCCCGCCAGGGCGTGAAGCCTTCCCTGGCGACATCTTCTATATTCATTCACGGATGCTGGAACGATCAACCCACCTCAGCAAGGAACGGGGAGGCGGATCTCTAACTGCGCTACCTATTATTGAAACAGAAGCACAAGATATCTCTGCCTATATTCCAACTAACTTGATTTCGATCACGGACGGCCAGGTATTTCTTTCACCGACGTTGTTTCAACTGGGAATACTTCCAGCAGTCGATATCGGCAAGTCCGTATCTCGTGTGGGTGGGGCTGCGCAAAGGGCGGCCTATCGTGCAGTTGCGGGGAACCTCAAGCTTGCTTACTCTCAGTTCGAGGAACTGGAGGCATTCGCAAAGTTCGGAACCCGCCTTGATGAGGCGACGCAAAAGACGATTGGCCACGGAGAACGCATTCGTGCCTGCCTCAAGCAATCCGAATCTCATCCCGTGTCCATGATCGAACAGATCATCGTCCTTCTGGCTTTGACTGCAGGACTCTTCGACCCCCTGCCACTCGACAAAGTGATGGACGCCGAATTAGCGCTTCACAAAGCCGTCTCTGATATTCCATCAGAGGTTGCCGGGCGATTGACGTCAGCCGAAACGTTCAGCGATGACGATCACAAGGCAATTCTCGAAATCGCAACACAAGCGCTGGTTTCAATGCAGCCTGCGCCAGCGACCAAGCCAGCAACGAAGCCTGCACCATGAGCAGATCCATTGAAAACCTATCGAGGACAATCGCCGGAGCAACCGATCTGGAGGCTGTTGTTCGCTCAATGAAGGCGCTTGCCGCATCGAGCATTGGACAATATGAAAAAGCAGTCCACTCGCTCGACAACTATGCGAGTACAGTGGAACTCGCACTGACAGCCTGTTTCCGGTATGCCGGGCAGGGTTACGACACAGCAGCAGAGAGCTCGCAGATAAAGCGCAACATCGGAGCCATTGTCTTCGGATCAGACCAGGGATTGGTTGGGCGGTTCAACGAAGTGGTCGTGGAATATGCCGTTCGCACCCTCAAGGATCTGCCCGGCACAGTCACGAAGATATGGCCACTCGGGGAGCGCATCCATGCCCTTCTGGCCGATTCCGGACAGCCGACTGCCGGGATTTTGACTGTGCCTAGTTCGGTCAATGCCATTACTGGTCTCGTAGGACGTATTCTCATCGACGTCGAAGCCGCTCGGGAGCGGGGTGAGGTGGTTGAGGTATACCTCTTCCACAACCATCCAGGGTCCGGAGCAGTCTACGAACCCATGGGCAAGCGACTGCTGCCGCTGGATCTTGCATGGCAGAAAAAACTTGCTGCCAAGCCGTGGCCAACGACAATGCTCCCGGAAGTAATCAAGGGGCTCAAGTCTCCGCTCCACGCATTCATACGGGAATACCTGTTTGTCTTGCTCTTTCAGGCTTGCGCCGAATCGCTCGCCAGCGAGAACGCCAGCCGCATGGCTGCAATGCAACGCGCGGAGAAGAATATAGACACTATTCTGGAAGACTTGCATCGCAAGTTGCACAGCATTCGCCAGGAGTTGATAGACGAAGAGCTATTCGACGTGATATCGGGCTATGAGGCTCTCAATGATATTGGACGGTAAACCTAATGAATGATCGCCTCATGGTATCTTCTCTTTTATATCGGTCGACCTGAACAACTGCGACCAACTCATTCCGGTATAACTATCATTTCTGACTCAACAATGCAGAAACTATGTATTTCATATTTCGTTTGATCATAGTGACTCAGTCGGCACTTTCTACCTACGCCTCTTAATGTCTGTCCAGCATGATTTCCCAGTTGCTATCAACTGCATCAAGTCAACACTAGGTTGTAGCGCCGCGTTGACTTGATGCTGAATTCAGGGCCGTCTCCCGGTTAGCAGGTTGATTATTAGAACAATCAACGCTACGACCAAAAGAAGATGAATAAGTCCTCCTGCTATATGGAAACTAAAACCCAGCACCCATAACAACAGGATAATGACAAAGATTGTCCAAAGCATAGATCCTCCGCAGTCGTAATAGGCGCACCAGAATCATCGAACAATCCGGTGCGCCCAAACGTTGTCAGCACTGGCTGTTAATTGGATGCAACGGCCTGCGCCTTGGCGCCCCTGACAGCATTCAGAAACGGCTCGGCAGAGGCGGGGGTTGCAACTTCTCCATGCAGAATACGGTGCGTAGAAACTTCGTGCCCGTAAATAGCTTCGGTGGAATCGTCGTCACGGCGAATCGAAGCGCCTGTCAACGTAAGGCCGGCAAAGAGACCCTTGGCTCGTGAATAGGTAAGAACTTCAGTATTCAGTTTCCAGTCAGTATCAGCAGAGGCGTGACGCCCAACCGGACCGGCCGCGGCGGAAGCATCCCCGCCAAGCTCAAAATTGCTGTTGATCAAGTGCTGCATACCGCGATCACCCTGGATGATCATGACCAGGTCAACGCCTTCGATTCCGATCTGCAAGCCCCAGCTACCGCCGGTAATGGTAAAGAACGCAGGCGCGCTCCAACCGTTTGCAGTCCTGCAGGTGGCAACGCCTCTGCCGTTCTCGGCGCCGAATACAAAGCCACCCTTGAGCATATGGGGAACAACGGCCACACACTTTGCGTGATCGAGAACCTCCTCTGGAATGCCACGGTCGGGGGCCGACATAATCTCGTGGAGCACCGCTCCAGCGTGATCCAAGCGGTCAACCGATGCTTCTTTTCCAGACCCGGCCCAGCAAACACCTGTCATGCTGAGAATTGCTGCCAACGCGATAAGATTTTTCACTCTGTCCACCTTTTCTACCCATGCGCAGCGTCACTTTCTTTCCGCGCACTGAGGCGCAATAGGTAGTTTCCACTTTAGAGGTGAAAGAGGTTGTCGTCTGAGCAAGAACGCTCAACGTTCAGAATGGGTTGGACATGACGTTTCGCGCGAAGTATATTCACCCTGCGAACCCCGACTATTAATATGTTGGCACAAGAGGATTGGGCTCGCTTTCCAGCGAGCCCGCTCAAGAGGCATTTTTTGGGGGGAGCCGCATAAGGCAGGATTCGGTTTGATGGGGGAGGAGCTACGAGGATAAGAAGGTTGCAGGTCTTCAGAAGTACCTCTTATGACAATTTACTTTATTGATATACATAGAGTCATTCTGTTCACTATTGCTCATATTCTCACAAACTTGTCCGTTACCTGCATTCTTTGTCCTGGCCATGGTCCGAATAGCTCAGAACATCACTCCTTCTATCGCTAATCTCAATCAAGCATATGAAGAATGGCGCCAATTCAACGATTGCGAGGAGAATTTATGAATAAGGATAGCGTGATGGGCATGATTGACGGAGTGGCTGGAAGCGCCAAGCGCAAAGTAGGCGAGTTGACCGATAATCCAAAGTTACAGGTCAAGGGCATGGTTCAACAAGCGAAGGGCAAGGTTGAGACCGCATGGGGCAAAACGAAAGAGGCAATCAGTGATGCCACCAAGGATGCCGAATTGCATATTGACACCCATGTGCATGTGGCAGTGAGGGATCCAAATGCAGATACTGAACAGGGTAAGGGTAAGTAGATACGATTTCAGCGTTCTGGTCACAATCAGGCGGGTTTCCGTTGAAAACACGCGTGAAAGAGGATGGATCATGCTCACTTCAGAATCATTGAAACACACCCGCCAGATTTCCGACGCACGCCCTATCGACAAAGGATCGTCGTTGGGAACTCAGATAGTTTTGCTATTACTGGTAGCTGTTCTGCTCGTCGGGTGCCAATCGAAAGAGAAGCAGGCCCTGGATCAGGCCAAGACGCAGGCGGCTGCAACCGGGCAGGCCCAGCAAGTGGTTTCTATTGACAAGAATGGGATCACTACGACGACCGTCGTACAGCCGCCAGCGACGGGACAGAAGGACGAGGTCATTACCACCACGGCGACACCACCGCCAGCAGGATCGACCATCCCGGCCCCAGCTGCGCCCGCGGTTTCCGCAGTACCACAGCCGCCTCCAGCACCTGTTAGCGTGAACATCCCGGCCGGTACGACACTGACGATCCGTATCGATCAACGCATTAGCGTAAAGACCAGTCGTGCTGGAGACACGTTCTCCGGCGAAGTCGTGGAACCCATTCTGACCAGCGACAATCGTGTGCTACTGCCCAAGCTTACTCCTGTGAACGGCTTGGTGGATGTGTCGCACCGGCGTGGCCACTTCAAAGGCAGTTCGCTACTCGAGTTGCGGCTAACTTCACTGACACTAAACGGGGCCACATATCCGCTTACGACAAAGGATCTGGCTCGCAGCAAAAGAGGCAAGGGCAGACGATCAACGGCAATGATTGGCGGAGGCGCGGGGCTTGGCATGCTCGTGGGTGGCGTAGCCACAGGTGGAGTAGGATTGGTCGTTGGCGGCTTGGTGGGTGGTGGCGCTGGCACTGCGGCTGCGGGGCTCACAGGCAACCGGGATCTCGATATACCGGCTGAGTCTATCGTGCGCTTCAAGCTGTCGGACGATTTGGTGCTGCAGCCGGCACAGTAGTACACGGCCTTCTGCTCTTAGGGACGCTGATGCGTGTTGTAGAAGCCGTTCGCGGCCGGCATTTTTTGCCTGGCCGCGAGCTTTTTTTAGCGTTGGGCAGATGCCCGCCGACTAGGCCGCAACAAAATATGCCGAGCGATCAATCCGCCGGAAAAACATTTGCTTGCGACATAAGTTTCTCCGCTGCATCGATCTTGCGCATTCCGCGAATCTTGAAGACTCCAAAGCATATACCGACAACCAATAAACCGACAAAGACGCAAAGCAGTGGAGTTGACCACTTCTGTAAGTCTCCAGACCAAAGGCGGACAATCCTGCGTCCGTAGGTCACGCCGAGCCACGCGACAAGGGAGTAGCGCAAGCTGCGTGCGACTCCAAAGACCAGAAGAAAGCGCTTATGTGAGACACCAAGCGCTCCTGAGGCGAGTGCAAATGGCAAAAGCGGAATAGGCGGAGGAAGCACCGCTGGAATGAAAACAGCTAGAATTGGATGACGCTCGACCCATTTGACAATAGGGCCAAGAAGACGCACTGGTACATAACTGCGCAGCGCCGCTTCTCCACCTCTGCGGCCAATATACCAAGTTGAGTAGCCGCCCAGGATGCTACCTGAGATGGCGCAGAGAGTAAGCGACCACGGATCGCCGCTATGCGCAACCAGCCACAACAACAGCAGATCCGTACTGCCGGGCAAAGGCAACGGGATAACCGAAGAATCGATCACGGCAACTGAGAAGAGACCCAGCGCTCCCATGTGTGTAAGCCAGTGCGGCACCGCTGCAGCAGGCGGACTTGGCACAGACGTTTGAGCTGACGATTGAATAAAGATACTCATACACGCCTGTCCATCGGTTCGGTTGATGGCCTATTCTGCATTCACCGCATGCAGTGTAAACCAGTAATACCTTCTCCAGCAGAATTTACATCGAACGGGATGCAAAGCGAACATCGATAATAGCCCATCGAACGGGCGCAGTTCAGCGGGTTTAAACTTTAACGAATCGCAGCGAGGACATACTCGGCGAATCCAAAGCGGATGTGGTAGCCAGTCGGGCCAATTTCGCCAGGTATAGCTCATATACCTGCCTCAGTTGAATATTTCGCTGCTCTCGTTAGAATGTGCGACCCTCCGCCTGACTTCCATTCGAGTCCAGCCAGGAAAGAAGACTGCGAATACTCCCCGTGGCCAGTGCAATGCAGGAATCGGCTGCACCGTAATACAAATTAATTGTGTCGCCATCGGCTCCGATGGTTTGCCCGCAAGGGAAGACAACATCGTTTACGTCCCCGCTCCGTTCGTAGGGAGCCTCTGGTCCAAAGATCCAGGAGTTTCCCCGTTGCAGACAGATATCCGGCCTTTCTAAATCGAAGAGTGCAAGTCCAAGCCGATAAATACTTCCCGAAGCAGTCTGCCGCACGCCATGATAAATCACCAACCAGCCTTTGGCGGTTTCAATCGGAGGTGAGCATAGACCGATCTTGTTTGCGTCCCACCATCCACCACGCCGCGCTTCGAGCATAATCTTGTGGCTTCCCCAATGCCGCAGGTCCGGCGAATAGGAGATCCATATATGAGCTCCCAAAGCCGTCATTGGACGATGAATGAGAGCCCAGCGCCCCCCAATCCTACGAGGCAGTAATGCCGCATCTTTGTCCTCCGGCGACATGATCACACCAAAACGCTCAAAGCTGCGGAAGTCCTTTGTCAATGCTAGTGAAACGCCAGGACCACCTCTCGCGAACGATGTGTAGGCTACCGCGTACTGCTCGAGCTCTGGGACATACGTTATGCGTGGATCCTCGATGCCCCATATCTCTTCCGGATACTCAAGAGGGCTTGCCAACAACGTTGGGTGAGGATCAATCCGCCAACCATCAACACCATTAGAGGACCGTGCAGCACAAAGATGCGACAAGCCGCTACGGTCTTCGACACGACAAAGCAGAAGAGTATCGCCATCAGCCAACAAAACAACCCCGGCGTTCATGACGCTGTTGATGGGATAAAGCCAATTATCTCTGCTTAGGAGCGGATTGCCCGCGTAGCGCGAAAACAGTGGCTGATCGGCGTTGTATGGCCCATGATTTTGCTGAGCGACAACAACAGCCTCTGCTGAAACATCCGTTAGATTGATCGAATTCAATGGGAGATACTCATTCCATGATGCAGTTCTTCAACGCCTGCAACCTTAGCCGCCTGCATTTCCAGCAGCGCCATGAGAAAGGAAAGCGTCGATTCCGCGCCCTGATTCTCGTTTACGCGATCAGGATGAAGGCCATCTCTGCATCCACCTGTCATTGCATCATACAGGGAAACCTGCAGATCGTTTTTCCCAAGAAACCATCGGAAAGCTTTGTGCGCCTCTTCAAGCCATTGGCTCTCTTCCGTTAGCCTATATACCTCTAAGCAAGTTGAGACAGTCGCGCAGGCCTCAACTGGCTGCTGATCGAAACGCGCTTTTTCACTTCCTTCGATAAAGAATCCGTTGGAGCCGATCGGAACGAATACGTTCTCATCGTCGCGGTGCTGCTCTGCAACAAGCCACTTCAGAGATTCCATTCCGGCTTCAATCATCCTTTGGTTGTCACTTCGCCAACCAGCTAGAATAAGCGCCTGCGAAAGCCTCGCATTCGAGTAGGATAGACTCTTCTCGAACCACCTCCAGGTATCGGTATGACAACGGTCGTAGATGTCGAGGAGTCGATTTGCTAGCTCGTTACGAACGCCCTGCATCGATCGATCTCCTGGAAACCAATCCAGATATGCTTGGATGCCAAGGATGCTATACGCCCAGGCACGGGGACTGGTAAATTTGAGTGTTGCCGGAACAGCGGCCTCGAAAAGTCTTCCCGCAGCACCTCTCAAGCCTGCGTTTTGCGAGACTCCAAGCACCTTTCCAAGCGACCACAATGCACGTCCATGACTATCGTCTGACCCGAAGTTTTCAAGCCACCTGCGGTCATAATCGAGAAAATTCCTGAACCTCCCGGAATCAGCGTGAAAGGCCAGCCAAAGAAACGACAGGTAGCGTTGAGATAGGTTTGGATATCCACGCCGATCGGCGTACTCTGGGTTTTCGTCGAGGAGAACGGAGACGATCAGCGCTCGCGCGTTGTCGTCTGTGGTATAGCCCTCTCGCGTGTTTGGCAATGTGAAGATGGCGTGCTGTAGTATGCCCGTGTCGTCGGTCATGTTCAGGAGATGATTGGTATTCAGAAAAGGCAAATCCCCTATCGGGTTCATTGCTGGATCGCCCATCTGTGCGGCCCTAGGATGCAATGAGCGCTCAAAGCGTGCCCGTTGAAAACTCGCCATATAGGCTCGAGCCGTCTTCTCCCAAGTTGTACTACGGGAGTGAAGATAAGCTCGCTTGCGCATTGCATGCCGCTTCGCGTCGTTTTCGAGCAATGAAAGAACTGCCTCAGCTATTGCGCTTGGATCCTGAAATGGAACTATTACGCCACGGTCCTCTGCTAGCAGTTCCTTTGCGTGCCAGTAAGGCGTTGAGACAATCGCCTTCCCTGCACCCATCGCAATCGCAAGCGTGCCAGATACTACCTGAGCCTCATGCTGATATGGCGTAATGTAGATATCGGCTGATCCCACATGCTCGACAAGTTCGTCAGCGCTCACGAAGCGATTATTGAGGATCAGATGATCTTCAACGCCTAGCTGTTCAGCCAGTGCTTGTAACCCCTCACGGTAACGCTCGCCCTCGTGCCGGCGAATATGCGGATGCGTTACACCGGAAACAAGATACACCACATTTGGCTGTCGCGCGAGAATCGCAGGCAGTGCCTGAATTACGTTCTCGATACCCTTGTTCGGAGAGAGCAGCCCAAATGTAAGTAAGACGGCCTTACCTTCCGTGCCGAACTTGTCTTTGAAGAAATTGGGATCCATGAAGGGGATATCTGGAACGCCATGCGGAATTACATCGATCTTTCCACTTGGAACTGCGTACACATTGCGCAGAAGTTCCGCTGCCAGCTCACTCATCACCACCATTCGATCTGACAGTTGTGCAATTTCTTCGAGCACCATCCTCTGATTCAGATCTGGATCACGCAGAACCGTATGCAGTGTTGTGACAAGCGGCATCTTCAGCTTGCGCAGCAATGCCAGTATATGGCTGCCAGATTTTCCGCCGTAGATTCCATATTCATGTTGCAAGCAGACAAGATCGTTTCCATTGAAATTAAGAAATTCAGCAGCACGGTCATAGGAGAGAATATCTTCTTGGGTTATCTCCAACCGCACCTGCTTTGGATAGTCATAGTTTGAATCAGGATCATTCACCGGGATCGTAAACAGGCACCCCTCACCATACTCAGCAGCAAGCGCTGTACACAGATCTGTGGTGAACGTCGCGATGCCGCATTCACGCGGAAGATAGTTTCCAATAAACGCGATTCGGGTCGGCAAGGGTAGTCTACTCGCCTTCAATGCGAGAAGAGACGTAACCTCCGGAGTATTCTCTACAGATGTATGGTCATATTGCATTTTCTTCGAAAGCGGCATTCTGTCCTCTTTTCGAGTTTAGATCTGGCCGAGAATCAGAAGGATCACAACAATCAGAAGAACGAGTCCAATCCCTCCACTCGGGTAATATCCCCAATTCCTGCTATGCGGCCACCGAGGCCAAGCTCCCATAAGCGCGAGAGCAAGAATCACTATCAAAATAGTTCCGAGCATTTCCCACCTCATACACTATTCGAGTAATGCCACGATCAAAGGCATCTGCTGCGGCCTTGGGACTAGACCGCAGCAAATACCTGGCGTATTCAGAGCAGGCTACCCGTCGCTACATTGGAAGGACTTCCGATCGCATCACCAGATACAACCAGCTCGACTCGACGATTCTCTTGCCTGCCTGCCGCATTGTCATTGGAAGACACCGGCGACATGTTTCCGAAACCCTTCGCGCTCACAGAGGTCATCGCTACACCCTGTTCGATAAGATAGGTGCGAACGGCGCTAGCACGATTCTCTGAAAGCGTCTGGTTCATAGCATCGCCCCCGACGTTATCGGTGTAGCCGCCGACTTCAATGTTAAGGCCAGGATACGCAATCAGAATTCCAGCAACCTTGGCCAACTTCTCACGTGCGCCTGGCTTTAGCTGATACTTTCCTGTGTCAAAAAGGACATCGGACATGCTGACAATCAATCCGCGGGCGCTGTCGCGAGTCGCAAGAATCCGGTTTAATTGTTCAGACAGTTGCGCACGTAGCACAGCCTTATCGGAATCTGCTTGTTGCTGACCCTGTTGGGCGATTTGTTCAGCTGAGCGAGCCTGTTGAGCATCTGCTTGGGCTGCGGTCATGTTAGCTTGTGATTGTGCCGCATTGGCCTCAGCAGCTGCAGTCGCAGCTAGTGCATTTGCCGCTTCGACCTGCGCCATATTCTTGAGACGTGTTGCTTCGTCAGCTTGCGTCCGCGATTTTGTCTGAGCATCAGATGATGCCTGGCGATCAGCAGCGAGACGCTCCTCATCGATCTTCTTGACTGCGATCTCGCGTGCATCTTCAGCCGTCTGTACCGTCTCACGTGCTACTGCAATCAGAGGTTTCAGATTGATATGCTTACTCGTCGCATCCGCATCGGTATCGTTCATCAATCGTACTGCATGCTGATAGCTAGCACCGGCGTATTGCGCTGCGCCTTCGGATTCAGCAATACGCAACGCATTCCGGGCTTCATAAAATTCCAAGGGGAGACTTGCGCTCAGAACAACCGGATCAAACTTATAACCCGTAGGGATGTAACCGCCGCGCTCCATCAACTCATACTTTGCGTTGATAGCTTCGGCGGTTCCCTTCGTGTCATCGCGAACCACATTTTCAAGAACTACCACATTACTCGGCTCACGTACGGCATAGTACGGTTCAGCAGTAACGATCAGAGCGAAGGATTGCAGGTCGGTTGTAGCAGTCAGCTTGCTACGACTATTTTCCCCGACCAGCACCTCTCCAAGATTCACTGCCCGCCCCTCGGGCGAAATAGCCCATAGGACGAAAGTGAGGTACTCGCTACCAAAAGTCGTTGGGGATTGAAGGTTTCCGAACTCTGCCTCGACTTCCATTGTTCCGCGCTTGCTGCGCACTTTGGCTTTTCCGTTTGCAGAGGGCAACAAGGGAGTACCGGCAAAGTCAATCAATGATGCGCCGGTCTGATGCTGATAGTTGACAGCCTGAACCGAGCGACTGATCACAGTTACATGGTAGGACAATGCAGGGCCGCTAGAGTCAAGAACCGTCGGCGCTTGCAGATTGCCTTGAGCAGATGCGCTCAAGCTCAGGACAGTTCCCATTGCGAACAAAAGCAAGTGCTTCAAGATTCCTCCTATCGGCAAACAATGCCGAATAGCGTTGGACTTGCGCTGTGTTAAAAGGCTCATTCTTATGAGATTCGGCAGATCCTTCAATCACCGTCCAACTCTGAACTGATTGATGTAGTCGAAGAGGCCGAATACCCTCAGTAGCCACAAAACAACGACGATTACCACAACGCCGTTCAAAATGCTCTTGACCTGCCCTTGCATTGGTATGTAGCGGTTCACCAGATACAACAGCAGACCAACAACACATAACGTAATGACTACAGGGACAAGTGGCATATCCTGCCCGATTTTGAGTTGCGATATGTTGTCGAAGAGGCCAACAATCCGCAGGAGCCACAGAACCACGGCGATGACGACGATGCCATTCAAGATACTCTTGATCTGGCTCTGCATGGGGATGAAACGGTTGACCAGCCATAGCAACAAGCCGACAACAGCAAGCGCGATAACAACGGTAATAAGCGGCATTTAGGACTCTCCAGTTGAAGTACATAATCTGATGCGATCTCTCTGTAGAACATCTCTCTGCTTAGCTGATCCCAGCGTTGCGCGAGGAAGTGGATTCGGTATATAGCTTCCTTGACGCCTAAACCTAACACCGTGGGATGCGCCGTTTAATCGGGGTAGGCATCAGACATGTCCGCCTATGTCACGGCCAATAACCCCCACGGCTACCCTAGAAGGCCTTGTGGATCACAATCGGACTTTCACACTATCTCCCTTTAGGCTTCGACTTCTCTTTCGGACCATCTCATGGCACAGGAATAGCGTGTTGATATAGGCGACACATAGATGCGAGACACAGCAACAGCAATTCTGCGTTTGATTTTGACATTAACCTCCACATGCATCGAAGCAAAGGTCATTAATACCAGCAGAGAGCAAA
>Ga0302270_10001341_pt1 | contig 24880 bp, 19 predicted proteins | sample III_Bog_E2_3_FD_198773 | JGI IMG/M metagenome (GOLD analysis project Ga0302270, IMG submission 198773) | Peat permafrost microbial communities from Stordalen Mire near Abisko, Sweden - III_Bog_E2_3 | ecosystem: Environmental > Terrestrial > Soil > Wetlands > Peat | place: Sweden: Abisko... | reverse complement strand
ACCAACAGGATGCGGGGCCTGGAGGCCCCGCGCGGCTCTGGAGAGCCGCCCCACAATCACACACGATCACTCCGGGATGAGATGCTCGGTGTATCCCAGCGCCACCAGCCGTTCATAGGCACGCTTCACCTCATCGGGCAATCGTTGCGGCGCCGAGTAGCCCTTGCGGGCGTAGACCCAGATCCTCTGCAAGTCTCCGACGATGATATTGACGATTCTGCCGGGCGTCAGCTCGCTTGTGAAGTACTCGTCCAGTGTCAGGTTCGGCGAAGCCACGGTGGCGGGCATCTCAGGTCACTCCACGGCCATCGTCGCCCACGCCCGCCGTTGCATGAACGGCTTGACGGCGATGAGCATATTCTTTGGCTGGATATCGGCCTGCCGCAGCAGTTCTCGCGTGAAGCTGAAGTTCTCGGAGGTATTGGACGCCCGGGTTTCCAGGAGAATGTCTTCGTCCGGCACTCCGCGCCGTCGCAGAATCGCGGCGTACATCCCGGCTTCCGAGACGTCCCAGCGGGTCGCCAGCAGGTCCGAGACATGCGCGATGCCGCCCGTGCAAACCACTTTTTTGCCGTAGCCGCGCTGGTAAAGACCGGCGGCGAACTCGGCGATGCGCAAGTCGTTTGTGCCCAGCGCCACAATCACGTCCGCCGGAATTGGAGTGTGGTTCAAGCGGTGATACTCATAGACGATGCGGGCCAATTTCAGGGCTTCCTCAGTCATGCATTCGGATTCCCCGTTGACACCTGCAGCCTTTGCAACCACTTGGCGAGGACGTTCTCCAACCTGTCGACCTCCACAGGTTTGGGCACGACATCGTCCATGCCTGCCGCCAGGCAATTCTCGCGATCTTCCAGCATCGCGGCGGCGGTCATAGCGATGATCGGGACTCGTCCGCCCCGCTCCTCGCGTCTCATCGCTCTGGCCGTGTCGAAGCCGTCCTGGATTGGCATGTGGCAGTCCAGGAAGACAGCTTCGTAGGTGCCGGCACGCCACTTTTCGAGCGCTTCCGATCCGTTGGAGGCCAAATCGACTTTGAAGCCATACCTCCGCAAGAGCAACACCGCAAGCCGCTGGCTCACAGGGTTGTCTTCGGCTACGAGAACCGTGCCTGAGTAACGCGAACGCGACGCCTCCGAGCTTCCCGGGGCAGAGCCGGTTGCGCTGGGAGCTGGCAGACGGAACGGCAGGTCCACCCAGAACTTCGAACCTCGATCCACCACACTCTCGATTCCGACGTCCCCGCCCATGAGTTGCGCCAGCGATTTCGATATGGCCAGCCCCAGGCCGGTCCCGCCAAAGCGCCTGGTGGTGGAGGCGTCTGCCTGCGTGAACTTCTGGAATAAGCGTTCCTGCACGTCGCCGGGAATCCCAATTCCGGTGTCCTCGACCGTGATTCGGGTCGAAACTGTCTCATCCGATCGCGATGTCTCTTCGAGCCGGATTTGCACCGATCCGTGGGCGGTGAACTTGATCGCATTCGAGACGAGATTCAGAAGGATCTGCCGGACTCGTCCCGCGTCACCGACCACCAGCGGCTGCATTCCCGGGACGATGTCCAGATCGAGGGACAACCCCTTCTCTTGCGCTGTGGATCGGGTCAGGGCGGCCACGGCCGAAACGGCCTTAGGAAGGTCGAATGTGCTGTTTTCCAACTCGAGCATGCCCGCATCGATCTTCGAGAAATCGAGTACATCGTTGAGCACGTTCAACAGCGCCGTCGCCGAGGAGTGTACGATCTCGGCGTACTCCCGCTGCTCCTGGGACAGCGGCGTTTTCAGCATCAGTCCGCTCATCCCGATGACACCGTTCATTGGCGACCGGATTTCATGACTCATGTTGGCGAGGAAATCGCTCTTGGCCCGGCTGGCCTCCTCGGCGCGCACTTTTTCAACCGCGAGTTCCTTGGTGCGCGATTCGACCGCCCATTCCAATTCGCGGTTTCGTTTCCTCTCAACCCGCATCCGCCAGCGCATCACGGACTGGCCGAGGATCAGTGCCGCCGCCAACCAGATGAGAGCGGCCCACCAGGTGGCCCACCAGGGGAACGCGACATGGATGGGAAGGCGAACCGTCTGCCCGAGGGGCTGGGAGAACTCATCCGCCGCGCGGAGTTCGAGTACATGATTCCCCGCGGAGAGTGCGGTCAGCGTCACGTCATGGTGGCTCGTCGCCGACCAATCGTGTTGGGCCGGAGAAAGCCGGTATTGCAGGCGAACGTTCTCGGCATCGCGGAACAGGAGCGTGCTGAAGTGGACCGTCAGGGAGTTGTTGGAATACGGCAGTTCGACACGAGCGGGCGTCTCATCCGAGCGTTTCCCTCCGGTTGTGATGTAGGTCACAACTGGATGCGGGACCGCAGCCTGCCAGGAGTGACCGCCTTCGGTCCAACGGGACACTCCTCTACTGGTGGAGATCCACACATGCTCGCCATCGTCCATGAAACCACCGCGGTCGCAGTCTTCCCAGATCAGCCCATCTTCCTTCCCGATGTGCTGCCATCGATTACCGCTGCGGACGTCTATCCCCGCGGACGTTCCAACCCACACGGAACCGTCGCGCCTGGCCCCGACGAAATACACCTTGTCGGAGTGCAGCCCGTTGGAGAGGCCATAGTGCTCCATTCGCAAACCGGAGGGACCTGACTGCATGCGGGTTACGCCGCCGCCTGCGGCATAGCCAATCCAGATGGCGCCATCGGGCGCTTCCGCTACAGCCCCGGCAAAGTTTGACCGCAAGCCGTCTTGCGTTGTGAGCCGCCGCCAGATGGCTCCCTCGAGAACGGCCAGACCATTTGCTCCGGGGGCCCAGATTCTGCCCTGGTGATCCTGTATGCAGGCGAAGAAAACCTCACCGGTTTGTTCCAGAGTCAGAATTTGACGCACGAAGACCAGACGTTCCCTCTCTGCTCGGCCCTTGTACGGTTCCAGGCTTCGGAAAAGGCCAGCATCCGTGCTCACCCACAGAGTGCCCCCGCTGTCCATTAACAGGCCACGGATCCTTCTGTCTGGGAGCCCGTCGTCCTCCCCGTAACGCTCGAGGGTCCCTCCCAAAGGACTCAAGTGGATCAGACCGGATGTGTAGGAAGTAGCCCAGACCGTTCCGTCACTGGCCCTTTCGAGACTCCGTATCGATTCACCCGGCAGCTTCCTCCAGGTCTTGTCGATGCTTTGCGGCGGGCCTGCCGGAATGCGGATGATTCCATCGTTCGTTCCGACCCAATAGTCTCCGCCGGTTGATTTCTGCACTTCCCAGGTCAACGATCCCCGGATTCCGTCGGCAGTTGTCCAACTCACCCAATCCCGCCCCCCGAGCCAGCGCACCAGCCCCGTGCCCTCGATGCCCAACCAGAGCGAGCCCTCCCGATCGCGGAGGACGCAAGCCAGCGCTTCGCCCGGGAGCCCTTGCTCCACCCCTAGCAGTTGCCACTTCCCGCCGTCCCGGATTGCCAGCCCTTGAGAAGTAGACACGACCATTCCCAGCACTGGGTCGGGATAGAGATCTCGCATGACGGGAAGTTGATCGGCCTGCACTACGCCCGAGTTGGTGGATCGGTCGATCTCGACAATCAGGTGGTCCTCGGCCAGCCAGACGTTTCCGTCCCGATCGGAACGGATCCGGGTCCACGCTCTCGACGGGAGGTTCTGCACTGTGGTATCGGTGAGCGAGTTGTGACCCCAGTTGAGGAGTTTAGTCCCGACTGCGATCCAGGCAACGCCCTTCCGGTCGACGTGCACCGCTTGCACGGGTTGGTTCAGGATCCACCGCGGAGTCTGTTTGCCGGCCGTGTCGCTCAGTGCGAGCAGGCCGCGACTCAATGCGAACAGGACGGTCCCCTCAGCGGTGGAATCGATGCGGGATGTCCCCAAAGAGTGGATTGGAGGGGTAGCCATGACGGGGACGAAAACGTTCCCGCTCTTCCGGGCGATACTATTCTCGGTCAGGACCCAGAGTCCGCCGGACTGCGTTTCATGGATCGATGCGATGTAGGCGCCCGAGATGCCCTGCTCGGGTCCGTAGCGCCGGAAGTCCAGGCCATCGAACTGGAAGAGTCCATTCTCGGTCCCGACCCATAAATAGCCCAGCCGATCCTGCAACAGGCAGGTGACCACCGGGTCGGTGAGACCCGAAGCGCTCTCATAGAGCCGGAAGTTGAACCTCTGCGCGAAGAGGGTAGACGCGCAAAACACAAGGGCACACGCTACACGCGCAGACCGTATCGCAGCCGCTTGCAGTCCGCTTTGCGCTCTCTGCCGATTCAATTCAGATTCCCTCAGCAAATTCCCAATGGCCGCACAGGGCCGGCGAAGCCCAATGATTCACTTAATCCTACTATCTCTGCCGGGCGTCCCTTTCCTCAAGCCTGTTTCACAACTTTGCCGCAGCCTTGGCGTCAACGTTTCCTGCGCGCCTTGCCGGGTTGCTCCGGCACCATCAGTGCGAACAGAAGCTTCTTATCCATCTCATCGATGCGATAGAGGCGCACCTGCACTCTATCGCCAATGCAAATCTCGGCTCTGCTGCGTTCGGCGACGATTTTGCGCGTGTTTTCCTGAAACGTCCAGCGCCCGTTGGGCAGCGTGTCGATGAGCACCAGTCCTTCGACAAAGAGGTCGTCGAGTTCGACGAAGAAGCCGAATTTCATGGTGCTGATGACCAGGGCGGGGAAGTCGTCGCCCACGCGGTCGAGCATGAAGCGGACCTTCTTCCATTCGACGAGGTCTCGTTCCGCTTCCGCGGCCCGGCGCTCCGTGTCCGAACACTGAATCGCCACCGGCTCCAGCGGCCCTTCGTCGTAGAGCTGCCCGTCGAGCAATCCGCCGAGCAGACGGTGGACGATCAGGTCCGGATAGCGGCGGATGGGCGAAGTGAAGTGCGTGTAGCACTTCGCGGCGAGCGCGAAGTGGCCTACGTTGACGGTGCTGTAGCGCGCCTGTTTCAGCGAGCGCAGCATCAGGTAATTGAGGATGCGCTCCTCGGGCCGCCCGGCCAGCTTCTCGACGAGCCGCTGGTACATCTGCGAAGTCACCTGCAGCCGTTCGTCCGCTCGTACGATGTCCTTGCGGATCTTGCGGCCGTCGCGCTTGCGATCCACAACGCTGAAGCGCTTCACGGGGATCGCCGCGATTCCCAGCGTGTGGCCGAAGCGCAGCGCGAGTTCCTCGAAGTCCGCCACGCGCGACGGGTCCGGCGGCTCGTGGACACGGTAGATCGATTCGGGGAGCTTCGCTTCCAGATGTCCGGCGACGGCCTCGTTGGCCGCCAGCATGAACTCCTCGATCAGGCGGTGCGCGAACAGGCGCTCGCTGCGCCGGATGCCTTTCATCGCGCCCTGTTCGTCGAACTCGATCACCGGTTCCGGCAGGTCGAAGTCGATGGAGCCGCGTTTGTACCGGCGCCGGTTGAGCACTTCGGCGAGTTCCTTCATCAACTCGAAGCGCGCCACGAGCGGAGCGTAACGTTCGCGCTGCGCCGCGTCGCCGTCCAGGACAAGCTGCACGTTGGTATAGGTCATCCGCTCGGCGCTGCGGATGACTCCGCGGCAGAAATCACGCGCCACCAGCTCGCCCTTCGCGTCGAATTCCAGCAACGCCGACAGGGTCAGCCGCTCTACGCCCGGCTTGAGCGAACAGATCTCCGTGCTCAGCTCGAGCGGCAGCATCGGCACGGCGCGGTCCGGGAAGTAGACGCTGGTGCCACGCCGCAAAGCCTCGACGTCGATGGGCGTGCCGGGGAGGACGTAGTGGCTTACGTCGGCGATGTGGACGTGCAATACGAAATGGCCGTTGGGCAGCCGGTCCGCGTACACGGCGTCGTCAAAGTCACGCGCGGTCTCACCGTCGATGGTGACGCACGGCAGGTCGCGGAAGTCGCGCCGCCCGCGCAGTTCTTCCCCGGTAATCGTGGGCGGAACGGCCTGCGCCTGCTCCAGCACTTCGGCGGGGAAGCGATTCGGAAGATGGTGCTTCAGAATAGTGACTTCGACATCCACTCCAAAGTCGTCCGGACGACCGAGGATCTCGACCACGCGGCCCACCGCGTTGTCGTCATCGTCCTCGGGATACTCGACGATTTCGACGTTGACGATCATCCCGTTCATGTCGTCCGGGCTCTGGATGTCGAGCGCGCGGACGCCGATGCGGTCGGGCGAGGCATCCGGACCTGATCGCGGCAGCTCCATGCCTTCGGGGATTAGGATCGACTGCCGGATGCGCGATTCCTGCGGAACGACGTAGTTCTCCCGCCGCCCGACGCGAAACTCGCCGACCACCGTAGGATGGGCGCGCCCGAGAATCCGCACGACGGAGCCTTCGGCTTTCCCTTCGCGGCCGAGCCGGCCGATGCGAACCAGTACGCGATCGCCGTGCATGCCGCGCCCTTCGGCGCCGGGCGGCAGGAAGATGTCGCCCTTGATGTGAGCGAGCGGACGATCGGAGGTCAGAAAACCGTAGCCGTCGCGGTGCAGGTTCAGCTTGCCTGTGGCATACTCCTGTTGGCGTTCTGGCAGCGCATAGTGGCCTCTGATTTCTATTAGCGCGCCTCGTGCGGAAAGCGCGTCCAGCGCGTCTTCGAGTGCCTGCCGGGCCTCACCCCGCAGCCCGAGTTCGCGCGCCAGAGTTTTGGTGTTGGCGCGCCCATGCGGCAGCACGGCTAACCGCTCGAGGACCTGGTTTTCCAGAGAGGAATCGGATCGCGGGCCGGATTGCACCATTAACGCAATTATAGGTGCTTGCGCAGGGAGTCCCCCACAACAGTTCCGTCCGGCGCCGGATCACTCCCCCGCCGATGCTTCGAATGCGTCGCGTGCATTCTATTACTGGTTTGGGCCGCCAATCCCATCAGGCGGTGAAACGTGCATGCACGAGGCAAATCCTGCACCATTCGCGACAGATTCCGCGCGAATTCCCGGGACCAGGCCCGTATCTGCCGCGGCGGGACAGACGGTGCCACGCGTGCAAAGGCAATTGCTATGCACGATTCACAAAAGATTGCGGCTGAGCGTCGCGACCTTGCTGCCCACGCCCATAGCACCGGCGCCGAGCATCACGGCAAAGAAGATCACCTGACCGGAAATGAAAGCTCCAGGCAAGGCCGCGAGCACACCAATCAGGCCTACCTGGTCGCACAAAAAGAGCACCAAGGGCCCGGAACCGGGCAAAGCGCTGACGGAATTGCCCACGAAGCCAAAGAGGGGCACATCGCCGTCCTCGCTTATAAATTCTGGCAAGGCAGGAGCTGTCCGCAAGGATCTCCGGAAGAGGATTGGTTCCGCGCAGTAGAGTCACTACGATCCCGTGATTGATCGCCCAGGCACTCGGATCGAGCCTATCCATGGAACCGTGGTGCTATAAAATCAGGGGACAGTGATCGGGGGGCTATGAGCGAGAACTCGCCGGGCGAGAAGGCTGCCAGACAACTGTTTGTCATGCAGGGCCGCTTCCGCAGATTCTTTTCGAATCTCGGCCCTGGCTTGATTACCGGCGCCGCGGATGACGACCCATCCGGCATCTCGACGTATTCGGTCACAGGGGCCGCCTTCGGCTACACGCCTTTGTGGACCGCGATCTTCTCTTTCCCTTTGATGGCGGCAATACAGATCATGTGTGCCCGCCTCGGCATGGTCACTGGCCTCGGGCTGGCCAGCGTAATCCGGGCGCGCTATCCGCGCTGGATCCTATGGAGTTCCTGCGCGTTGCTGGTCATCGCCAACATCGTCAACATCGCAGCGGATCTTGGCGGTATGGCTGACGTCACGCAGCTCCTGACTGGGGTCAATGCACTCTTCTGGACCCCCGCCTACGCGGTACTCCTGGTAGCCCTGCTGTTTTGGACGAGTTATCGTCTGATCGCCAGGATTTTCAAGTGGCTCACTCTCGCCTTGTTCGCCTACATCGCCGCTGCATTTCTAGCGCACCCGGACTGGCATGCAGTCATGCGCGCGACCTTGATTCCACGCGTGCAGTGGACCAGCGCTTACTGGGCAACGCTGGTCGGCATCCTGGGAACCACCATCTCGCCCTACCTCTTCTTCTGGCAGGCGGCGCAGGAAGTGGAGGAGGATGTCGCAAAGGGCAAGACGACGGTGAAAGAGCGGGAAGGCGCGTCCCAGCGGGAGTTGCGGCGCTCCCGCAACGACGTCCTGACAGGCATGTTCTTTTCGAATCTCGTGATGTATTTCATCATTCTCACGTCGGCCGCCACGCTCCATGCGCACGGCAAGACGACGATCTCCAGCGCGCGCGATGCCGCCGAGGCGCTGCGTCCTTTGGCCGGTGATGGCGCGTACTGGCTATTCAGCCTGGGGCTGATCGGAGCCGGCATGCTCGGGGTGCCAGTCCTGGCGGGATCGTGCGCGTACGCCATCGCGGAAGCGGCCGACTGGGTTAGCTCGCTGGAAGTGCATCCGCCCCTCGCCCACGGCTTCTATGCGGTCATCGCGGTTGCCATGGCGCTGGGCCTCGGCTTGAATTACGCGGGATTAAACGCGGTCAAAATGCTGTTCTGGTCCGCGGTGCTGAACGGAGCGCTGGCGCCACCCCTACTCGTCCTTGTCGTGCTGCTCACCAGCAGGCAGGACGTCATGGGCGAGCATCGGAACGGGCCGTTGCTTCGCTCTCTGGGGTGGATGTGTGCGGCTGTCATGTTGATTGCGACCGTCATTATGCTCGTGACGGCGTACACAGGTTGATGCAATGAAGAGGAAGTTCACCCCTCCGCTGAGATCGCTGCGAACCACCGGATTGAAAAGTGGGGCACGAGAAGGTCGAAAGGACCGCGCGTGCCCCATGAGTGGATTTCTAAGAATGGTTTCTCAGGCGGCTGCCTGGCGCTAGTGCGATGGGGCAGTTCTCTTCCCGATCCCTTCCCCAAGGAAATCCACCAACTCGCGGTTCACTTCGTCGGCGTGGGTCCACGTGATGCAATGTGGCCCGTCCTTCACTACCGACAAGCGGGCTCCCTGAATCAGCTTGGCGGTGCGAAGTCCCGTGGCGCTGATAGGTAGAATCCGGTCCGCATCCCCCTGAATGACCAGCGTGGGCACGTCGACGCGGGTCAGATCCTGCCGGAAGTCCTCGTGCCATGCGGATACGCTTGCGAGACAGGCCGTAGCCGAGGAGCCGGCGGCGACGTTCCAGCTAGCCTGAATGGTCTGTGCGCTGACACGCTTCCCCAGCAGGAGATCCGCGTTGTAGAAGTTCTTGAAGAACTCGCTGAAGAACGCGTAGCGATCCGCGCTGACGGCCTTCTCGATCCCCTCGAAGACACTGCCGTCCACGCCCTCCGGGTTATCCGGCGTTTTCAGCAGGAAGGGCGGGACCGATGAAATGAATACCGCCTTGCTCACGCCCTTCGAGCCATATTTCCCCAGATAGCGCGCCACTTCGCCGCCTCCCATGGAGAAACCGGCCAGCGCGAAATCATGCAGTTCGAGCTGCGTCACGAGTTTGTGCAGGTCCTCGGCGAAGGTGTTGTAGTTGTAGCCGCTGGCGGGTTGGCTCGACTTGCCGAACCCTCGGCGATCGTAGGTGATGACGCGGTGACCCGCGGCCAGAAGCGCCGTGGTCTGCTTCTCCCAGGAAGCGCCGCTCAGCGGATATCCGTGGATCAGCACAACCGGCTGGCCTGAGCCGTGGTCCTCATAGTAAAGATCGATATTGCCGGAGTTTTCCTTCCCGGCAGTGATGTAGGGCATAGAGATTCTCCTTTTGCCTCTTGACGCACGCGCTGGTATCTATGATCCGAGGAGGCCAGTGGGTCTTCCAGACTAGTGCTGGATGTGCGCTTCCAGGAACCACAACTGCTTGTCCACTGCACGTGAGATCTCTGTAAACAGGTCTGCGGTGGAGAGGTCGTGGTGCCCGTCTGCCAAGTCAATTGCCTTTCGGATGTTGGCGGTGTAAATGGCGTAGCGTTCAATCAGGGCTTTGAGGTGTCTTTGCCCTTCCGTCGCTTCAACGGGATACTCGGGCAGAGTCGAGCTCGCCGCGGCCATGCGTGCTGTTCCCAGCGCCACTCCGCCCAGCGCGGTCGCTCTCTCGGCGATGAGATCGATAAAGGGAAACACTTCTCCCGCCAGTTGATCAAACAACAAATGAAGCTGGAAGAAGTTGGGACCCTTCACGTTCCAGTGCGCCTGTTTGACTTGCGAGTAGAGATCGGCCGTGTCGGCGAGCCGTTCGTTGAGCAATTCGACGAGAGGCTGACGATCATGTTCAGGCAGGTCGATGTGAGTCGGAAATGCAGGTGCCGCGGTCTTGGTTGCTGTCATAGTGTGATTTCTTCCTTGTGGTCTTCCGCTGTCGCTGCACGGCAGGGGCCAAATTCCCGTAGACGGCATTTCGTCTTTCAATCGCCCTGCTTGCCGCCTTCCTCACTCGACTGACGGGCGTGCCGGATGGGCGCTCGCGCCTTCCAACACCGCCCCGGCACGAAAGGCGGGTTCACTGGCTCGACCGCCGCATGCAAGACTTGCACCTTCTGTGACCGGTCTTGCACCTGTTCGCGGGATCGGGCCGAGGGATTTCACTTCGCATTGGGATTGGAGCGCGGCCGCCACTGCGTCAGGGCCAGCCTCGAGGGCGAATCGGAGACGCGCTCGTGGTCATGAGCGGAGGTTTGGCGCCGCCTGTGCAAACTTCGCACCAACACGACTGAATAGGAGTTCGGAACGAAACCCGCACCGTGGGGTGTAGTAAAGTTTCGCCGCATTGAGCTGGAGCGCTAAAGTTAAAGACAGGGAGATCGGAAATGGACAGCACTCAAAGCGCAGCGGAAACGACGCCCGCGACGACACTCGACAACCTGCAAGCCGCGTTCAACGGCGAGAGCAACGCCCACGCCAGCTACCTGGCCTTCGCGACGAAGGCGGATGCGGAAGGCTTCGCCCCGGTGGCCAGCCTGTTCCGGGCCGCGGCCCGGGCTGAAGAGCACCATGCCCGCAACCATTCCGAGGTGATACGCAAGTTGGGCGCTACCCCGGTGGCGATCATCGCGCCGCCTTCCGTGAAGAGCACCCGCGAGAACCTCGAAGCGGCCATCCAGGGTGAAACCTACGAGCGCGATGTCATGTATCCAAACTTCATTGCCAAGGCGCGCGAGGACGGCGAAGGCGACGCGGTGAGCACGTTTCAGTTCGCGCTTGCGGTGGAAGCCGAGCATGCTCAGCTTTACACCGCAGCCCTGAAGAACCTGGATTCGCTGCGCGGCGGCAAGCCTGTGACTTATTACGTTTGCCCGTTCTGTGGCTCAACGACAGCCAAGGCGGGCTTCGGCCTGTGCCCCGTGTGTTCGACACCAGAGGATGAGTTCGAAGAGATCCGGTAGGTCGCCGATCAGTGTGGTTCCGTTTTAGTGGCCAGTGGCGCTAGCCAAGGGTTGGCGAAACCACGGAAATGCCGGAACCGGGGCGCAAGCGCGCGGATACTCGTTTTCGCGTAGGTCCAGCGTCCTCGTGTGAATCCCATCTGCCGGGGAGAAAATCTTGCGCACTGAGGGAATCCCCACGCCGCTCTACGACTGGTCTGAATCGGGGCTCCGGACGGCTTCCGCCTTTTCCGCTTGTGCCCGCTGGCGCAGAGTCGACGCACAAGCCCCCGGCGCCGCGGGCGCCATGTTCTGGAGCTGACTGGGTTAGAGACTAAAAATCAAAGACGCGAGGCAATTCGGCCGGGTTTACAACTGCCAGCGTAAAACTTCAGAATCTCTTTCTCTAACGTGGAGGTGTAACCCCACGGCAAAGTGTCGCGTCCGAAGATATGGAATGGCACGGACTTGCAGGGACAGCCCGAGCCGAGCCTCGAACGATTATTATTCTCCGGAGGACAACTCCTGGGGAAGATCAAACATGCTGAGACTGGTGCATTGAGGTCCGGATTTCAGAAAGAACTTGCCAGACAATTGCCTGCCCGCATGCATTCACGGCGGCGTCCTCACCGCGCATTTATCGGAATGGTTGAGGCCAGCCCGCCGGCAATTCGAGGCGATTGCGATTGTCTAGCCCGGTTCTCATTGATCTGGCATTGCAGGCCGGAAACCATCTCGCAATGTGGCGAGTATTTTGCGATCAGAGGAGACAAAACAAGTGAGACGAATTAACCGTTACCTTCCGATTATGCTGCTAGTTGTCGGCGCTCAATTCGCGAGTGCCCAGGGTGCGTTCGACGCCTTTCTGGGGTTTGGAACCGCAAACGTGAAATCCAATGGCTCCGGCATCGACAACCTGAATTCAGCGAACGCCTTCGGCGCCTGCGACATCACTTCGGGCGACCAGTATTGCCAGAAGACCGGCTCACTGTCCGGCGTCTTTATGACCTTTGGCGGGGACGTGATGTTCAAGAAGCATCTCGGTTTCGGTGCCAATGTCAGCATTCAGCCGGTCAAACAAGACTATGGCCCCATGCAGTACCGGCAGACGTTTTACGATTTTGATGGAATCTATGCGCCAGTAGTCCAGAAGCGGGTAACTTTCCGCCTGGAAGGCGGCGTCGGCGGCGCGAATACCGGCTTTTCGTATTCCCAAAGCTCCTGCGTTGGAACTGCCGTGTGCAGCACTTCCGCTCAGGCGATCGGCAGTGCCAGCCACTTTCAAATACATGCGGGCGTTGGTATTCAATTCAATGTCACGGATCACGTATTCATCCGCCCCCAGTTCGATTACCACTATGTTCCAAATCTGACTCAACAGTTCGGGTCGAACTCAGTGCCGGGCGGAACGATCTTTATTGGCTATAACTTCGGCGAAAAGGATTAAGCGCCGCCGATATATCGGGGCGATGCAATTGCCGGGCTGGCTGCGGCCGGTCTGGCCAGTCTGGCCGGCCGCAGCCAGCGGCGCGCGCCCCTTTTGCCCACAAGGGTCCTCCCCCGCTGCGACACCCCCCGCACCGGCGAGAGGGCCCTTCGTGGTGTCACTCCTCAATGAGCGGCCCGCACTCATCGTTATCTGGCGCGCTGGCGGCTCGGGATTCCAATCAGGACCCAAGCCACGGCAGCGAAGCCCAGCAGTGAGAGCCAGCCTCCCGCCGCGCCAAACCAGGAGAACTGCTCGGCGCCTGTCAGGAAGTGGACGAGCGAAGGGATGCTGGAAACGGCGAGCACGGCCAGCAGAATTCCAAGAATCGCCTCCCCCGCGATCAAGCCGCTGGCGAGTAAAGTGCCCTTCTCGTCGATTACCGCCTTGCGCTCAGGCGGAGCATTGGAAGTCAACTTGTCGAGCGCGAGCTTCATCATGCCGCCGACGAAAATCGCGGAAGACGTCTCGAATGGCAGGTACATCCCGACCGCGATCAGCATGGGAGCTTTGGCGCCGCACATGATCAACGCGATGCCGAATGCCGCGCCGATCACGAGCAGTCCCCACGCCATCTCTCCGCCGACAATGCCCTTGGCGAGTTGCGCCATCAACCCGGCCTGCGGAGCGGGCAGTGAGCGCCCGCCGATGCCGCCGTCCGCCAGATTCGCCTCGTGCAAAGCGATGATGGGGCCCATCAGGAAGAATGCCAGGACGACGACCGTGATCATCTCGACCAACTGCATCTTCCAGGGCGTGCCGCCCAACAGGTGGCCGGCCTTCAGATCCTGAATCAACGATCCCGAAACCGAGCAGGCCACGCAGACCACCGCCGCGACGCCCAGGACGGCCGCGACGCCCGCGATGCCCGTCACGCCGATGGTCACCATCAGGAGCGCGGCGATGAGCAGTGCGGACAGGGTCAGTCCGGAAAGCGGTTGGTTGGAACTGCCGACCAGGCCTACCAGGTAACCGCCGACGGCCGACAGCGCGAAACCTGTGATGGACATCACGACCGTAGCGACCAGCGCGGGTATCCAGCCTCCGGTGAAGAAGTAATAAATGAACGCGATGGGGACCAGCAGCCCCAGAATCGCGGGCAGAATGTACTTGGCCGGGATGTCACGCTCAGTCCGTTCAATTGACTGCTCCTCGTGCGCTGTGCGTTTAGAAGCGGCGAACGCGCCTTTCAATGATGTTGCCAGCGAAGCCCGCATGCCCCACAGCGTGTTGGCCGCGCCCACCAGCATCGTACCCACCGCGATCGGCCGCACGATATTGAACCACAGCGTATAAGCGGCGATGGAGGAATCCGCGGTGCCGATGCGGCGCGGCAGATCGGGATCGAAGAAGAGCAGCAGCGGGATGAAGATCCACCACGCCAGCACGCCTCCCGAGAAGTTGATGGCCGAGAGTTCGGGGCCGATGATGTAGCCGATTCCGATCAGCGCCGGCGACAGGCTCGGCGTGGACCACTGCACGCCGCCGGTGTGCACGACGTCGCCGATCGGCGTCTTGTCGAAGTTGAAGTGGTGCACAACCGAGCGCGGAAACTTCAGGAAACCTTCAGTGAACTCGCGGATGACGGGCAGGCCGCGCGGGTCTTTGAGAATCTGGATCAACCCGCCGAAGGCCATCGAGCCGAAGATGTAACGCGGGGCGTCGCCCGAGTCCTGGCCCGCTTTGACGATTTCGTAGCTCGCGACGCTCTCCGGGAACGGGAGGCCCGCCTCGACGCACAGGGCGCGGCGCAACAATGTGATGAAACACACGCCGATCAGTCCGCCGACCAGCAGCACGAGCGACGCTTCCCAGTAGTGCGAGCGGAGGTCCTTCCAGAGGCGGACGCCATTGATCTCGACCATCACGAAGGCAGGAATGGTGAAGATCGCACCGGCGACGAGGGCTTCGCCCACACTGCCCGCCGTGCGCGCAATGTTCTGTTCGAGAATGCCGCCGCGAAACGCGGGCAGGCGGAAGAGCGCCATTGCGATCACCGCGGCGGGGATGGTCGCCGCGACGGTCTGGCCGGCCTTCATGCCCAGGTAGGCATTGGCGGCGCCGAAGACCAGGGCAAGAAAGAGGCCCAGCAGGACGGCCTTGACGGTCATTTCGGGCGGTTCGGTGGGATTCGGCGATTGGGCCATAACTGCCGATGGTATCAGGGTTCGTGGCTCGCGTTGGTGCGTTTAAGTCGAGGTGGGTAATCCGGCAGCGGACGCGCGAGCTATTCGCGATCTCCCGGAACCTTAAGACTGGGAACAGTGTCCGGCCGCTGTCCTCGCACACGCTCGTTTGGGGGATTCGCTACCAGCACTAGCTGTGGTGCTGCCTGTGGTAGAGGTACTATTCAGGCCCGAATCGTCAAATTCGGCGTCTTAAAGCCAACGCATTGCAGGTTGGGATTCTAAGCGATTCGACGCTCGCAACAGGCTACTAAGTGAGCTTGGTACCGATCTTTGTGAAGTATGAATTCACTTTCGTGCCCAGTGTCGTGACTGCGGACACAGCGATGATGGCGATGAAGCCAAGCAGCAGCGCGTACTCAACTAAATCCTGTCCGTCTTCTTCGCTGATGAAGTTCTTAAGAAAAGTCATACTTCCTGATTCTCTTTCCAGTTGGGCTCGGGCAACTCCTCACCTCGCGGTGAACCACAGCGTGGCCGAAAGACCGTGATCGTTGGGGTCCGCTCGCGGAGCAACGAAAGTCGAACAAGCGACCTTCCTGCCTATCGAAGGATATCATAGCCAGGGATGAGTACAAGCTGGAATTTAACAATCGTGGGCAACGTTCAGTACTGGTCCCAACCGGCTACAATAAAACTAGTACTGCTACTCTTAGTCCTCGCAAGTCCGTAATACGGCCTGAGAAGTCACAAAGCCCGTTCTACCACTTTCACCAATCTGTCCTGTAACGATTGCTAGTTTGTTCATCAAGGCCTTCGCGGAATCAGTCAATGTGGAAAGCCCCCGTGTCGGTCAGCCTCGCTGTTTTCGGAAGGGTGTAGTCTTCCCGGTGATAACCTGGTACCCGTTCACTGGGAGCGGGTACCAGGCTCGTCAATTTACGCCGTCCCTAAATGAACTTGTAGGTGCCCGGCACAGGCAGCGGCGGCGCCTCCATCTTCAAGTCGTAGCCGAAGGCCTTCGGCTGCAGATCCTGCTGCGAGGCCATGGCCATATCCCAGGTGATCTCGATCCCGGAATATGCCGATTCGCGGGCCATGATACAGGTCAGTGTGCTCTCCGCGACGCTCATCGCCTGGTTCATATACGGCCCTTCGCCGAGGATGCTCTTCACCAGGTCGAGGTGCTCCTGCTCGTAGGGATTGATGCCCTTTGTACCCATGTCGATGCCGTTGCTGTGGCCCTTGGTGCCTACGATCAGGTCGTCCACCTTGTTGTAGCAGCCCTTCGGGTATTGCCGGCAACTGCTGGAAAGCCGCACGCCATTGGCGTACACGAAATCCGACGACATGTGGTCGTAGATGTTGCCATACAACTCCTCGCGCGGACGCCACGCCGCGCCGCCCGAAGCGACCACCTTGACGGGATGCGCGCCCATCACCCAATTCATGAAGTCGATGTTGTGGAAGTGCTGCTCTACCATCTGGTCGCCGCAGATCCACAGGAACGAGTACCAGTTGCGGTGCTGCCACTCCATGTCGCCCCACTTCGGGTCACGCGCGTCGGCGTGCATCACCGGCCCGCTGAGGTAGTTCGAATACAGCGCCACGATGTCACCCACGGCCCCGTCTTTGATCTTCTTGACAGTTTCAATGTAGGGCCGGTCGGCGTGCCGCTGCGCGCCGGAGACCACCGACAGTTTCAGTTCTTCGGACTTCTTCGCGGCTGCCATGAATCGCCTGACGCCCACTGCGTCGGTCGCGATGGGCTTCTCGCAGAAGATGTTCTTCTTCGCATTCACGGCCGCCTCGAAGTGCTCGGGGCGATAGCCGGGAGGCGTACAGAGCATCACGATATCGACGTCCGAAGCCATGATCTTTTTGAAGGCGTCGAAGCTCGAGAAACGATGCTCCGGATCGACCTTCACGCGGCTGGCGATGGCGGCGTTTTTCGGATCCTCTTTCAGTCTCCGGAGTGAGCCTTCGAGATGATCCTCGAACACATCGCCCATCGCCGTGAGTTCCACGTTGGGATTGGCAGTGAGCGTATCGATGGCGGCCTGGGTGCCGCGCCCGCCGCAGCCAATGAGCCCGGCCTTCAACTTCTCTTTCCCGGCGCCGCGGACCAGTTCCGGTTTGATGAGGGTAAACGCGGCTGCGCTGAGCCCCGCGGCTGCGGAGTTTGTGACGAATGATCTTCGTGTTGTGATTTTCATGGTCCCTCCCAATCTTCCCGGAGGCTGGGCGTCAAAGCGCGACGCACTTCGGGAGAGCCAGCATATCACCGGGCAGGCCGGACCGCTCGTCCGAATGTAGGGCGGACGCCCTCGTCCGCGCCGGACCCCTGGTCCGGCTCTTCTCAGGCTTCGTTGTGGCGCCGGCACACAGGCCGACGGGGGCGTCGGCCGCCGACCTGGGAGTGCGCCCCACCCCTGTACGATAACTCTCCTGCTAACATAGAGTTAACATGGCGCAGGTACTCGATGGGAAAAGTGTCAACCAGCAGATTCTGGAAGAGTTGAAGCCGCGCATCGCCGCTCTGGAAGCGCGCGGGAGGGTTCCGGGTCTGACGGTGATCCGCGCCGGCGACGATCCGGGCAGTGAAATCTACGTCCGCAACAAGGTGAAGACGTGCCGCGAACTCGGCATGCTGAGCGAAGAGATTCTGCTGCCGGACACCGTAACTACGGATGAACTACTGGGCCATATCCACACGCTGAACGGGCGGGACGAGATCGACGGCATCCTGGTGCAAATGCCAGTGCCGAAGCAGGTCTGTAGTCGCGCCGTGCTGCTTGCTATCGACCCATCCAAGGATGTGGACGGTTTCCATCCTTTCAACGTCGGTCAACTCGTCGCGAATGCGCCTGCGCCTCGCTCCTGCACGCCCGCCGGCGTGATGGAAATCCTGCGGCGCAATGCCATCGGGATCCAAGGCAGGCACGCCGTTGTGGTCGGGCGCAGCGACATCGTGGGCAAGCCGATGGCGTTCTTGTTGCTCCACCAGAATGCGACCGTCACCATCTGTCACTCGCGCACGGCGGATCTGCCGGCCGTCTGCCGGACGGCGGACATCCTGGTTGCCGCGATCGGCAAGCCGGCGCTTCTCACGCGGGACTACATTCGCCCCGGCGCGGTCGTCATCGACGTGGGCATCAACCGGCTCAATAACCGGGCCGACGTCGAGCGCATTTTCCGTGGAGACGCCGGGCGGCTGGCGGCATTCGACAAGCGCGGGCAGGTGATCGTGGGCGACGTCGATCCTATTGATATGGCGGAATTGTCCTCGGCCTATACACCCGTGCCGGGAGGCGTGGGGCTGCTCACCATCGCCATGCTGATGAAAAACACCGTGGAAATCGCCGAACGGCGAATGGGCATCGCCTGAGGGTTGCTTATGCTGTGCATTGGCTTAACCGGCGGCGTCGCAACCGGCAAGAGCGTTGTGGGACAGGAACTGAGCCGCCTCGGTTGTCGCGTGCTGCGGGCTGACGATCTGGGCCACGCCGTTCTGCTGCGGGGCGGGGAAGCCTACGAGCCCGTCATCCAGGTGTTCGGCCCTGAGATTCTCTCTACCGATGGCCAGATCGATCGCCAGCATTTGGCCGGAATTGTCTTTCATGATGAAACAAAGCTGAAATTGCTGAACTCCCTGGTGCATCCCGCCGTATTCTCCCGAGAGGAGGCATGGATGCAGCAGGTGGAGGACGCCGACCCCTGCGCGCTGGCCGTAGTCGAAGCGGCCATTCTTATAGAGACCGGGAGTTTTCGCCGCTTCCACAAACTCGTGCTGGCCGTTTGCGACGAGGAGCAACAGATCGAGCGGGCGATGGCGCGGGACGGAGCTACGCGCGAAGATGTGCTGGCGCGTATTCGTCGCCAGATGCCTCTAATGGATAAGAAGCGATTTGCCGATTATGTGATCGATACCTCTCGAACGATGGACGATACCATCGCTCAGGTGGCACGTCTGTACGAGAGTCTGCGGAGTGTGAACGCATGCGGAAACGAACGATAGTTCTGGCCGTGGTCCTCGCGGCCGGCTTTATTGGTTGGACCACCTGGAGCAAATGGGGTGGCTGGTCAGGTCCCCGGGCCACCCTGACTGCCAATGGCGAGGGCTCGTGGTGGACCGGGCCTTCGACGGTGCAGAGTGCTGGACTTGAGTCCGACGAGCTGAACAACATCGACATTTACAAGCGGGCCCGTGAAGCCACGGTGAACATCACTTCCACCGTTTTGCAGCGCAATTGGTTCCTTGAGGTCTTCCCCGTGAAAGAGTCGGGTTCGGGGATGATCATCGACAAACAAGGCCGCATCCTGACTAACGCGCATGTCGTCAGCGGGCGGGCGCCGTCGCTCGAAGTCACGCTGGCAGATGGCCAGAAGTATAAGGCAGAGCGCATCTATGTCGATCAGGCCAATGATATGGCGCTGATCAAGATCAATCCGAAGAACGAGGTGAAGGTGCTCCCGCTCGGGGACAGCGACCGCTTGCAGGTCGGGCAGAAGGTGCTGGCCATCGGCAATCCATTCGGGCTGGACGGCACGCTCACCACAGGCATTGTCAGCTCGCTGGGGCGCGACATCGGCGATGAAAATGGCCAGACGCTGGAGAAAATGATTCAGACCGACGCGGCTATCAACCCGGGCAATTCGGGCGGTCCGCTGCTCGATAGTTCGGGCAACGTCATCGGGATCAACACGGCCATCTACGGGCGCGCCAGCGTTGGCATCGGGTTCGCGCTGCCGATCAATCGGGCCAAGGAGATGATCGTCGCATACCAATCCGGACAGCGCTACGGCCGGCCCTCGCTGGGCGTCGAAACGGTCTTTGTCAACGGCGATCTGGCTGCCGAGCTCAGCCTGCCGGAGAGCGGCGGGCTGCTCATTCAAAGCATTGTTCCCGGCTCGGCCGCTGAATCCGCGGGCCTGCACGGACCGCGCCGCGCGGTGGCGATCGGCAATTTCGAGCTGGGGATCGGCGGCGACCTGATCATGGCCATGGACGGCCAGCACATCGATAACCGCGATGCGCTGACACGGTATCTGAATAGAAAGAGGCCCGGTGACCGGGTCAAACTGTCAGTCTTCCGGAACGGCAAGCAGATCGAAGTCAGCGTGACCCTCGGCGAGGCAGGCAACCGGCTCTGAGTGTTCGCTAGGTGGGGCGGCGCTCCAGCGCCGCGTGGGGTCTCCAGGCCCCGCGAATTAATCAGAGGCGCCGGCTGGAACTGGAGCGGCGACGCACCCAGGCCTCTTGGCGGGGGTCCCCCACGCGAGCGTGTTGCAAAAGGTATCTTGGATGGGACGTCTCCCGATGAAACAAGTCAGCGTGAGGCCGCTTCCGTAGTGCGACCTGCGCTGGGATTCGCCGGCCTGGGATATTCGCGCACAAAGACTCCTGATGCGACGCTTTCTTTCCATCCTCGTTTTGGCTGCTACGGCGTTACTGCCAGGTTGCACGAAGCGCGAACCGCGGTTCGCGCGCGTCGATGCAGCTCTGGCGCCGCTGCTGCCCGGCGACACGGTGGCTCTGGCCTGCCTGCGGCTGGACCGGCTGAAAGACACACCCTTCTACAAAAAATACGTCGCGGGCGGACGGATCCAGGCACTGGACGAGTTCGCTTCGAGGACAGGTCTCGATCCGCGCGAGAGCGTCTGGGAATTGGTCTTTTCCACCAACGGCCGCACGCCGTACGTATTCATTCGAGGCAAATTCGGCGGCGAGTTCGGCTTTGAGCCCGACTTCAAAACGCCCGGGCTGCAACGGCAAAGCTACAAGGGGCGGTACCTGCTCTATAGGGGCGATTCCGGTGTGCTGTTTATGAACACTGGCGCGGCGGTGGCCGGGAAGCTCGCCGACCTGAAAGCGCTGGTGGACGGTTTCGACGACGCCAAACGTCTCGCGCCGCAGGAGTTGCTCGACCTGGTGGCGACGCTGCCCGGAACGTCCCACGTCTGGGCCGTCATTTTGCGGCCTGCGGCATTCACTCAACGGGGTGCTCAGCCCGGCGGCGTGTCTGAGCCATCCGGGGGCATGGCCGGCAACGTGATGCGCGCGGGGCGTAGACTCTCACAGGTGAAGATGTGGGCCGACATTTCGCAAGGCCTGACTATGCACTTAGAAGCTGTCGCCGCAAGCCCGAACGATGCGGTCGAGTTGCGAGATACCTTCAAGGCCGCCGTGGCAATGGGACGCCTCGGCGCGCAAAATTCCCAGCCTGCCATGCTGAGCTTGTACGACGGCTTGTCAGGCTCGTCGGAGGGATCCATCGTGCGTATCGACGTGAAGGAGCCATTCGACGTGCTCGACACTCTCCTCGACAAGCTCTCTCTGACGGGCTCGATGCTGAAGAAATAGGCGGTCTTGCGCCGCTACTTCTTTGCGCTGGGAATAGCGTCGCCGAGGTTCATCGAACCGCCGCCTTCGCTGACGTAGTTCCTGTTCCAGGACGGGATTTCGAGTACGACTTCACCATCTTTGACGAAGAACGCCTGACACCCAAGACGGCTGTTCAGTTGCAAATCGGCGGCTCCGTCCAGGCGGTCCGCCTCGTCGTCTTCCAACTCGGAAAGGCACTCCGCGCCCGATTGCACAACCACATGGCAGGTCGTGCAGGCGCAATTGCCTCCGCAGGCGTGCTCCATTTGGAAGCCCGCGTTAATCGCCACATCCAGGCACGACTTGGGCAGACCGTGGTCGTGATAGGGCAGCGTCTCAAGATCGAATTCGTAGCTGACATTAGCCGGCAGGAAGGTTACTTTCGCCACGCTTTCATTCTAGCTCAATCGCGGACCAAAATGGTCTTAGATGAGACTCGATATGCCTTGCATCGTGAGGCCGGATCGATCCAGCACGGCCGTCTCAGCCATCGCAGTGCGCAGCTCAAACCCCGGCCCTGATACACTTATCCGAAGGCTAAGCCCTTGAAGAACCGCACGCTCGGAAACTATCAGGTTCTCGATACGCTCGGTTCGGGCGGGATGGGCGAGGTGTACAAGGCGCGGGATACGCGCCTGAACCGGCTTGTGGCAATCAAGGTCCTGCGCAACGACCTGGCCGCCAGCGAAAGTTGCACACAGCGCTTCATTCAGGAGGCGAAATCGGCTTCCGCATTAAACCATCCGAATATCGTTACTATCTACGACGTGTTCCAGTGCGAGGGCACGGACTGCCTTGTAATGGAGTATGTCGCGGGCAAAACGCTCCAAGAACTGATCCCGCGGGAAGGCATGCGATGGAACGAAGCGCTGCGCATTGCAGTGCAGGTAGCCGAAGGCCTTCGTAAGGCGCACGCGGCGGACATCATCCACCGCGACATCAAGCCGTCGAACGTAATGGTCCCACCCGACGGTCCGGTGAAGATTCTCGATTTCGGCCTGGCGAAACTCTCCGAATCCGAGTTCCCGGCCGGCGATGACGCCACGCGTACGTCGGGCCCAATCACACAGGAAGGCTTGGTGGTGGGAACGGTCTCCTACATGTCGCCGGAGCAGGCCACGGGCGGGCCGGTCGATTCCCGTTCCGATATCTTCAGCTTTGGCAGCATGTTGTATGAAATGCTGACAGGCCGGCGCGCCTTCCAGGAGGATTCGGCCGTCGCCACGCTGGCCGCCATCCTGCACAACGACCCCGCGCCGCCAGCCTCCCCCGCCGTGCCGCGCGCACTGTTGCGCATCCTTTTCAAATGCCTGCAAAAGAAACCGGAGGACCGCTGGCAGGACATCGGCGACGTGAAACTGTTGCTGGAGGATGTAGCCAAGGACTCCGAGGCGCCCGCCGATGCGCAATCCAATCCTCAGACCCCCAACGCGAGCCGCGCACGCCGCTTTGGATGGCCAGCGGTGGCTGCCGCCATCGCGGCAGGAGCGCTCCTGGCGTACTTCATTCCTCGTTTCTGGTCCGGCGCCGGCCCATATCGTACACCCACTAGCGCGGTGTTGCGCATGCTCACCGCGGACGGCGGATTGAGCGGCTATCCCGCTATCTCGCGCGATGGAAAATTCGTAGCCTTCGCTTCCGACCGCGCCAAGGAAAACAACCTGGACATCTGGGTCCAACAAATCGGAGGCCGGGACCCTATTCGTCTCACCAAGGACCCGGCGGACGAGAGCGATCCGGCCTTTTCACCGGATGGAACGATGATCGCGTTCCGTTCGGAGAAGGACGGCGGAGGAGTCTACCTGGTGCCCGCCCTGGGCGGCTCTCCCGTTCTTCTGGCGCCGCTCGGCCGCAATCCGCGCTTCTCTCCAGACGGCCGGTGGGTGGCTTATTATGCGGGCGGGGAAGCCGTTTCCAATCCCGGCTCCGCGGGAGTGTTCATCGTCAGTTCTGGCGGTGGAGTTCCGCGGGCGATCCACCCGGAAATGGCCACCGCGACGAACCCCGTGTGGTCTCCCCGCTCCGATGGGCTTCTGGTGTTGGGACGCAAAGATGGGAAGGCGCCGGCGCGGGCAGAACTGGATTGGTGGCTTCTTCCCATTGGAGCTGGCACGCCTCAACGGACAGGCGCGTATGCCCGCCTGGATGCGCAGAAGCTAATGCAGACGGCTTTTCCCCAGGGGTTTCCCATCCCGCTGGATTGGCGGGAAGAGGGCGGCGATCGAATTCTGTTCAACGCCTTGTCGGGCGAAGCCGCAAACCTCTGGGAGATTCCCCTGGTGGGAACGGGCGAGGCGCAGCGTTTGACGCTGGGTCCTGGGCTGCACCGGCACGCCGGTTGGTCAAGCGATGCCAGGCGCCTGATCTTCGCGGCGGAGGAACTGAACTTCGACGTCTGGCTGCAGCCGCTGGACCCGGGGACAGGCGCGGCGCGTGGCCCGATGACTCGCATGACAGACGAAGCAACGGAAGAGTTGACGCCATCCATCAGTTGGGACGCCTCCAAAATCTCTTACGTGAGTCACGGGCCTGGCGGTTGGTCCTTGCGCACCAGGGACAGAGCTTCCGGCGAGGATCGGACCGTGCTTTCCAGCTCCAGAAGGATGCCCAGCGCCAGGCTCTCCGGCGACGGCAAGAGTATTCTCTACACCAACGCCGCGTGGGATCTCTTATCGATTCCCGCGGCCGGAGGCACCGCGGAAAAGCTGTGCGACCATTGTGGCGCGACGATGGGGGCCTCCACCGATGGACGCGAAATCCTATATGAGCCCGGCGAAAACGAAGACGTTCTAATGTACGATTCTCGCCGTCGTGCGACCGTAAAGCTCGCGCAGCGGCAGAGTCCTGATCTGATCCTTTCCAGTTCGCGGTTCTCCCGGGACGGGAAGTGGGTCGCATTTCATGCGCTACGCAACGCCACGAATTCCGCTCAAATCTGGATCGCCCCCTTGGGTTCCGGCCTCCCGGCTCCCCAAACTGACTGGATCCCCGTCACGGATGGTTCCAAACTGGAGCGCGACCCGGCATGGTCGGCTGACGGGCGGTTCTTATACTACGTATCCGAGCGTGACGGGTTCCGGTGCATCTGGGCGCGCCCCCTGAATCCCTTGACGAAAAGGCCTGCCGGCGAGGCCTTCGCGGTGCGCCATTTTCACTCCGCGCGTTTCTCCCTCCGGCATGTGGGAAGCCAGGGCTTCCTGACAGGCCTGACCGCCGGAGAAGGCGCGCTAGTGTTTTCCATGGGTGAGCTGAAGGGCAATGTCTGGCTGGAAGAGAATGGCAGATAAAATCAGCGTGGTGGTCATCAGCCGCAACGAGGGCGGGGAATTGAAGCGGACGGTTGAGAACTTCGACGATACGCTTCCGGCCGGTGGCGAGATCATCGTGATCGACGACGGATCCACGGACAGATCCGCCAGTCGTGTGGCGAAACGGCGCGGCAGGATCAAGCTTCATCGAGTGGAGAACTATGGGGTCGCGCGCGCCAGGAACTACGGAGCAAGGCAGGCGCGCGGCGATGTGATTGTCTACGCCGATGCGCATCTCCGGCTGGAGCCAGATTGGTGGCGTCCGATGGTG
>Ga0302270_10001334_pt1 | contig 24958 bp, 12 predicted proteins | sample III_Bog_E2_3_FD_198773 | JGI IMG/M metagenome (GOLD analysis project Ga0302270, IMG submission 198773) | Peat permafrost microbial communities from Stordalen Mire near Abisko, Sweden - III_Bog_E2_3 | ecosystem: Environmental > Terrestrial > Soil > Wetlands > Peat | place: Sweden: Abisko... | reverse complement strand
ACAAGGCGCAGGACGGCAATACGTATCAGCTCAACCTGATCGACACACCCGGCCACGTGGACTTCAGTTACGAGGTCTCGCGCTCGCTGGCTTCATGCGAGGGGGCGCTGCTGGTGGTCGATGCCAGCCAGGGTGTCGAAGCGCAGACGCTGGCCAATGCCTATCTGGCCATCAATCACGGCCTCGAGATTATTCCGGTCATCAACAAGATCGACCTGCCCTCGGCCGACATTGTGCGCACCCAGGAAGCCATTGAGAAAGCAGTTGGCCTGGATGCCACCGATGCCATTGCCGTCAGCGCCAAAACCGGCGTAGGCATTGATGAGGTACTGGAGGCGATTGTGCATCGCCTTCCCCCGCCCACCGGCGATCCCGAAGCACCGTTGCAGGCTCTGATCTTCGATTCATGGTTCGATGCCTATCGCGGCGTCATCGTGCTGGTGCGCGTGATGCAAGGAACCATGCGCAAAGGCCAGCGCGTCCGTTTCATGTCTGTCGGCAAGACCTACGAGATCGAGTCAATGGGCGTATTGATGCCCAAGCCCGTTGAGATTGCCGAGCTGCGCGCCGGCGAGGTCGGATTCTTCGCCGCCACCATCAAGAACGTGGCCGATACCAAGATCGGCGATACCGTCACCGAGGAAGCACGACAAGCGGTTGGACAGTTGCCTGGCTTTGAAGAACTCAAGCCAATGGTCTTTTCCGGCCTGTATACCGTGGACTCGCACGAGCACACGCTCCTGCGCGACGCTCTTGAAAAGCTTCGCCTCAACGACGCCTCCTTCTTCTTTGAGCCGGAGAGCTCGGTAGCGCTCGGCTTCGGCTTCCGCTGCGGCTTCCTTGGCCTACTGCACATGGAGATCATCCAGGAGCGGCTGGAGCGCGAGTACGAGCTCGATCTGATTACCACCGCGCCCGGCGTCCGTTACCACATCACACTCACAGACGGCTCTGTGGTCGAGGTCGACAACCCCTCCCGCTGGCCCGAGGTCACCAACATCCAGGCCATTCGCGAGCCGGTCATCACCGCCAAGATCCTCACCAACGAGGAGTACGTCGGCGGCATCCTGAAGCTCGTGGAAGAGAAGCGCGGCCGGCAGATCAACTTTGAATACGTCACCGCAACGCGCGTGCTGCTCACCTACGAGCTACCGCTCAACGAAATCGTGCTCGACTTCTACGACCGGCTCAAGTCCATCTCCCGTGGCTACGCTTCGCTCGACTATCAGCTTGCCGGTGAGTGGATCTCGCCCATGGTCAAGATGGACATCCTCGTCTCCGGCGAGCCTGTTGATGCTCTGTCCATCATCGTCCACCACGACTTTGCCTACGACCGTGGCCGCGCGCTGGTCTCCAAGATGCGCGAGCTGATCCCGCGCCAGCAGTTCGAGGTTGCCATCCAGGCAGCCATCGGCGCCAAGATCGTCGCCCGCGAAACGGTCGCTGCTCTGCGCAAGAACGTCCTGGCCAAATGCTACGGTGGCGACATCTCGCGTAAGCGCAAGCTGCTGGAAAAGCAGAAGGAAGGCAAGAAGCGCATGAAGCGGATCGGCAAAGTCGATATTCCGCAGGAAGCCTTCCTCGCCGTCCTACGCATCGGTGAAGATCAGGCAAAGTAGCTTTAGTCCCGTATCAAGTTTGATACTTTCGTCACAGGGCGTTCATCTTCATCTGTGGAAACCTTCTTGCGCGACCACACAACGCAGAATCACTGTCAAGGCCAGACAGATGCCGTACATTTTTCTTCTATATCTAACATAAATAATCGGTTGCGCTTCATACCAGAATTGATTTCCATTTGGCAAGAGTAAAAAACCTGCGTAAACTCCACGCTTTCCAAAAGAAATCCACAGTTTTTCCCACAGATTACGCATTTTTCGCGGCACAAGTTACTTTTTTATTTTTCACTCTTTCCAAATATCCCATGAGACGCAAATGCAGAGAGGCCCCGCTCTGCGGGGCCTCTCTGATGGTGCAGATCCTGCGCTGGTTTAGTGAGCCGCAGGCCTGGCAGTGGGCTTGGGAGCCGCTGGTGCACCAGCCGGCTGGGCCGGAGGTGCGGGCACGCCCGACTTCAGGTTGTAGGCATCAATGATCGCCTTGGTGATGTTGGTCGAAGGAGCGGCATAGAGAACCGGCTGCTGCTGCAAGGAGACATCAAGCACAACCGTGAATCCCTGCTGCTCGGCATAGCCCTGCATCACGTCGTACACCTTGGAAGCCAGTGCGTTGTACACTTCCTGCATCTCCTGCTGGAAGTCGTTCTGGGCATCCTCGGCATCGCGATCAAGCTGCTTCTTCTTGATCTCAGCTGCTGCCGCACGGCTCTGCTGCTCGGCCGGGGAGAGCTTGTCTGCCTGAGCCTGGAGCTGCTTGGTCAGGGTGTCAAGCTCGTCGCTCAGAGTCTTCAGCTGTGCGCGGCGCGGCTCGTACTTCTTCTGCAGGTCGGCAAAGTTGCGCTGGCCTTCATTGGTTTGGGCAACGGCCACCTGGAATGCGACCACGGCGACCTTGGCGGGGCCGGCTGCCGGCGTTTGGGCGAAAGCGCTCAGGACCATGCCCGAGGCCAGCGTAACAATGATTGCAAGCGAACGCTTCATTTGATTCAAGAGCTCCTTCAGAATTCCTGTGGGTGCATGAACCTCTGGTCCACGCAAACCTGTGCCTCCTGAGCGACCTCACGACTTTTTGGATGAAACTCCTGGCCAATCGGCACGGAGACAGAAAAAAGCGTGAATGGAGACGTCAGCAGGAACTAGATGGATTATAGGAGCCCCAGGTGGGAGCGTCAAACCTCTGTTGTATGAAATCTACCGGTAAATTCAAGCTATTTCGCAAAATTAAGCGCACGTGAAAAGGCCGCCCTTTGAAGCGGGCGGCCTTTCTGTTTATTTGTTCTCCCGGCGCTTAGAAAGTCGTCGAGATCGTGAGCCGGAAGGTCTTGCGAGGCTCACGGAACAGGTAGCGGCTGCCGTAGGCCTGAATGGCTTCCGTGTAGGTGTAGTCGCCAGCGCCGCCAGCGGGAAACATGGAGCGGGTAATCAGCTCGCCCGAGCAACTGCTCTCGTGAGTGCCGACACCGTCGTTGCAGTACGGCCGCTCGTAAAGCCGGAGCGGGTTGTATGCGTAGTAGAGGCGGAACGGTGCGTTGACGATTGGCATGATCACCGAAATCTCAGCGCCGGTGGACATACGCGGTACAAAGTTGGTTCCGGTAATCGGCCGGATGTCGCGCTTGAAGCCCACATCCGCGCCTGAGATGCCACCCTCACAGGTACCGTTGGCGGTGTTCACCACCGGGCAACCGTAGAGAGGCGCAGTCAGAGTGGCAAAGCCTTCAGGGCTCTGCTTCAGTTGGTTCTTGTTGGTGGCCACGTCGATGCTGAAGTCGTCAAAGACTGAGAACATCACCGGTCCAACGATCGGGATACGGTATTCCAGGTTGGTGGTCAGGTTGCTGTCGCCACCGACCGATGCAATGCCATATACCGGCAGCGGAACCGTGATGCACTGGTTCTCCTGCGGGTTGCTGGCGTCGCGCGGAACGCACTGGCCATCCGGATTGGTCAGCTGGAAGTTAACCCGGCTGGGCACATAACCGTAGGGAGTAGCGGCACGGGTATCAAAGCCGCGGATTTCGTTTTCGCCGCCGGCGTAGAAGCGGTTCTGCGGAGGAGCCACATCGCCGCCAAAGCCCTGCACGTATCCAAGCTGTGCGCGCATGGCAAGCACGTTGCGGCCGTTATCCGACGGAAGCAGGTAGTGCATTGGCATGAAGCGCTTGTAGGCGATCTGCGGCGAGATATAACGAACATTGCCCCAGATTCCCGCAGCCTGCAAGGCTAACGTGTACTCCTTGCCCGTGCGCGGACGCATGGGGTTGCTGACCGTGTTGTAGCTGTAGGTCATCGATACGGAGCTGTTGATGATGCCCGCCAGCGCGTTCGAGTTCTGGATGCCGGACCGGAAGCTGATGGTCTGGAAGAATGTCTGCGAGGCTGTGCTGAAGGCCGTAATCGACGACTTGGTCAGTGAGTACGTCACGCCGACACGCTGGAAGGCGTGCCGCTTCAGCGGATAGCTGACGGAGAAGTTCAAGCCTGTCGACGCCTGGTTGTAGTTCTGGGTCAGCGACTTTTCGGCGGAGGTCATGTTGGCCGATGCGCCGCTGGTGGCCTGGTAGTTCTTGGCCGCGTTGTAGTCCTGCTTGTTGTTGAAGATCTGGAAGCCCACGTTGATGGGCCGGTTCTTCAGGTAGGGCTGCGTAAATCCGAACAGGAACTGGCGGCTCACGTTGCCCAGGTTGCCCTGCAGGCTCAACGTCTCGCCCAGACCCAGAAAGTTGTTGGTCTGGTAGTTGACGCCGATGAAGGCGCCCGACTGGCCGCTGACGCCGCCGTTCATGCCGATCGAGTTCTTACCCTTTTCCTTCACCTTCAACAGCAGCTCAACCGTGCCGGCATCGGCATCCTGGTGAGCTTCCGAGTCCTGGTCCACCTTGAGCGGCTCGAAGTACTCGAGCTGGTTCAGGCGCAACAGGCTGTACTCCCACAGCTGCGAGTTGTAGACCGATCCTTCATCCAGCATCAGCTCACGGCGAATAACCTTGTCGCGGGTGATGGTGTTGCCCTGGAACTCGATGCGCGACACGTAGAAGGGCTTGCCTTCGTCGATGTCTACATCGATGGCAACCGTCTTCTTCTGGTCGTCGTAGTTGAGCTTGGGAATGGCGCCGAAGTTGATATAACCCAGCTGGCCATAAGCCTTCTTCAGGTTCTCAAGGCCCTTGCCGATCAGCGTGGCGTTGAAGTACTCGCCATCCCTGACTGCAAACGTAGAGCGCAAGGCCCTCTCGTTGGTGACAGCCTTGTTGCCGGTGAACTTGATCGAACTCAGCTTGTAACGGCCGCCCTCTTCGATCCCCATCAAAATGTCGATGCGCTTGCCGCGATTGGGACGGAAGGTGAACCAGTTCAGGCCGCCCTGGTCGCGAATCTGTGTCTGCGGCGTCTCCACCGCGGCGCTGGCGTAGCCCTTGTCGCGATAAGCCTGGCGAACGCGCTCGGTGTCTTCTTCCAGCTTGCTGGCGTCAAACGACTGCGAGAAGAGATTCTCAAAGAAGATCGAGTAAGGAATGCCGATCGGCTTGAGGTTCTTCATGGAGCGGCGAAGAAGCAGGCCGCCGATGTGCTCATTGCCGACGAACTTGATCTCGCCGACCTTAACAACCGGGCCTTCCTTGATGTTGAAGTTCACCTGCACCGAGGCCGGGGGAATGGTCTTCACCTCGGTCTTGATGGTGGCAAACTGGTGGCCGTGCTCGGACAGCAGTTCCTTGATCACCGTCTCGGCGCGCTTGATCTTGGTTGGGTCGTACTGGCTCTCCACCGACAGGCCGACCTTTTCCTTTTTGAAGCGGTCCAGCACGTCCGAGGTCGAAATCGAGCTCAGGCCCTTGTAATTGATCTCGCGGATGGTCGGCTTCTCGCGCAGGAAGATGTTCAGGATGATGCCCTTTTCAGAGTCTTCCCGCTCAATGCGCAGATCGTCGAAGTAACCGGTATTCCAAAGCGAGTTGAAATCCCGCTCCACCGAGATCGAATCGTAGGTGTCGCCCGGGTGCGTGAACAGACGCGCCAGCACAGTCTCTTTAGGGATGCGCCGGTTGCCGATGACACGGATCTGGTCGATGTTCTGCGCCTGTTGGGCATCAACGGTCACGGCAGTGACCGCCAGCGCCAGCAGCATCGCGGTGCGCGCCAAATGGGCTGCGCCCTGGAGCGCGCGGCGGATACAGGTGCGCTTCGTCTTCACCGGGATGGAGTCCTGCGGCGAGCTAAGGTACTGATGCGATCCAAAGTACGGCTTCACGGGAAGAATATGCACACCCTCATTGCTGAAAAATCTGGTCCTGCCACAAGGAAAGATTGATTATATTGGACCGCGCCCCCCCTTCCCAAAATCACGGGGCAACGGCGGCTCTGAAACCGCGCTATTCCTCGAGGCGCCCGCGCCGTGCAACCTGCCACGGCACCGGACTGGTCCCTTTCGGGACCCATTCCACAGTCTAACGGAACGGAGCGGGGTTGCGGGGTTCCTGCATCCTCTATCCGTCTGCCAGCATCCTCTTTAGACGTAAAGATCTCCGCGAAGACACCCTCCCCCGGTCAGGATTTCCCGATATGAATGGTTTTTCCAGCTCGATTTACTCCTTTTCCGCCCCCCTGCTCGACGGGCGCACCCTTCAGCTCGATCAATTCAGGGGCCAGGTGCTGCTCATCGTCAATACTGCCAGCCGATGCGGATTTACCCCGCAGTACGCCGCTCTGGAGGCTCTTTACCAGCAGCGGCGCCATCTGGGATTCACCGTTTTAGGCTTCCCTTGCAATCAGTTCGGCGGCCAGGAGCCAGGCTCCGAAGCCGAGATCGGGGCCTTTTGCGAGAAGAATTACGGCGTCACTTTTCCGGTCTTTGCCAAAATTGGGGTCAACGGAGCCAACGCGCACCCCCTTTACTGTTTTTTGAAAAAAGAAAAGCCGGGACTCTTTGGCTGGCTCTCCGGGGGCAGGATTGGCTGGAATTTCACTAAATTCCTGGTTGACCGCCAGGGTGCGGTGGTAGCGCGTTACGGTCCGGCAGCGCATCCAGAATCGTTGGCCAGCCCCATCGACCGGCTGATCGCTGCCCGCAGCTGAGGCTTATTGGCCGGCCCTTAAGCAGTGTGTACGCTTCCCACCCATTTCGCGATAAAACCTGCGCAATGGATGGGGCACGATGCTTCTATTGGAGGGCCGGATCTATAGTTCCCGATCAATAGTTGTTGCAGCGGAGTTGAAGTTTTCGCCTCTTTGAGGGCGCTCGAAGTGAACCACCAGTTGGAACACCGGCGGCTGCAGCTGCATCTTTCCGGCCCAATCGGGCATCTACCTGACTACGGTTGGCACTATTTTCAGCCCCGTACGTGCATTGCTGTTTTCTTCCGCTACCATAGTAATTTCATACGAAGATTCGTTTCCGGCGGTGCTGCCACCGGATACGGAAACACCTGCGAGCCGGACTGGCCGCACCCTTTGCGCCTCTTCTATATGGTCTTCCCAAGGTGAGGGCAGCTGGTCGCGAGCAGTAAAACGTTCAGCAATTCGGCTCAGGAACGGGTATTTGCCCTATGTGGATTGTGCGGCTTGCGCTCAGACGGCCTTACACTTTTGTCGTCGGCGCGCTTTTAGTTTTGATCCTTGGTGTGTTCAGCATCCTCTCGATGCCGACGGATATCTTTCCCAATATCGATATCCCCGTCGTCAGTGTGATCTGGACCTATAACGGACTCTCCGCCGAGGAAGTGTCCAACCGCATCGTCACCCCGGTCGAGCGCAGCATGACGACCACGGTGAGCGATATCGAGCATATTGAGTCGCAGTCGCTCAACGGCGTCGGCGTCATCAAGGTGTTCTTCCAGCCTCACGTCAACATTGGCAACGCCGTGGCCCAGGTGACGGCTGTCAATCAGGTGCAGTTGCGCGCCCTGCCCACGGGCGCCATCCCGCCGCTGATCTTGCAGTACAACGCCTCGACCGTGCCTATTCTGCAACTGGGCATCAGCGCTCCAGGGCTCAACGAGCAGCAACTGTTCGACACCGCCAACAACACCGTTCGCGTCCAGTTGGCCACCATCGAAGGCGCCATGACGCCCTTCCCCTACGGCGGCAAAGTCCGCCAGGTGATGGTCGATCTCGACATGCCCGCGCTGCAGGCCAAGGGCCTTTCCCCGGCCGACGTGGTCACTGCCTTCGGCGCGCAGAACCTGATTGCCCCCTCGGGCACCATGAAGATCGACCGCTTCGAATATGCGGTTGAAACCAACTCCGCGCCCCTGGCCGTGGAGGAACTGAACAACCTCCCCATCAAGCAGGTGAACGGCGCCACCATCTACGTGCGCGACATCGCTCACGTGCGCGACGGCAATTCTCCGCAAACCAACGTGGTCCGCGTAGACGGCCGCCGGGCCGTGGTGATGAGCATCATGAAGACCGGTTCGGCCTCCACGCTCGACATCATCGACGGCGTCCACACCAAGATCGCCAACGCCCTCCGCATCAATCTGCTGCCCCCCGGCATGAAGGTGGTTTCGCTCACCGATCAATCCATCTTTGTGCGCGGCGCTGTCTCCGGCGTGGTGAAAGAAGCCGTCGTCGCCGCCTGCCTCACGGCCATCATGATTCTGGTCTTCCTGGGCAGTTGGCGCTCCACCATCATCATCGCCGTCTCGATTCCGCTCTCCATCCTCTGCTCGTTCATCATGCTCTACGCCCTCGGGCAGACCGTCAACATCATGACCCTGGGCGGCATGGCGCTGGCGGTCGGCATCCTGGTTGACGACGCCACGGTAGCCATTGAGAACATCAACCGTTTTCTCGAATCCGGCAAGGATCTGGAAGGCTCCATCCTCGACGGCTCGGCGCAGATCGCCGTTCCGGCCCTCGTCTCAACGCTCTCCATCTGCATCGTCTTCGTGCCCATGTTCTTTTTGAGCGGCGTGGCGCGCTACCTGTTCGTGCCCATGGCCGAGGCCGTGGTCTTTGCCATGCTGGCCAGCTATCTGCTCTCGCGTACGCTGGTGCCCACCATGGCCAAGTACCTGCTCAAAGAGCACGACGATGCCCAGGCCGAGACCAATCGCGTAAGCCGCAATCCCTTTACGCGCTTTCAGCTCTTGTTCGAGGCCGGCTTTGAGCGCCTCCGCTCCGGTTATCTACGCCTGCTCACCCTCTGCGTCGATCATGCGCCGGTCTTTCTCATCCTCTTTCTCGCCTTTGCGCTGGTCACCGTGGGCTTCCTGACGCCGTGGCTGGGCCAGGACTTCTTCCCTGCGGTTGACTCCGGCCAGTTCAAGATTCACGTCCGCGCCCATACCGGCACGCGCATTGAAGAAACCGCCGCGCTCTGCGACCAGATCGACAACGAGATTCGCCAGACGGTTCCGGCCAAAGAGCTGGTCACCATCGTCGACAACATTGGCCTGCCCAACTCCACCCTGAACCTCTCTTACACCACCTCGGCCCCGGTGGGCCCGGCCGATGCCGACATCCAGGTGCAACTGGCGGGCGAGCACCATCCCACCGCAGCCTACGTGAGCAAGCTGCGCGTTTCACTGGCCCGCCATTATCCCGGCGTCAGCTTCTACGTGCTGCCGGTGGACATCGTTACCCAGATTCTGAACTTCGGGCTGGCCTCGCCCATCGACGTGCAGGTGATCGGCCGCAACCAGGACGCCAACCGCATACTGGCCGATCGCATGTTGGATGAGATTCGCCAGATTCCCGGCGCCACCGACACGCGCATTCAACAGCCCTTCAACCAACCCAAGATGACGGTGAACGTGGACCGCACCCGCGCCGAATCCATCGGCCTGACCCAGCAGAACGTGGCCCAAAGCCTGCTGGTCACCTTGAGCGGCAGCTTCCAGACCACCCCGAACTTCTACCTCGATCCGCGCAACGGGGTTACCTACAGCGTGGTCATCTCCGCTCCGCAATACGGCATGGACTCGCTCAACTCCCTGCGTGCCATTCCCGTCAGCAGCAGCGCGATTTCGAGCGTGGTAAGCCCCTCGGCAGCTACCGCGGCGCCGGGCGCGAGAACACCCACCCAGATCATCGGCAACATGGCCACCATCACCCCCGGCGTGGAGCAGGCCACGGTAAGCCACTACGACACCGAACCGGTTGTGGATATCTTTGCCAATGTCGAGGGCAGTGACCTGGGCAGCGTTACCCGCGCCATTCAAGCCATTCGCGATCGCCATGAAAAGGATCTGCCCAGGGGCTCCCACTTTGTGCTGCGCGGCCAGAGCGAGACCATGTACAAGTCCTACGTAGGTCTGCTGGTTGGCCTCATCTTCTCCATCCTGCTGGTCTACCTGCTGATCGTGGTCAACTTCCAGTCGTGGCTCGATCCGTTCATCATCATCTCCGCGCTTCCGGCCGCGCTGGCTGGCATTGTCTGGTTCCTGTTCCTCACCAATACGCGGCTCAGCGTGCCCGCCCTGACCGGCGCCATCATGTGCATGGGCGTGGCCACGGCCAACTCCATTCTGGTGGTCAGCTTTGCCCGCGAGCAGCTTGACGTGCTGGTGGGCGATGCCCGCCGCGCCGCGCTCAACGCTGGCTTTGTCCGCCTGCGCCCAGTGCTGATGACCGCACTGGCCATGATCATCGGCATGGTTCCCATGTCGCTCGGCCTGGGAGACGGCGGCGAGCAGAATGCGCCCCTCGGCCGCGCCGTCATCGGCGGCCTGCTGCTGGCCACCATTGCCACGCTGTTCTTTGTTCCCGCCTTCTTCAGCTTCCTGCACGGCCGCATTGAGAGCCGGCGTAAAACAGCGCGCGGAGTTGTGAACGCCGCCACCTTTGACGAATTCGACGAGCTTCCGGAGTAGCCTCATGAGCAACGCATCCACTCAAAATCCGCAGCCCTCCCACGGCCAGGAGGTTCTTCCGGGCCAACAGCCCGGCCAGCAATTGGAGCAGAAGCCGATTCCGCCGCGCCTAGCCGTGGCCGGCGCCGGACTGGTGCTGGTGCTCTTTGCAGTGCTGGCGGCTCTGGGCATCTTCCACCGCCTGCATGAGCAAACAGTGCTGGCCGAGCGAACCCATGAGCTGGCAGCGCCCGCCGTAGCAGTAGCCGCGCCCCAACTAGGCGCGCCCGCCCATAGCTTTGTGCTGCCCGGCAACGTAACTGCCTACACCGATTCGCCCATCTACGCGCGCACCTCCGGCTATCTCACCCGCTGGTACTTCGACATCGGCTCCCGCGTAAAGAAGGGCGCATTGCTGGCAGAAATCTCCGCACCGGAAGTCGACCAGCAACTGGTGCAGGCCAAAGCCGAACTGGCCACCGCCGAAGCCACCGCCAACAACGCCCGCCTGCAGGCCGACCGCTACTCCGGCCTCGTCAAATCCAACGCCGTCTCCCGCCAGGACACTGACGTCTACGTCAACCAGGCCACCGCGACCGCCGCTGCCGTCCGCTCCGCGCAAGCCAACGTTGCACGGCTTCGCGAGCTACAGTCCTACGAGAAGATCTACGCTCCCTTTGACGGCGTGGTTACCGCGCGCACCGTGGATACCGGCCAGTTGATTGACTCCGGCGCGGCAAAAGAGCTCTTCCACCTGCAGGCCGTTCAGACACTGCGCGTTTACGCCAGCCTGCCCCAGGCCTATGCAACCGCCGTCAAGCGCGGCATGAAGGTAGACCTCACCTTCGCCGAGCATAGCGGCAAAATCTATCAGGGCACGCTGGTGCGCACTGCCGACGCTATTGACCCCACCAGCCGTACGCTGCTGGTGGAACTCGACGTCGACAACAAGGCTGGCGAGCTGCTACCCGGTTCACTGGCTGAGGTGCACTTCAAAACGCCGTCCGTTGGCCAGGTGTACGTGGTGCCCTCGGCCGCGCTCATCTTCCGCAAAGAAGGACTCACCATCGGCACCGTGGTCAATGGCAACATCGCCCATCTGGTAAAGGTGGTTATTGGCGAAGACGATGGCGCAACCGTCCAGATCATCAGCGGCTTGGCCGCAGGCGACCAGGTAATTCAGGACCCGCCCGACTCGTTGATCGAAGGCCAGACGGTCTACGTTGCGCAGACTGGCGGCAACTCCGCAGCGGGGGTCAAGTAGCCATGCGGCGGTCTCAACAAAATCGCTGCCTCTCTGTGTGCAGCTTTAGCGCCGCGGCTCTGGTGGGCTGCTTGCTGCTGGCCGGCTGCAAACCCGTCGGGCCCAATTACAGCAAGCCGGCCTTTCAAGCCCCCAATGCGTACAAGGAAGCCGGAGCATCCGCAGCTACGCCGCCTCCCAGCCCCACTGGCGGCGCGTGGAGCGCAGCCAATCCATCCGACGGCATGTTGCGCGGCAAATGGTGGGAGATCTTCGGCGATTCGCAACTGAACTCCCTCGAAGACCAGATCGCCGCCAGCAACCAGAACTTGCGCCAGGCCACGGAGATTTATCTGGCCGCGCGCGATCAGGCCATCGCCGCGCGATCCAGCCTGTTTCCCACCGTCTCCGGCACGGTTGCCGCTAGCCGCAACGATCTTTCCACCAACCGGCCCGCGGCCAGCTCCACCAGCCATTACAACGACTTCGTGCTGGGCGCGCAGGCCAGTTGGGAGCCCGACTTCTGGGGCCGCATCCGCCGCACCATTGAATCCGCAAAGGCTAACGCACAGGCCAGCGCGGCAGACACTGCAACCGTCGATCTGGCTCTGCACGCGGAGTTGGCGGCCGACTACTTCCAACTGCGCGGTGTGGACGCCGAGAACAAGTTGCTTGCCTCAACCGTAACCACGCTCGAAAACCAGTTGAAGCTCACCCAGCAGCGGCTGACGGGCGGCGTGGCCACCGAGGCCGACGTGGCCCAGGCGCAAACCCAGCTTGAAACCGTACGCGCACAACTGGAAGACCTGGGTGTAGCCCGCGCTCAGTTCGAGCACGCTATCGCCACGCTCGTCAATCTCAACGCCTCGGCGTTTTCACTGCCCGTTTCGCCGCTCGATCTGGCACTGCCCAAAGTTCCGCTCGGCGTGCCCTCGCAACTGCTCGAGCGCCGGCCTGACATTGCCGCCGCCGAGCGTCGCACTGCCGCCGCCAACGCCCAGATCGGCCTCGCCATCAGCGCCTATTATCCTGACATTCCACTCAGCGCCGCGGGCGGTTTTGAGAGCACCAACAGCGGCACCTGGATCACCGGCCCCAGCGCACTATGGTCGCTCGGCGCCCACGCCACTGAGTTGCTGTTCGATGCCGGCCAACGCCACGCCCTTACCGATCAGGCCCGCCACAACTACGAGGCCCAGGCCGCCAGCTATCGCGCCACCGTACTCAGCGCCTTCAACGGCGTTGAAGACCAGCTCTCTACGTTGCGCGTTCTTGAGCAGGAGGCGGTGGTCGAGCAGCGAGCCGTCGCCAGCGCGCAGCACTCCTTCGACCTCGCCAACCAGCGCTACCAGGGCGGCGTCACCAGCTATCTCGAAGTGCTGACGGCAGAGACGGCGCTGTTGAGCGATCAACGCACCGCTATTGACCTGACCACGCGCCAGTTCGTCGCCAGCGTCAGCCTCATCCGCACCCTCGGCGGCGGCTGGGACACCACGCAGCTGCCGAAGTAAGAAGGTAGCACCGGCCTCCCGGCCCCCACCGAACCATCAACGCCCGACTATAGATCCGGCCCTTGAATAGTGTGTAGGCTTCCCACCCATTTCGCGATAAAGCCTGCGAAATGGATGGGGCACGGTGCTTCTATTTGAGAACCGGATCAATAACGCGGCGAGCCGCGCCTACCGCGTCAACGCATCCATCCGCACATGCGAGTAGGCCTGCGGCGGCACATCGGTCAGCGGCAACCCTGGCCCATCCCACAGCAAGCGCGGCGCGCCTGCGCTGCGGCTATGCAGACCCTCGATGTGCAGCACATGCTTGCCAGCGCGCAGCCCCAACGAGCCGCGTTCGTAGCGCAGCGCATTGCCGGGCGCGCCGCACACCTGCGCAAAGGGCGCGCCTGTCTTTGCCACTTCCACCCCGTCGATGACCAGCCGCGCACCATCGCGATCAATCAGGTGAAAGGTGTAGCCGCCATCGGCGGGAATGTCGATGAAACCGTCCCAGACCACTGCGTAGCGCTCATAGCCGCCGGAGTCTGCCTGGAGGTTGGCGGATTCGCCCTTGAAGATCATCGACTGTTTGCTCAGGTCGGGCAGCTCGGTCCATGTGCCGGGATAGATCTGCCACGCGAGGCCCGGCACTGCCGGCAGCAGCGGCCTCTGCGCATTCTGCCAGCGCGCCACGGCAACCAGTCCCTGCGCGGCCCAGTCTTCGCCCGCCTTCGATTCCACATGCAGCAGAACGCGGAAGCGGCCCGCGCCGTTCTTGCCGTCGTAGTCGGTTCCGAGCGCGTCTGGAAAGCGATGACGCACCACGCGGCCGGTGGCGCCGGTTCCGTCCCCAAACAACCACGTGGAATGCGCTCCGCGATTCTCGCGCGCCGTCAGCGTCACCGTCTGGCCGGGCGCAAACACCGGCGGATTCACCGTAAAGGACGCCTCCGGTTCATGCGCCGGCACGAACGCGGCTGGCTGAGCGCCTGTGCTCACCACCAGCGGTAGATCGGCATCGTTCTCCACCCGACGCTGGCCATACTTCACGTTGTCAAAGCTCACGCCGGCCACGCTACCGGCCAGTGTAGAGTCGGTCAACGGCGGCTGGTCCAGCGCCCAGATATTGCGAAACGTGAAGCCCTTCAGGCCCGGCTGCGCCTGCTCCATCTGCACCAGCGAATACCAGTTGTCGAGAAAGATGTTCTCAAACGTGTAGCCGGAGTGCGTACCGCTCGCGCCATTGGCTCCCCACATGCCCAGCAACGCAAACGGCTGGCCGCAGGCGCCAATGCCCGCATGAAGCACGTCCACATCGCGCATGGTAAAGTTGCGCGAACTGAAGTTCTTCTGCGGCCATTGGGCGCGGACGATGTTGGAAATCGATGTCGAAACCTGGCTGTGCTCAATGAGAATGTTTTGCACATCGTGCCCAGGCCTGAGCAGGTCGGACTGCGTGTAGCCGTCCCAGTTACCCTGCATGGCAAACACATCGTCCGACGCGCGCAGGAACGAGTTGCGCACCACCGCATCGCCGCCGCCCAGCCAGTCCATGCCATCCTGGTTGGCGTTGCCGGGGTTGCCGCCCATCACGCGCAGATCATCGTAGAGAAAGCCGGTCGAATCCTTCATCTGGATCGACCATGTGCGCGACCGCACCACACAGGTCAGCCCCGTAATCTGCACGTTGTGCGCTTCGAGCGCGCCGATGCAGTGCCAGTCCGGCTTCTGCATCCAGCCTTCGTCGTTGCCGGGGTCCTGGGGCCCGCTGTAAACAATCACGCCGCGGCCGAAGATATGCACATCGTGGACGCGCCACAGATTCAAGCTGCCGTAGATGACCGCACCCGGCGCAAGATAGATGGTCTCGCCGCTCTTCGGATTCAGGCTCTCGTGATACACGCCAGGCATGAAGGCCTGGAACTTCGTCTTGCGCGGCAACGGCGGCGGCGGTGAGCCAGCAAACAGGTACAGCATCTCCGCATGGTTCAGAAAGTCGCGCGGGCGCGAGATGGAGAGCTTGGCGGGGCCATTGAGCTTGAAGCGAATCGTCTGCCCATGCCGCTCCGGCCGAATGCCCAGCCTCCATGGCTCCACGTCCACGCCGCGATCCCAAAAACCTGGCTCCGTAGCTGTTACTTCCACGCTCACTGGCCCGGTAATGTCGAAGCTGGCAAACTCCAGGCTGGCGGCGGCGTGCGCCACGTCCACAACCTTGCCGTTCACCTTTACCGTAAAGGCTTCGGAGCGCATCTCCCTGGGCACCGGAACCGGCTCCACGCGCGGCGATGCGCAAAGAGCGCCGCAGGCTGCGGAGAGCGTTATTACCATTACACCCAGCGTACGAGAGACCAAACAACAAGCTCCAATGGGGGAAGATTGCCGACCAGACCACTCTAGCACCGCGCCCTGTTGCCGCAGTTACTGTTAGACGGCGCAACGCGGAGCTATACTCTTCGCCATGCGTTACTCCACACTTGCAGCACTTTTCGCGTTCTCCCTTGCACACGCGCTGGCAGCAGCCCAGCAAGCCGCTCCCGCAGTCCAACCCACCGTGTCCGAGGCGCAGGCCTTTGTTGACCACGCCAACACCGAGTTGCTCAAGCTCTCCACCGACGCACAACACGCCGAGTGGATGGTGGAAACCGACATCAACGGCGACACCGAGGCCACCGGCGCGCTCATCAACGAGCAGGTTACCGCGCGCACTCTGGCGCTTACCGCCCAGAGCCATCGCTTCGACCATCTCGATCTGCCGCCCGCGCTCCGCCGCCAGATGATGCTGCTACAGGTGAATGCGCCCGCCGCGCCCGCCGATCCCAAGCTGCTGGCCGAGCAGTCCGAACTGGCCGCCCAACTCACCGGCATGTACGGCAAAGGCAAGTTCTGCGTGGATGGTCCGGACAAGCGGTGCCTCGGCATCGACGACCTTTCGGACATCATGGCCAAGTCGCGCAACCCTGAGGAGCTGACCAGGATCTGGGTCGGCTGGCACCAAATCGGCGCGCCCATGCGCACCAAGTACGCGCGCTTCATGGAACTGCAGAACATCGGCGCCAAAGAGCTCGGCTACAACGATACGGGCGAGCTGTGGCGCGCCGGCTACGACATGAGCCCCGCCGAGTTCTCCACCGAAATCGAGCACGCCTGGCAGCAGCTCCAGCCGCTCTACAAAGAGCTGCACACCTATGTGCGCACGCGGCTGATCGCAAAATACGGCAGCGCCGCCGACCGGCCCGATGGCCTGATCCCCGCGCAGTTGCTGGGCAATATGTGGTCGCAGGAGTGGGGCAACATCTACGACATCGTCGCCCCCACCGATCCCAAACTCGCGCAGTACCAGCCCATCGATCTCGAATCCGCACTGAAGAAGCAAATCGCCAGCCGCGAAAAGGTAGCTGCTGCCGCTTTTGCTCCCGGCGCAGACCTCAGCTCCGATGCGGGCCACGGCGCACAGATGGCCGCTGCGCTCGACATGGTCCATTACGGCGAAAACTTCTTTACCTCGCTCGGCTTTGAGCCCCTGCCCAAGACCTTCTGGGAACGCTCGCAGTTCGTGCATCCGCGTGATCGCGACGTAGTCTGCCATGCCTCGGCATGGGACCTTGACTCCGTTGACGACCTCCGCGTGAAGATGTGCATCGAGGTCAACGAGGACTACTTCACCACCGTGCATCACGAGCTGGGCCACAACTTCTACCAGCGCGCTTACGACAAGCAGCCCTTTCTGTTCCGCAACGGCGCCAACGACGGCTTCCACGAGGCTATCGGCGACTCCATCGCGCTCTCCATCACGCCCGCCTATCTGAAGACACTGGGCCTGGCCGGCGACGAGCCGCCCGCCGAGGCTGACATTCCGCTACAGTTGCGTACTGCGCTCGACAAGATCGCCTTCCTGCCCTTCGCTTTGGCTCTGGACGAATGGCGCTGGGAGGTCTTCGCGGGCCGCATCAAGCCGGCCGACTACAACAAGTCGTGGTGGGCTCTGCGCGCGAAATATCAGGGCATTGCGCCGCCCGTCGAACGCACGGAGGCCGACTTCGACGCCGGCGCCAAGAACCACGTTCCCACCAACATGCCTTATGTACGTTACTTTCTGGCGCGCATCTATCAGTTCCAGTTCTACAAGGCGATGTGCGACGCCAGCGGTTACAAGGGCCCGCTGAACCGCTGCAGCTTCTACGGCTCAAAGGCCGCGGGAGACAAACTGCGCACCATGCTCGAAGCCGGGCAGTCGCAGCCCTGGCAACAGACGCTCAAACAGATGACCGGCAGCGATCATCTCGACGCCAAGCCCATGCTCGACTACTTCGCCCCGCTCTACGCGTGGCTGAAGCAGCAAAACGCGGCCAGCACAAAGTAGTGCGCGCAGATCCCGCTCCAGCATTGTCGATGTCCCACCCTTTCGCCAATAAAAAGGCGAAAGGACGGGGCACGGAACGTTGTTGAAATGGCCAGATCGTACGCTACTGCGCGCGTACCGCTAACTCGGCTAACACGCGCCGCTGACTCGCCGACTTGCTAACCCGCTGACTTGCTGCTTTTCAGATTCCCTCGCCCATCGACACATACACGCGCAGCCGGTCCAGTTCCTCGCGATAGGCGGTTCGCTCGGCTTCTTCGGCGGCAAACGGTTCCGAGCTCGGCTCTTCGGAACCGAGCCGGGCTTCGAGCTCGTCCACGCGGGCTGCAAGCGCAATCAACGCATCGGAGAGGGGGTCCTTGATGTCGTGCGGATCGGTGACGAGAATGCGCTCGCCGTTGCGATAGACAATGTGCGCGGGCACGCCGACTACGGTCGAGTTCGGCGGCACGTCAGAAAGCACCACCGACCCTGCGCCGACGCGGGAGTTCTCACCGACCGTAATGTTACCCAACACATTGGCGTTGTTGCCGATGAAGACGCCGTCGCACACCGTCGGATGGCGTTTGCCGTGCTGCTTGCCGGTGCCGCCCAGCGTTACGCCCTGGTACATAGTTACGTCGTCGCCCACAATCGCCGTCTCGCCAATCACCACGCCGGTGGCATGATCGATGAACAGCCGCCGCCCCAACTGCGCGCCGGGGTGAATGTCAACACCCGTGAAAAAGCGCGCGAGTTGCGAAAGAAAGCGTGCGGGGAGAAAAAGCTTTGCGCTCCACAGAGCGTGGGAGACGCGATAAAACCAGACGGCCCACAAACCCGGATAGCAAAACAAAACCTCCAGCCACGAGCGTGCGGCCGGATCGCGCTCAAAGATCGAGCGGACATCTTCGCGGATGCGGGCAATGGGAGACATGACGTACTCGATGGATGAGCGAGGCAGGCGAAGAGATGCAATCTCCGCCGGCCTCGCTCTATTTTGCTATGCGTTGATCGCTTCGGTCGGCAGAGCCAGAGCCTTCTGGCGCAGTGACTCGAACAGCGGAGAAGACAGATAGCGTTCGCCGAAGTCGGGCAGGACAGCAACAATCAGCTTGCCCGCGTTCTCAGGCCGCGCAGCCACCTTGAGCGCCGCAGCCACCGCCGCGCCCGAGCTGATGCCCACGAAGATGCCCTCTTGCAGCGGCAGTTCGCGCGCAGTATTGATGGCTTCATCATTGGTGATCTGGATAATTTCATCCACCAGCTTGGTGTCCAGCACGCTCGGAACGAATCCGGGGCCGATGCCCTGAATCTTGTGCGGTCCGGGCTTGCCGCCGGAGAGCACCGGGCTGTCGGTTGGCTCCACGGCGATGGCCTTGAAGGACGGCTTCAGCGGCTTGATGTATTGAGCCACGCCGGTGATGGTGCCGCCGGTTCCGGTGCCCGAGATCAGAATGTCCACCTTGCCGTCGGTATCTTCCCAGATTTCGGGGCCCGTGGTGGCCTTGTGAATGGCGGGGTTGGCCGGGTTGTCAAACTGCTGCAGGATGTAGCCGTGCGGCGTCTTGGCCAGAATCTCGTTGGCCTTGGCGATAGCGCCCTTCATGCCGTTGGGGCCGGGGGTCAGCACGATCTCGGCGCCAAAGGCCAGCAGCAGCACGCGCCGCTCCAGGCTCATCGTCTCCGGCAACGTTAGGATCAGCTTGTAGCCCTTCACTGCGGCCACAAACGCCAGCGCAATGCCGGTGTTGCCGCTGGTCGGCTCGATCAAAACCGTCTCCCCCGGCTTGATCTTGCCTTCCTTTTCCGCAGCTTCGATCAGCGCCAGACCGATGCGATCTTTCACGCTGGCTACCGGATTCCGGCTCTCCAGCTTGACCAGAACTGTCGCCGGCAGTCCTGCCGCCAGACGGTTGAGCCGCACCAGCGGAGTCTTGCCAATCAATTCAGTAACGTTCGCAGCAATGTGCGCCATGATGATCTCCTTTTTCCGGGCAATGCCCGGCGGCTCTCGGCCATGTTGGGGTGATTGGAATTTTTGAAGGGAAATGTGGACGGCGCTATTCGGGCGCACATCCGCATCGGGCTTGGCACCAGGACGGTGTTAGCGACATCGACGCATGAAGATAGCGTAGCCGCACCGGCCGGAAGATTGCAAGTGTACTGAAAAAGAAAGCGGAAAAACCGCCGTCTCTCATCCGGTATTGCGCAGTCCCGCTGAAATTCCGCTGATGGTCGCCGCCAAGGCGCGATTCACCTCCGGCGTGTCCTCGCCTGCACGCTTGCGGCGCAGCATATCCACCTGGATCAGGTGCATGGGGTCCACGTACGGATTGCGCAGCTTGATGGAGTTGGCCAGCACGCGGTTGCTGGTGAGCAGATCTTTTTGCCCCAGCACCGCACGCAACGCCTGCACGGTGCGATGGAATTCCTCTTCAAATAGGGTATAGACGCGGCTGCGCAGTTCCGGATCGCCCACCAACTCGGCGTAAAGACTGGCCGTTGCCATGTCCACCTTGCCCAGCGCCAGCTCCACGTTGCGCAACAGATCAATGAAGAGCGGGAACTCATGGGCCATGGTCTGCAGCAGCGCCAGATTCGCACCTTCGGCCGCACCCGGCTTCTGCATGAACTTCTCAATCGCCGTGCCCACGCCAAACCATGCCGGTATTAGCAGCCGCGATTGCGTCCAGCCAAAGACCCACGGAATGGCGCGCAGGTCAGCCAGCCGCATCGAGGCGCTGCGCCGCGAGGGACGCGAGCCGATCTTTGCGTTCTCCAGTTCGCCCACCGGCGTGGACTGCTCAAAGTAGGTGATGACGCCCGCGTCTTCCAGAATATGTTGACTGTAAAATCCGTACGCGGTCGCCGAAAGCTCGTCGAGCGCCCGCTCCCACTCCGGCTTGAGCACACCGGTAAAGTGGCCCTTGGGATCGCGCGCATTGGGCCGCGACAAGGCATCGAGCGAAGCGGCAATCATCAGCTCCAGGTTGCGCTCGGCCAGCACTTCGTCGGCATATTTAAAATTGAGCACTTCGCCCTGTTCGGTGATGCGGTACTGGCCTTCAAAGGAGTCCATAGGCTGGGCAAAGATGGCTCGATGCGTAGGTCCGCCACCACGGCCCACGGTGCCGCCACGACCGTGGAAGAGGCGCAGCTTCACGCCACACTCGCGGGCCACCGTATGCAGGTCGCGATGGGCGCGGAAGATCTCCCATGTCGAGGTCAACATGCCGCCGTCTTTGTTCGAGTCCGAGTAACCGAGCATGACCTCCTGCCAGTTATCCCAGGACGCAACCAGCTTGCGGTAATCTTCGCGGTTCCATAGCTCGCGGCAAACAGCAGGCGCGTTGCGCAGATCCTCGATTGACTCAAACAGCGGAACCGGCATCAGCCCCGGGTCACGGCCACCGCCCTCCACATGCACCCCGCCCAGCCGCGCCAGGCGCACCACGGCCAGCACGTCGTCCACCGTGGATGCGCCCGAAATCACATACTGATGAATGGCCTCCGGCGAGCAGCCGTTCTTGATCTCGGCTATCACGCGGAAGGTCTCAAGCACGCTCTCGGTCTGGGCGGAGAGCGGGCCGGGCAGCGCCGAAGCCGCCGTATCGTCGATGGCTTCCTTCAGAGCGGCCGCATGAATGCGCGCATGTTGGCGCACGTCGAGCGTATGCAGATGGAGCCCGAAGGTACGCACCTGCAGAATGAGCGGATCGATGAGCGTGCGCGCGATGCGGATACCCTTGTTGGCTTCGAGCGAGGCACGCAGCGTTTCAAGGTCGTCGATAAAGTCTTCCACCGAGCAGTAAGCCGGCAGCGCCTGGGCCAGCTTGTCCTGCCCGCGTGTCAGCGTGAACGGCATCACCGGCAGCGTCGCGGCCGACGCGCCGCGCTGTTCGCCTGCCTGCTCCAGCGTGCGCTGGATGCGCGCCTTCACGCAGATCAGGAAGCGACGATAGTACTCGAACTCGTACTGCTCCCCAAAAACCTGCGCCTCAGGTGTGTGCACCTGCGCCACATAGTCGTTGAGGCGGCTCAGCAACTCATCGCTGACATGCCGTTGCTGCGCGCTGCTGGTCAGCAGATCGATAATGGCGTCAAGCCGCTTCTGGTAATACAGCAGCAGATGGCCGCGCGCCAGGGTAATGGCTCCGCGCGTCACATCTGGCGTCACAAAGGGGTTACCGTCGCGGTCGCCGCCAATCCACGAGCCGAAACGCAGAACCAGCGGCAGCCGGTGCGCCTCAATCTCCAGGCCGTAGGCGTCCTTCAGCGCTGCGGCTATCTCGCGGTAAAGCCCAGGCAGGGTTTCAAAGATCGACACATCGTAGTAGTCCAGGCCCATCTTCACTTCGTCGAAGACCGTGGGGCGGCGCGAGCGAACCTCGTCGGTCTGCCACAGGCTGGTGATCTCGGCCAGGATCAACTGCTCAAGCCGCGCCAGATACTGCTCGGGAACCGGGATGCGGTCCAGCGTCTCAAGAAACTCGCCGATGCGGCGGCGCTTGAACATCACCGAGCGGCGCGCAACCTCGGTAGGGTGCGCGGTAAACACTGGAATAATCAGCACCCGACGCAACCACGCCATCGCCTCTTCGGCAGTGATGTCCACGCGGCGCATCTCAGCCAGGGTACCGGCCAGCGAACCGCGCTGACGACTGGCCTGCCCGTTCAAGCGCAAAGCCACGCGGCGGCGTTTGCGGTGGTTGGTCTCAGCCAGATTGATCAGCTCAAAATAGAAGGCGAAGGCGCGGGTCAGCAGTGTGGCGCGCTCCACCGGCAGCGAATGGATCAGCTCGAGCGCACGTGCACCCTGCCGCGCAGCCTCTTCGCTGTCGCCACGAGCTTCGGCGTCCCGGCGGCGGATGGTGCCCTGCCGCAAGGCCTCGACGTGCTGGAAAAACTCCTCGCCTGCCTGCTCGCGCAACACTTCGCCCAGCAACGTACCAAGCGAACGGACGTCGCGCCGCAGGGGCGCTTCTTTCAGCTCGCCGGATTGCGCTTCCAACTCCGCCAGCCGCTGCGGCCAACTCTCGGGATTCCACAAAAGAACCATCGTATTTTGATTATGCACGATGAATTTCTGCCCGGCGGGTCCAAAAAGTCACCGCCAGAGACAGGAAACCAAAGCGGCACCGTCGTTGCCGCAAAGAACAACACGCTCTCTTCGTCTGTTCATCGCTATCGGGGGGACTTGCCTTCCGTCCAATCCGGAATTGGAAAGCAAAGATCTTCACGCGCTCTCAAGCTGCATCATCAGCTCTTCCCACTCGGCTGTAAGCGTGGCCTGTTGGGCACGCAGATCCTCGGCCAGGGCAGACAGCCGCTGCGTCTCCTCTGCCGACATATACACGCCCAACTGCTGCTCGGTGAGCGCCAGCGATGCCTCGACACGCGGCACCTCTTCTTCGAGGAAGGCACAGCGCTCTTCCATCTGCTTCTGCTTGATGGGATTCAGACGGCGCGCTTTTTCTTTCGACGGGGTCTCTGCATCTACCTCAGCCCCAGGCGCTGTTGCGGCGGTTGCGCCCCCCTGCGCGCGAGGCTTCGCGTTGGACTCAATCCCGCCGCCGGCAGTGGCTGCGGCCAATGCCTCCTTGCGGCGCAGATAGTCCTCGTAGTTCCCCTCATAGCTGGTGACGGTTCCGTTCTCCACTTCGAGAACGCGCGTCGCCAGCCGGTCAATGAAGTAACGGTCGTGCGAGACAAAGACCACCGTGCCGGAGAAAGCCGCGATAGCCTCCAACAGCACGTCTTTGGCGCGCATGTCCAGGTGGTTGGTCGGCTCGTCGAGCAGCAGAAAATTCGACGGCGACACCAGGATGCGGGCCAGCGCGTAGCGGTTGCGCTCGCCGCCCGAGAGCACTCCCAGCGGCTTGAAGACATCGTCGCCCGAGAACAGGAAGCAACCCAGCAGCGAACGCAGTTGCACCTCGGGAATCTTCAACGCGGCACGGCTCATGTCATCCAACATGCGCGCCTCCGGGTCGAGCACCTTGTACTGGTCCTGCGCAAAATACTCGGCTAGCACGTTGTGGCCCAGCTTGATCTGGCCGGCGGTAGGCAGCTCGTCGCCCGTAAGCAGCTTGATCAGCGTAGATTTGCCCGCGCCGTTCACGCCCACCAGAGCCACGCGGTCGCCACGCTCGATACCGAAGCGCACATTCTCGAGCACCCGCTTTCCGTCGTAGCTCTTCGACAGGCCCTCAGCCTCTGCCACCATACGTCCCGAGGGCGGCGGCTGCGGAAACTTGAAGTGGATCACCGGCTCTTCTTCCGGCACTTCGATGCGCTCGATCTTTTCCAGTTCCTTGATACGCGACTGCACCTGCTTGGCCTTGGTGGCCTGGGCGCGGAAGCGGTTGATGAAGGACTCCAGATGCTCGATCTGGTCGCGCTGGTGACGGTAGCCGGCCATCAACTGCTCGCGCCGCTCGTCCTTCTGCCGCAGATATTTGCCGTAATTGCCCTGGAAGATGCTGAGCCGCTTGTTCCATATCTCCACGGTGCGGTCGACCGTAACGTCGAGGAAATAACGGTCGTGCGAGATAAGAATGTAGCCAAAGGGATAAGAATGCAGATAACCCTCAAGCCAGTTGCGGGTTTCGAGATCGAGATGGTTGGTGGGCTCGTCGAGCAGCAGTAGATTGGGCCGCGCCAGCAGCAGCTTGGCCAGCGCAATGCGCATCTGCCAGCCGCCGGAAAACTCTTCCGTCCGCCGCGTCCAGTCTTCCTTGCCAAAGCCGAGGCCGGTGAGCACGGCACCCACCTGCGCATCCAACGCGTAGCCGTCCAGCGCGTGAAAGCGCTCCTGCACCAGCGAATAGCGCTCGGCGGTCGATTCGTATTCGGGGCTTTCGTGGTCCAGTTCGGCCATCTGCGCGGCCAGCTCCACAGCCTCGCGCTCCATGCCGCGCAGTTCGTCGAAGACCGTCAGGCACTCTTCAAAAATGGTGCGGCCGGTCAGCGCCAGCCCCTCCTGCGGCAGGTAGCCGATGCTCATGCCGCGGGTCTGCTGCAGCTCGCCGTAGTCCAGCGACTCCAGGCCCGCGAGCACCTTCATCAGCGTGGACTTGCCCGTTCCGTTGGCGCCTACCAGCGCTGTTTTTTCCCTGGCCCGGATCAGCCAGTCAGCCTCCATAAAAAGCGTGCGGGGGCCAAACCGCTTTCCGGCATTCTTGAGTGAGAGCATTCCTCTTTAGTGTACCGTTGATGGGCGGCGGTATAACCAAGATGGACTCCTCTTACACTTGCTTAATCAGAACCATAGCCGCATCGGCAAGATCCACCAGCATGCCGTCCGCATCGAGCTTTGCATATGAAGAAGCTCCGACTCGCTTTTGATATATGTCTTCTCACTACTGTCCGGCTACAAGTTGAACAGATTCAATTGGTTGCCATTATCGCCTAAGTCGTTATCGGAGTCGGAAGTCTGAAGTGCCCGTAAAATGGGGGTCTTC
>Ga0302270_10001323_pt1 | contig 25008 bp, 25 predicted proteins | sample III_Bog_E2_3_FD_198773 | JGI IMG/M metagenome (GOLD analysis project Ga0302270, IMG submission 198773) | Peat permafrost microbial communities from Stordalen Mire near Abisko, Sweden - III_Bog_E2_3 | ecosystem: Environmental > Terrestrial > Soil > Wetlands > Peat | place: Sweden: Abisko... | reverse complement strand
TCAGCAGCGTCGGCGACGGACGGGAAGGAAAGTTCCGTGGGGAACAGAGGGAACGTGTGTTTTCTCTTGACAACTACTTATCATGGATGTCCCACCGCTACCTCTTTGTCACGCTGAGATAGGCCGACCCGACGTTTCCCGCCGCATCGGTGGCTTGAATCCAGATGCGGTTGACGCCCGGAACGAGCGCGATGCCGGAGATCACGAAGGGACTGGTGACGCCGGTCGAGCCGCTGCCGCCGGCCGAATTCGACCACACGATGCTGGTTACACCGACATTGTCAGTAGCGAAACCCTCGACGGTCAGGCTGTCGTTGTACGTCAGACTCGCTGCCATGGAAGGCGAGTAAATCTGGATGTGCGGTGGAATCGTGTCGCCGGACGCCGGGGTGTTCGGCGTCGTGGTTGGAGTTGTCGGCGTGGTTGGCGTCGTCGTTGGGGTGGTTGGCGTTACCGGCAAGGACGGCGCAACCGGATCCGATGGCGGAGCCGTTGGCGTTGGTGTGGGCGCCGGCGTGACCTTCTGGGTCGGCGCGGCGTAGAGCGTCCGGAGCGCCTGGACGTCGCCGGAGGCGAGGTGCTGCGTGCCCTGGTAGTACGGGTACATCACGTCGCTCGGACTGTCGGAATGACCCAGACCGAGGGCATGGCCCATCTCGTGCAGCATCACCGGGTAGATCTGCAAACTGCCGCTCACGCTCCACGCCTCGTCATAGTTCACGTGCATGTCGCCGGCGATCGTTTCGGGATTGGGAGGCGGATAGAAGGTGTGAGCCAGCACCGCGCCGGAGGGTGTGAACGGGAAACCGTCGCCGTGATCACCCGAGGGGAACGAGATATCGATGCTAGCGGTCGCATTGGCCTGCGTGGTGGGTGTGAAAGTAATGGCCGCGTAGGAACTCCATTCGGCGAGCACGGTCTGCAAGGCGCTGCGCACATCGCTTTCCGCCAGCGGCAGCGCAGCGGTATGCAGGTCGTAGGAAAGAGCGGCCGAACCATGCGATGGGCCGGCCCAACCGTCGCCAAAGGTCGGGACCAGATTCGCGGCTACCGCCAACCCGGCGCCTCCGGAATTGCCCATGGCACAGGGCACGACCTTCTGCCCGGAAGTAATTTGAGGGGACGCCGGGTAAATGTAGGCAATATCGTCCCAGCTCGCAACCGTTTGCAGCGTGGCGTAGGGCGCCTGAACCAGAAACTCCATTGCATCCAGATCCTGGTTGGGCAGCAGCGTCGAGCCCGCCATCAGCAACCGCAGCAGGACGAGCCCCAGGTCGGCATCCGGCTGCATCTCCACAACGACCGTAAGCGCCGCCGCGGAGGTTGAGTCGAGCTTGGCGCTGAGCTTGTCTTTCACCTGGAGCGAGTAATTCTCGACAACGCCGAGCGCGCTCAGGTCTGCGGCGGGGTTGCCGTAAACCAGCAAACCGTTGTCGGGCACGAACGAGAAAACGGTGTATCCGAGGTCCCGCAGATTCTGGGCATCCTTGGCATTCGGGACTGTCTGGAAGATGGCGATAAAGTGTGCGGATTGTCCCGCGCCGCCGCTTAGCGAGATGGAGACCGCCGTTCCGGCGGAAGCGTAGTGGTTGCCTGACTTCAGGCGCAGCAAGGCGGACGCCGTGCCCTGGGAAGTCTGCCCGAGTGCGGGCACACGTACTGCGGAGACCAGCAGCAGGAGCGCTGCCAGTCCGCGACTGGCTGTTTGCATATTCAGCTAATCGGATTGGAATACCAGTTCATGAGGGAAACAGCACGGTCCGTCCTCAGACGCGCGCAGCTTGGAGAGGTTCCCGGCACTACTCCGCGAGCGCGTAGGGCCGGAGCGGCGACGCGGTGGCGCCGTCGAGTTTGAGCGGAGCGGCCACGAACAGAAACTCGGAGACCCGCGCGGCGGAGAGCGCCTCCAGCGCCAGGCATTCGATGATATGGATGCCGGCTTCCACCAGCAGATGGACGTGGACTTCCATGCGCGGTGACGGCAGGCGTTCGAAAGCGAGAGTGTCGCTGCCCGCGGCGGCCACGCCACGGCGGCTGAGCCACTGCGCGCCATCAAGGGTGACGCCGGGCATGCGCAGCCCGTTCACGAATTGACGAGGCTCGTTCCAATACTGGCCCCATCCGGTGCGAACCAATGCGATGTCGCCACGCTCCAGGCGGACGCCCGAGGCTTCCTCCGCGCGTTCGAGAAGCGCCGCGTCAATGACGGCGTCAAAGTCGAGCGGGCGATCCCCCAGTATTTGCGCCACGTCGAGCAACACGCCACGTTGCAGGAACAGCGGCAGGGTCTCGGCGCCATGCTGGGCGATGCCCTCCGTCCAGTCCTGCAAGCGGGAGACTTCGCCGCCGCCGTGCAGCCGTCCGCCGAGTGAGTAGTGGCAGAGCGCGTCGATGTGGGTGCCCGTATGCGTCCCAAGCGAAACCGCGTCAGAGGACGAGGACGCGCCATTTTCCAGAACAAAATCGCCATGCAGCTTGGTCAGGCTGCGCGCGTAGGGCGGATGCGACGGGTAATGCGGCATGCCGGCGCGCCAATTCTGTGCGAGGTCGAAGCGCCGCAGGGCAGAGAGCCAACTGATGAGATCGCGCATAGGAGGAAGACGAACTCCCGGAGAGGCTGCGCCGCAGGCCCCGTGTGGCGCCGTCGGGCCCACCCACGTTCTTCAGGATAGCGGGCTATTGCTTACCGGTCAGGAGATGAATCAGGCCGAAGCTGATCGCACCGACCGCCGCCGACGCCGGCAGGGTGAGAATCCAGGCCCACAGGATATTGGTGGCAAGCCCCCAGCGCACCGCTTTGAAGCGCTGAATGGAGCCGACTCCGGCGATGGCTCCCGTGATGACTTGCGTTGTGGAGACGGGGATTCTGAGGTAGGTCGGCAGCAGAATGGCGATCGCGCCCGCCGTTTCCGCGCAGAAGCCGCCGCGCGGCTTCAGCTTGGTCAGGCGGCCGCCCATGGTGTGGATGATGCGCCAGCCGCCGCTCATCGTGCCGCAAGCGATGGCCGCTTGCGCCATCAGAATAATCCACCAGCTCACATGGAAGGTCTTCGAAAAGCCGGCCGCGAAGATCACGCCGGCGATGATGCCCATCGTCTTCTGAGCGTCATTGGCGCCGTGCGAATAGCTGAACAGGCCCGAGGACACCAGTTGCAGGCGGCGAAACCAGATATCCATGTTCTTGGGCGACGAGTGGCGGAAGGCCCAATACAGCAAGGTCATCAGGGTGTAGCCCAGGACCAGGCCGACCAGCGGGGCGAGCACGATGAATTCCGTGGTGATCAGCCACCCGTGCGCGATCGTAGCTTCGTGAGCGTGCGACCAGCCGGCGGTCAGTCCGACCTTGGTCATCGCCGCGCCCGCGTAACCGCCCATCAGGGCATGCGAACTGCTGGAAGGGATGCCGTAGTACCAGGTGAGGAGATTCCAGAAAACCGCGCCCAGCAACCCCGCGAGGATGACGATCGGGGTGACGACGTCGAGATTCACCATCCCCTTGCCGACCGTGCTGGCCACACCGGCCTCGCCGAAGAAAAGCGGAATTGCCGCGATGAAGTTAAAGAAGGCGGCCCAGATGACCGCCTGCAAGGGCGTCAGGACCCGGGTAGCAACTACCGTGGCGATCGAATTTGCCGCGTCGTGAAAACCGTTGATGAAGTCGAATACCAGCGCCACCGCGACGATGACGATGACAAGAAGTAGGCTCCCGCTCATCGCTGCTGTGCTCTAACCGTTCTTCACAATGACATTCTGGAGAACGTCGGCAACGTCTTCGCAGTAGTCGACGGTCTGTTCGAGATGCTCGTAGATTTCCTTGAGCTTCAGCACCGTGAGTGCGTCTCCGCCGCTGCGGAATAACGCCGAGATGGCCGCGCGGTAAACACGGTCGGCCTCGTTTTCGAGACGGTTGATCTCAATGCAGCTATCGAGCAGCGGCTTGTCGTGGCTCAGGTCCAGGAAGGCCTTGCGGAGCACCTCCGCGCAGCGGTTGATGATGCCGCACAACTCAATCATGGGCGGCGGCGCCTTGTGAATCTCGTAGGAGATCAGGCGGTGCGCCGACTCCTCCAACTCGTCCAGGACGTCATCCAGACGCGAGCCCACGTTGTGCAGATCTTCGGGATCCAGCGGTGTGATGAACGTCTGATTCAGACGCGTGAAAATCTCGTGGATGATCTCGTCGCCCTGACGTTCCAGTTCGGCAATTCGTTTGGCCGCGTATTCGAGCCGTTCGCCGTTGGCGACAATGCCTTGTTGCAGCAGCATGGCGGCTTGACTGATCAGCTCCACCTGCCTGATGAAGAAGTGGAAGAATTTCTCTTCGCGCGGAAGGAATCTCATATGGTTCAAAGAACGGAACCGTCGACGCGGATCGACGCCCGGCCCCGGTATGCCAAGTTACGATTATCTCAAATAGGTGACAGGTTGGGGGCTGAGAACTACGAAGCGATTACAATTCATTGAAAGCCGGCTCGTCCAGAATCGGGAAAGCCGGGTCCGGCGCGGTGGCGGCTCCCTCTGAGCCCGGCTCCAGCGAAAGGTAGCGCAGGTCGAGCAGGCGCGAAGCCGTAACGTTGCTCATGGCCGTGAGCATGGTCTGCTTGAGGTGGGGATAGTTTTTTTCCAGTTCCGCGAAAATGTCGCGGATCGAGCGGCGGACCGTGCCCGTCTTTTGGGAACAACCGCACGGCACCACCGGTGCGCCGGCGTCTTGCGCGTAGGCCGTCGTCAGATCCTCGGTCACGAACATCAGCGGGCGGATCAGCCGGAACTCTTTTTTCCGGGACCAAGTGAGAGGCGGCAGCGCCGCGACCCGGCCCGTGAACATGGCGTTGCGCAGGAACGACTCGCAGAAATCGTCGGCGGTGTGGCCGAGGGCAATCACATTGGCTCCCAGTTCGCGGCAGATCTCGTAGACGGCGCGGCGGCGGAAGCGGCTGCAGACGTCACAGCCGTGGCCGGGTTGCTCGGAGAGCAGACGAATCGAGGGTTCGTCGACGCGGTAGGTCCAATCCACGCCGCGGGCGCGGAGGAACTCGCCAAAGGGCTCGATTGGCGCGAGGAATTTCCCCTGCTCGATCGTGAAGGCGCAGACGGTGAAGTCGATGGGAGCACGGTCGCGCAGTAGGATGAGCGATTCGAGCAGCGTGAACGAGTCCTTGCCGCCCGAGAACCCGACCGCCACGCGATCGCCTTCGCGGATCATCTTATACCGCGTGACGGCCTCGCCCACTTTGCGCGAAATGACCTTTTGCAGTTCCAAACTTCTATTATAGGAATGTGTCCAGCGCGCGTCAGATTGCTTACGGCGTTTTGTTGGCCGTCGAGCATGGCGCTCAGTCGGGCGACGCTCTGGATCGCGCCCTGGCGGGTCTCGATTCCCGCGAGGCGGGCCTGGCGACGGAGATCGTTTATGGCGTGCTGCGGCGGCGCGCGCAGTTGCAGTCCCTGATGGCGCGCGTTTCCAGCCGCCGGCCGGAACAGATGGATGCGCACGTCCGGCTGGCCATCGAGATGGGCGCCTACCAGATGCGTTTTCTCGACCGTGTGCCGGACCACGCGGCGGTGAGCGAGAGCGTCGATCTCGTCAAACACGCCAAGAAGAACCAGGCTTCGGCGCTGGTCAACGCGGTGCTGCGGCGTCTGCCGCCGCTGCCCGAAAAGTGGGGCGACGAGGCGCTGGAGTTTTCTCTGCCGCCCTGGTTGTGGCGGCGTTGGGTGAGCCGCTTCGGCCTCGAGATGGCCCGCAGACTGGGCGAGGCCTGTCTGCGGGCACCGGAGCCGTTCATTCGTCTGCAGACCGACGCCGAACCGCCCGCCGGGTGTGAGCCGACCGAGGTTCCAGGTTGCTTTCGAGTGACCGGCAGCGTGCCAGAGGGTGCGCGGCGCCAGGATATCGGCGCTCAGACCGTCGTGCCGCTGCTGGATTTGCAGCCGGATCAGCGGTTTTTGGACCTGTGCGCCGCGCCGGGCAACAAGACGGCGCAGGCGCTGGAAACTCCTGGGCTGGAAGCCGTGGCGTGCGATTCGAGTGCGGCGCGGCTGGCCGCGTTTCACGCCACGGGCGCGGAACTGGTCCGCCTGGATGCCTCGCATGCGTTGCCCTTCGGGGCCGTTTTCGACAGAATCCTGGTGGACGCGCCGTGCTCGGGAACCGGCACTCTGGCCCGCAATCCGGAAATCCGCTGGCGTCTGTCCGAGAGCGATCTGCGCAAACATGCCGAGCGGCAGCGCAGGATTTTGCGCAATGCGCTGCCCTGCTTGAAGCCGGGCGGCCGGCTGGTCTATTCGACGTGTTCTCTAGAGCGGGAAGAGAATGAGGACATCGTGCGGGCCGTGGCGCCGGACCGCGTACGGACGGAGCGCTTGAGGGTGCCGGGGCGTCACACCGGAGACGGCTTCTACGCCGCGGTGTTAACCTGAAGGGGCTTTTGCCGATGGCCGAGATATTCCCTTCGATTCTAGCGTCGGATTTTACGCGCCTTGGAGAGCAGGTGCGCGCCGTGGAGTCCGCTGGCGTCTCGGCACTGCACTGCGACGTCATGGACGGCCACTTCGTGCCGAACTTGAGCATCGGCCCGCCGGTGCTGGCTTCGCTGAGGAAGTTTACGCGGCTGACGCTGGATGTCCATCTGATGATCACCGACGCGGACCGCTACGCGCCTGTTTTCATTGAGGCGGGCGCCGACTGCGTGTCGGTCCACCAGGAGGCCTGCCCGCATCTCGACCGGACGTTGAAGATGATCCAGAGCGAGGGCGCGAAGGCGGGAGTGGTCCTGAATCCGGCGACGCCGCTCACCACGCTCGAGCATGTGCTGGAGTATTGCGACTATGTCCTGGTGATGAGCGTGAACCCCGGATACGGCGGACAACGCTTCATCCCGTTCGTGGTGGATAAGGTCCGGCGGCTGAGGGAATTGCGCGAACGGCTGCAGTTTGGATTCGCCATCGAAATCGATGGCGGCATAACATTGGATAATGTAGGTGTAGTGGTGGAGGCCGGTGTGGACTGGGTCGTTGCCGGTTCGTCTGTCTTTGGAGACCCGGATCCGGCCTCGGCTGTGCGGCGGTTGAGCGAAGTTGCGCGATCGGCAGGCAACCTGCGAGCCTAGTGCTCCGTCCAATCCGCGAGGGCTCGGGCAGCCCGCTCTCGCTATGATTGTAGATGTACTCTTGGTTCTGGCCGCGGATCGGGCTGAGAAGTGAATTGATTCCAGAGGCGAAGTCCAGCCACTTGAGTGGGGGACGGAGCTGCACGGCGAAAGAGGGCACTCTTCCGGATGAGCATCGTGGAGCGTTTTTTGAAGGCGAGAACCTTGCTGGTGGCGGTGTCGCTGCTGGCCTTGGCCATCACCGGCGGATGCCGGCACAAGAAGTACGAGAACCCGATTACCAGAGACACGCAGCAGCCCGACAAGGTGCTTTTCGATAAGGCGATCAAGGACATCGAGCACGGGCGCTACGAGGTCGCGCGCCTTACCTTGCAGACGCTGATGAATACCTACGACACCAGTGAGTATCTGGCGAAGGCGAAACTGGCCATCGCCGATAGCTGGATGCGCGAAGGCGGAACGCACGCCTGGACTCAGGCCGAGGCGGAGTACACCGACTTCATTCTGTTCTACCCGCTGATGGAGGAGTCGGCCGAAGCGCAGATGAAGATCTGCGATATCCACTTCAAACAGGCCGACAAACCTGACCGCGATCCGAACCACGTGCAGCGCGCGGATGTCGAATGCCGCAAAGTGCTCACGGCATTCCCGAATAGCCGGTTTGCCCCCGAGGCCGCGGAGCGGGTCCGGCAAGTGCAGGAAGTGATCGCCGACGGTGAATTCCGCGTCGGGGCGTTCTATCACAACAAGGGAAGCTATTCGCCCGCGGCGAACCGTCTGCACGCCATTACGGAGCAGTATCCGCTTTACAGCGGCACCGATCTGGCCCTGTGGGACGAGGGCGACAGCTACTCGAAGCTGGGACCGCGCATGCGCGAGAAATCGATCCAGGCCTATCAGAAGTTGGTCCGGCAGTATCCCCTGAGTCCTTATGTGGAGGATGCCAAGAAGCGGCTGAAGGCGATGGAGGCGGAGATTCCCGAGCCGGATCCGGTCGCGCTGGCGCACATGAAGTATGAGCAGGAGAACCAGACGCGCGTCGGACTCTTCAGCCGGTACTGGGGCACCGTGAGTTCCAGGCCGGACGTCAGCAAAGCCGCCAAGTCCGGCGAACCGGCCACGGCGATGCTGCGTCCCATGATTCCGCCGAACATTCCCGTGCCCGCCGGCCAGACCGGCGCCGGTGGTGGCGGTGTCACGGACGTAACTGCCACGACGGAGGCGGGCGGTTCGACCTCCGCGATCGAGACCAAGCCCGATGCGAGGTTGAGCCAACACGACCCGAAGCCGGCGGCGCCAGGCGCAGCCACTCCCGCGACGGAGGCCGAAAAGCAGCCGCAGCAGCCCACTGTCGTCCCGGGAAAGAACGGCAAGCCAGTCAAAGTGAAGCCGGCCAAGGTGAAGCCGGGCAAGCGGCCTGAGGCGCCCAAGCGGCCCAAGCCCTCCAAGCCGAAAAAGCAAAAGGCCATTCTGCCCTCCGAGAGCGCGGCTCCGCCTCAGGAGAGTGCGCCTCCGAAAGATCAGCCGAAGCAGTAGTATGCTTGCTCTGTGATGACCAGTCGAATTCTGCTTGCCGACGACAGCCCGCACGCGCAGCGTATGGGTGAGCGAATTTTACGCGAAGAAGGCTTCGAAGTCGTCTGCGCGTTGGACGGCGATGCCGCCCTGGCCCGAATGGAAGAGATGGAGCCGGACGTAGTTCTGGCAGACGTATTCCTGCCCGGCATGTCGGGCTACGAACTTTGCCGCTGGATCAAGACGAGCGAGCGGCACAAACACGCCGGCGTCATTCTGATCGCCGGACTGCTCGAGCCGGTGGACGAGGAAGAGGCCAGGCGCGCCGGTTGTGACGGGGTTTTGAAGAAACCGTTCGAAGCCTCGGCGATCCTGGATGCAATCCGTCCGCTGGTCGACAAAGCGCACTTTGCCCGAGGCCTTTTTGTGGATTCGCTTCCAGAACCGAAAACCGCCGAATTGCCGGCTGGAGTCTCGCCTGCCGCTCCCGTCCGTCCTCCGCTGGACCCCGAAGCGGTCCGGGCCGCGGTTACAATCGCTTTAGACCGGAGCCTTCCCGCTCTGGTCGAAGAGATCACCGAAAAGATCCTGCTGGCGCTCGGCTTTTGAGCCGCGCACCTCTGGTTTAACCCTATGCCCGACAATAGTTTCGATATCGTTTCTGAAGTTGAGATGCCCGAAGTCGCCAACGCCGTCCAACAGGCGTCGAAAGAGATCGCTCAACGCTACGACCTCAAGGACTCGAAGAGCGTCATCGAGCTCAACGAGAAAGACAAGACCATCACGCTCCACTCGCAGGACGATTTCAAGGTCAAGGCGGTAGCCGAGATCCTGGAAAGTAAGCTGGTGAAGCGCAAGGTGCCGCTGAAAGCTCTGAAATACGGTGACATCCAGGCCGCCGGCAATTCGCGAGTGCGCCAGGAAGTCACGATCCAGGTCGGGATTCCCATCGAGAAGGCCCGCGATATCGTGAAGTTCATCAAGGACACCAGGAAGAAGGCGCAAGCGTCCATCCAGGGCGATCTGGTTCGTGTGGCCGCAAAGGACCGCGACATCCTCCAGGAGATCATCGCGGCGCTGCGCGGCAAGGACTTCGGCATCGACATGCAGTTCATCAACTACCGGTCGAACTGAGGCTGAGCCCGGCGTGCCGCGTAGAATCGAGTCTTTTTTCGTCGCCGGTCCTGCTGGACGTCTGGAAGCGATTCTGGAAGAGCCGGAAGGGGCAGCGCCGCGCGAAGCCGCGCTGGTTTGCCATCCGCATCCGCTGCACGGCGGCACCTTGCACAACAAAGTGGTTCACCGTCTGGCGCGCGGTCTCCGGAGGTCCGGTTGCGCCGTGCTGCGATTCAATTTTCGGGGCGTCAACCTGAGCGCCGGATCCTATGACGAAGGGCGCGGCGAGGTGGAAGATGCGCGAGCCTGCCTGTTGCAACTGCGTCGGCGCTATCCCGCGCTGCCTTGGACGCTAGCCGGATTCAGCTTTGGCTCACGCGTAGCAGCCGAGCTGGCGGCCGACCTCGGCGGAGACGGGCCCGGACGGCTGATCGTCGCCGGGTTCCCCACTGTTTTCAAGCAGTTCCAGGCTCTTGAGCAGTACAGCGGGCCGCGCATTTTCATCCACAGCACGCACGACGAGTTCGGGCCGCGCAACGAGCTTCAGTTGTTGTATGACCGGCTATGGGAGCCGAAGAAACTCGTCTGGATCGAAGCCCGGGATCACTTCTTCGCGAGCGCGCTGGATGAATTTGAACGGGCGGTGACTGCGCTCGGGACGCTCTAAAACAAAGGCGGCCTCGAACGCGCTCAGGAGGCCATACGATGGGTTCGCATGCGGCGCGCTACCAATCGGGTAGCCCGGCGGCTGATCAATGTGGCAACGTCGCCGAGCAACTCCGGAACGCCTTGCGGCTCTACAAGCATCATGGCGTCGGGGAATCCCGGAGCTTCTTCCTCATTGCGCCACGCGGTTACCAGAGCCGTGGCCGGCTGGTATTCCTTGAGCCGCGCATGAGCGAGCACCTTCAGTCCCGCCTCCGGGCTCTCCATGGCCAGGTCGGTTAACACCAGCGCGTACTCTTTTTCGTCCATCAACCCCACGGCCTCAGCGGCGGTGGCGGCCGAATCGACTCTGTAACCACCAGCCTCCAGAACGGTCTGGAGGGTCAGGCGCGAAGTGGGATTCTGGTCGGCCAGAAGCACACGCGCCATGCGCGGCATCTTACGGAGTCTGACGGGTGCGGCTACGGGGGGACACATTATCACGTTTTTCACAGGTACTCACCCGGTTGGACGAGGAGCTTTCTTCAGGGGTTCCTACTAGACACAGTTTATCCCAACAATGGGAGATTCGATCCCATTCTTTGGATTACTACAACTGAGAAAGTTTAACCCTCGATTTCGCCGAATACTCTGTGGAAGATTGCGTCTACATTCTTCAATTGTCGTTCTACGGAGAACGCCCACGCGATCTGCTCGGCAGTCAGGTGCGCTCTGACGTCCGGATGCGCCTCCATCGCGGCGCGGAAGTCGGCTTCTTCGTGCCAGGCCTTCATCGCCTCGCCCTGGACCACCTTGTAGGCCTGCTCGCGCAGCATTCCCGCCGCTGCGAGGTCGAGCAGGAGTTGCCCGGAGAAGACCAGGCCTTTGGTCGATTCCAGGTTGCGTTTCATGCGTTCCGGGTTCACCCGCATGTTCCCGATCAGCCAATCGGTCTTGGCCAGCAGGTAGTCGGTGAGGATGCAGGAATCGGGCAGAATGACCCGCTCGACAGACGAGTGGGAGATGTCGCGCTCGTGCCACAGGGCGACGTCCTCAAATGCGGCCTGGACGTTGGCGCGGACTACGCGCGCCAATCCGCAGATCTGTTCGGAGACCACCGGATTGCGCTTGTGAGGCATCGCGGAGGAGCCCTTTTGGCCTGCGGCGAATGGTTCCTCGGCCTCCCGAACTTCAGTTCTCTGCAAGTGTCGGACTTCCAAAGCGCATTTTTCGCACAATGCGCAGGCCAAAGCCAGAGCGGACACAAACGCAGCGTGCCGGTCGCGGGCGAGCACCTGGCTGGCGATCGGAGCGGCCTGCAGGCCCAGCTTCTCGCAAATGGCTTCTTCGGCGTCGGCCGTCAGATGGGCGAGCGTGCCAACGGCGCCGGAGAGTTTCCCGTAGCGCAGGTCCTCGCTGGCGGCTTCCACCCTGCGCCGGGCCCGAACCGCCTCGTCGTACCAGAGGGCGATCTTCAGCCCGAAGGTGATCGGCTCCGCATGCACGCCATGCGTCCGCCCGATGGCGATGGTGTGCTTGAACTCCACGGCGCGGCGGCGTAACGTCGCGATGAACTTGTCCAATCCGGCCAGAATCAGCCGAGCGGACGCCTGAAGCTGCAGTGCTTGCGCCGTATCAACAACGTCGTTTGAGGTAAGACCAAAATGCAGCCAGCGGGAGGCCTCTGGATGGCCTGCAGCTTTCATCGCTTCTGCTACAGAAGTAGTAAAAGCAATGACGTCGTGACGGACTTCCTTCTCGATTTCGTTGATTCTATCCACCGAAAAGCCGGCGTGTTGCCGAAGCAGGGCAGCCGCCCCCGCCGGGACCTGTCCCCGCTCCGCCAGCGCCTCGCTGGCGGCCAACTCGACCTCAAGCCATTGCTGGAACTTGTTTTGTTCACTCCAGATATGACCCATCTCGGGCCGGGTATAACGCTCTATCATAATTTCCTACAACTGAAATAAAACACCTTGTTTACGGGGTTCCGCGACCACCAAAAGCGGCTCGCGGCCCCGGCTCATCAGAGCCTGTCTGGCCACCAGATCGGCCTGCCAGATGGAATTGTTCTGCTCGCTCAGGTGGCCGAGAACGAGCGTCTCCGTCTCGTCTGGCAGATCCGTGGCGATGTAATCCGAGGCGGCCTCATTAGACAAATGGCCGCGGCGCGAGAGGATTCTTTGCTTCAAGTGCCAGGGATAGGGGCCGACCTTCAGCATCTCCGGGCAGTGATTGGATTCGAGCAAAATAAACTGGCTCCCACGCAGGTTCCATTTCACATTATCCGGCACGTAGCCGAGATCCGTGGCAACCGAGACCTTCGTGCTCCTACAAGTGACAGTGAAGCCTACCGGGTCGCGCGCGTCATGAGGGATGGAGAAACTCTGCACGCGCAGGTCGCCGATCTCCAGCCCCGTTCCCGCCGCGAATTCGACGATCTCGGGTTGAATGCCGTTCCACTCGAGCGCGCTGGAGGTCAGCGGCGTTGCGAAGATCGGCGCTTTGACCGTCTTCATCAGGACGGGCAGCCCTGCAATGTGATCCGAGTGCTCGTGGGTCAGGAAGATCCCATTGAGTTGGAGGGCATCTTCGCCGATGGCCTGCAGGCGGGCAAGAATCTCCTTCCGGTTCAATCCTGCATCGATCAGGATCCGGGTGGTGTGGCTCGCGATGAAAACGGAGTTGCCCGCGCTGGACGAAGCGAGCACGCAAATACGGACTATGGCGTCCTCCTGACCCCTCCATCGTAATCCAGTGTCCAAGCGCAGTCCCAACAAAATCACGCTAAATGTTTGAGCCTTCCGATTCCGCCGCGGAGCCGGGCGTCGCGCCGGGCATATAATGGCATCCGGTTTGAGAGAATTCCCGATGAAACTGAACGCGAAGAGACTGATTGCGCAGAGACTGCTCGCAGCGACGGGTGGGTTGGCGCTGTGCTGCTTCACGGCGCTAGCGCCGCGCGCCGCGGCCCAACCGGTGGCGGACGTTCCGGCGAACCTGGCCCATTACACGAGCTACCGGGCCTCGGGACCGATCAAGATAGACGGGAAGCTGGACGAGCCCGATTGGCAAAGGGCGCCGCGGTCCCACGCCTTCGTGGACATCGTGACGGGTAAGCCCGCGTGGTTCGATACCCGTGTGTCGATTCTGTGGGACGAGAAGTACCTGTATTTCGGCTTTCGAGTGAAAGAGCCGGACGTGCAGGCGACGCTCACCAGGCACGACTCGCAGATCTGGAACGACAACGACCTGGAAGTGTTCATCGCGGGCCGCGACGCGTACTACGAGTTTGAAATCAACGCGCTCAACACCGTCTACGACGTGTTCTGGATCTGGCAGGACATGTATCGCCCGGGGAGTCCCTACAACGTTCCGGAATGGAATCCCGAGGGGCACAATGTCATGGTCCTGGATGGCGTCGGTGGCCATGTTCACCCGCGCGGCAAACGCAACGGATTCATCGACTGGGACTTTCCCGGCATGCTGCACGCGGTGCATGTGGACGGCACCCTCAACAATCACGGCGATAAAGACACCGGCTGGACGGCCGAGATCGCGTTTCCCTGGGAAGGGCTGAAATGGTTGGCCGACGGCCGGTCGCTGCCACCCAAAGACGGCGATGTCTGGCGCATCGACTCCTCGCGCTTCGAGCACTTCGGCCCCGATGGCAAGCCTGTTGAAAACTGCGCGGGCTGGACCTGGAACAAGCACGGCTATTACGACTCGCACATCCCGGAGACCTTCACCTACGTGCGCTTTTCCAGCCAGCCGGTTCCGGGCAAGCATTGAAATGTGGGGCGGCGCTCCAGCGCCGCGTGGGGCCTCCAGGCCCCGCCCGTAACAGGCCTTGAACTGACGCGCCACTATTGCGTCAGGTCTTGACCTGCCCTACCCGCTTCCCCACCTCGTTTATGCTGGTAGGTATCTCCATGAAAATCCACGTGTACGTCACCCCGAAAAAGACCGTCCTGGATCCACAGGGCCAGACGATCCGCCGCGCGCTGAATAGCATGGGCCACCCGGAGATCGAAAATGTCCGGCAGGGCAAGTTCTTCGAAGTGGAAGTGGCGGACCGGCTTTCGCCTGAGGAGGCCACTTCGGTGATGCACAAAATCGCCGAAGAGGTGCTCTCCAACCCGGTGATCGAGGAGTACCGGGTCGAGATCGCCGACTAACTGAGATCGCGCCGGATCGAACAAATTACAACGTTGCGTGGTGGTCCGCTCAGACGGAGGAGGAGCCTATGTGTGGAATTATCGGCTACGTCGGGCACCATAAACCGGTGCCTATCATCCTGGACGGACTCCGGCGCCTCGAATACCGCGGCTACGATTCCGCCGGTCTCGCGGTCGTCGACGAGCACAACGTTTTGTCGTTGCGCCGCGCCGAGGGCAAGTTGCACAACCTGGAGGAGGCGGTGCGGCTGAATCCGGTCGACGGCTGGTACGGGATCGGCCATACCCGCTGGGCCACGCACGGCCGGCCGACGGAGGAGAACGCCCATCCTCACCGTGACTGCCACGGCGATGCGGTGGTGATCCACAACGGCATCGTCGAGAACTACCTGACGCTGAAACGCCAGTTGCAGGCGGAAGGACATATCTTCGTGACCGAGACGGACACGGAGGTCATCGCCCACCTTGTCGAGAAAGCCTTCAACGGGAATCTCGAAGACGCCGTCCGGGCGGCCATCGCGCAAATGCAGGGCGTCTTCGCTCTGGTCGTGATTTCGCGCCTTGACCCGGGCAAAGTGGTCGCCGCGCGGAACGGCCCGCCTATCGTCGTCGGACTGGGAGAAGGCGAGTATTTTGTCGCCAGCGACATTCCCGCCATTCTCAGCCACACGCGCGACGTCTTTTTTCTTCAGGATGGCGACGTTGCCACGCTCACCATCGACGGCGTGACGCTGACCGACCTTGCCGGGCGTCCGGTGAAGCGGCAGGTCACCCACATTCTCTGGGATCCCATCATGGCCGAGAAGGGCGGCTACAAGCACTTCATGCTCAAAGAGATCTTTGAGCAGCCGCGCGCCGTTCGGGATACGATTCTCGGCCGCGTCGGACAGGAGACGGGCCGCGTCTTCCTCGACGAGATGGAGATTCAGCCGCGCGAGTTCGCCGCCTTCCGCGCCGTGCGAATCGTCGCGTGCGGCACGAGCTGGCACGCCGCATTGGCCGGCAAGTTCATGATCGAGCGCCTGGCGCGTATCCCAGTCGAGGTCGATTACGGCAGCGAGTTCCGCTACCGCGACCCGATCATCGGCCCCGAGACGCTCACGGTGCTCATTTCGCAATCCGGCGAAACCGCCGATACCCTCGCGGCCCAGCGGGAGACCAAACAGAAGAACTCGCGGACGCTGGCCATTGTGAATGTCATGGGCTCCGCCATCTCGCGCGAAGCCGCGGGCACGTTGCTGACCCATGCGGGCCCTGAGATCGGCGTCGCGTCCACCAAGGCGTTCACCGCCCAGCTCACCGCGCTCTTCATCCTCGCCATGGCGCTCGGGCAGGCGCGAGGCGCTCTGACTTCGGAGCAGTCGCTCGACCTGGCGCAGGAACTCTTTCTGATCCCCGGTAAGCTTGAGGCAATTCTTACGGCCGACTCGCAATACGAGGATCTGGCCAGGATGCTCTTCAAGTCGACCGATTTTCTGTACCTGGGCCGCGGCATCCACTACCCGATCGCATTGGAAGGCGCGCTGAAGCTCAAGGAGATCAGCTACATTCACGCCGAGGGCTACCCGGCGGGCGAGATGAAACATGGCCCGAACGCGCTCATCGACGAATCGTTGCCCACGGTCGTCCTGGCTACGATGGATCCGCAGGACGAAGGCAGCCGGCTGCGCTACGAAAAGACGCTCTCGAATATCCAGGAGGTGAAGGCGCGCGGCGGCAAGGTCGTCGCCGTGGCTTCGGAAGGCAGCGAGGAAGTCGCCAGGACCGCGGACCGGATCATCTGGATCCCGTCCACGCGGGAATTGCTGCTGCCCATTCTCGAAGTCGTGCCTTTGCAATTGCTGGCGTATCACATCGCCGTCCGCCGCGGCTGCGACGTCGACCAGCCGCGCAACCTGGCCAAGAGCGTGACGGTGGAGTAGCGCTGTGCGGCAGGCTCAACACGAATTCGTGATCGAAACGCGCGGCCAGGGCCTCTACGAATTCACTGGAGAAGTCCAGCGCTGGCTGCGCGGAGAAGGCATGGAGGCGGGATTGCTGACGCTTTTCTGCCGCCATACTTCGGCTTCGCTCGTCATCCAGGAAAACGCGGACTCGGACGTGGTCCGCGATCTGGCGGCGTTTTTCTCGCGCCTCGTGCCAGAGGAGAACGCCCCAGAAGACAATGCCCCGGAAGGCGACCGGCTTTACCGGCATACCGCCGAGGGGCCCGACGACATGCCCGCGCACATCCGCAGCGTGTTGACGCTGGTCTCGCTGTCGATCCCGGTTTCCGGCGGGCGTGCGGCGCTGGGGACGTGGCAGGGCATCTACCTGTTCGAGCATCGCAGCATCCCGCACAGCCGCCGCATTGCCGCGCACCTGCTTGGGGAGTAGCGTGGGGTGATGTGGCGCGGCGCTCCAGCGCCGTGCGGGGCCTCGAGGCCCCGCCAGATGTTATAACAGAACAGACACTCAGGACGCGGAGGACCAACACTCCGCACCTGAAACTTCACAACGGATGTAAGATTTATCCATGAAGCTCACGCGCAGGAATTTCCTTGAATCGGCCGCGCTCTCGCCCCTCGCGATGCAGGCCGTGGCGGCAGTGCCCGACCCGGTGACCGGCATGCCCATGCGCAAGCTCGGCCGGACCGGCGAAAAAGTCTCGATCCTCGGATTTGGTAGCGGCAGCCGCTTCCTGATGTACAAGGACCGGGAGCAGGGACTCGAAGCCCTCGACACGGCTCTGAAGGCCGGCATCAACTACATCGACAGCGCTGCCAGCTACGGCGACGGGCAGAGCGAGAGCTGGATTGGCGAATACCTCCGCAGCCACAAGAAGAATTTTTTCCTGGTGACCAAGATCGAGCCGCGCAAGGGAGACGCAGCCATGCGTGTCATCGAGCGTTCGCTCAAGAACTTCGGGGTTTCGCAAGTCGATCTGATGCACGTCCACGGTCTCGGCGACGAGGCTGACCTGGCCGCCGTCGAAGCATCCGATGGTCTGCTGAGCGTGCTCCACAAGATGCGCGATCAGAAGGTCGCCCGTTTCATCGGCGTCACCTGTCACCAGAATCCGCAAGTGCTTAAGACCGCTCTCGAGCGTCACGATTTCGACTCCACGCAGATGGCGCTCAACATCGGCCAGATCGGTATGATCCCGCCGTCCGACAAAGCGGGGCAGGGCATGACTGGAGCCTCCGGCTTCGAAGCCGTCGCCATGCCGGTCGCGCTCCGCAAGGGGATGGGGCTGACGGCGATGAAGGTCTTCGCGCAGGAGAAGCTGCTGGGCAAAGCCGCGCCGGAGATGCTCGTTCGCTATGCGATGACCCTGCCAATTTCGGCGGCGGTCGTCGGGATGCCGAAGCTCGAATACCTGAAGGCGAACATTGCCGTCGCCAAGAGCTTCAAGCCGCTCAGCCACGAAGAAATGCAGTCACTGCCCAAGAACGTGTCGGAGCAATTGCGTGCGTCCATCGACAGGTTCTTCAGCGATCATGTGGATTGCTGAGGCGCGGGCCGCGGAGATGGAGCGCGACGGCGCCCATCTGGAACTAGCCGCCGAAGCTAACGGTGAGTTGCGATCCCAAACCGGCGAGGACCTGGAGATCGCTTTCGAAGCTGGTTTGTGGATGCACAGGGCGGGGAAGTTATGGTTCCCCGACGGGCCGCGTTTCGCCTATGACGACGGTTGCTGGGCGAAGTGGCCCGGCCGCGAGGAGAAGTTCCGCCGCGACGCCGCTGACTATTGGTTTCACGTTTACAAGCCCAACCCGGGCGACGTGATTGTCGACATCGGAGCCGGCCGCGGCGAAGACGTTTTCGCCTTTTCCGAAGCCGTGGGTCCGACCGGCACGGTCTGGGCGATTGAGGCGCACCCCGGCAGTTACCGTTTGCTGGAGCGATTCTGTTTGAAGAACGGTCTCTCCAACGTGCGCCTGCTGAACTGCGCCGCGATGAACCGGCGCGGCACTTTGCAGATTCAGACGATGGCGGTCTGGGAGTCGAACTTCGTCTACGAGGGGCCTGCCACGCCGACGAGCCATGTAGTCGAGGCGCTCCGCTTCGATGAGGTTTGCGAGCGGCACGGGATCGATCGGATCGATTTCCTGAAGATGAACATTGAGGGCGCGGAGCGCTTCGCTTTGCCGGGCATGCCCGAGTCGCTGCGGCGGGCTCGTTTTGCCTGCATCGCCGCTCACGATTTTCGTGCCGCGCGCGGCGAGGGCGTTGAGTTTAAAACCCACGATTTCGTGCTAAAAACGCTCCAAAATGCGGGTTTTTCGCTCGTTTTACGCAGTGACGATCCGCGATATTACGTGAAAGAGCACATCCACGGATTTCGGGTGTAGGGCCATTGTGGGGCGGACCCCCTGGTCCGCGCGGGTCCCCCTGGACCCGCTTCCGGAAGGCTGCACAGAAGAATGGTGCACAAGAGGCCGACGTGGGCGTCGGCCCCCATTTCCGGAGGTGGCCTGGGGGTCCGCCCCACTTCCGGTCCGCCCCACTCCAGTGTTTAGAGCAGTTTCACATTTTCTGTAGACCGTAGCCCGTCCGCTTTTACCTAGCGCCAGCACCGAGCCGCGAATGCAAAGAGCGGCCCCATGCGCACAGCGACGGCTGGCCGCTCTCATACGTGCGGGGCTCTGTGCTGGCGGCGGGAATCAGTGGACTACAGAAGATGCGAAACCGGTCTAGCCGACAGTCTTCTTGAGCAGCCAGGCCATGTTCCGGCCGAGGACCTTCATGGTCCGGATGCCCTCTTCGTCCTTTTCCACCTCGCCGATCTCGCGCCCGAATCCGATGTTCCAATAGGTCGAGCCGGGGATGATCATCTCGGTGATCAGGAAGAAATGGTTGAGCGTGTCGAGGGCATGCATGGCGCCCGCGCGTCGTACCGCCACGACACCGGCGCCCACTTTGCGGCGGAAGATCCCGCCGTTTGCGCCCGACACCATACAAGCCCGGTCGATCAGCGCCTTGATCTCCGGCGAGACGTCGGTAACGTAGGTGGGCGAGCCTAGCAGGACGCCGTCTGCCGCTGCCATCTTTTCTATGAAGGCGTTGCCCTCGTCTTTCTTTTGAGCGCAACGCCGGTCCTTGTTTGCCGAGCACTCGCGGCACGCCAGGCATCCGTGTATTCTTGCGCCGCTCAACTCCACGAGTTCGGTCTCAATGCCTTCCGCCTCCAACTCGCGCAGCACATAGCCGAGCAGGATCGCCGTATTCCCGCCCTTGCGGGCACTGCCATTGAACGCAACAACCTTCATGTTTGTATATCCGGAAAAACAGAGTAGAACATCCCATTATCCCGCGTGGAGCGGCGGGTGCGGTTCGATCCACGGCAAAGAGAAATTTTCGGCTGCAGGGATAGCGCAGCTTCGTCGAAAGGCACTTTCGAACCTCGCCGCTCGCGCGGCAAGAAGTGCCGATCTGGAGATCGGCGATCCCGGGGCTATTCGGTGCTGACGATCTCGGCGCCGAGGGCGTGGAGTTTGGGGATCAGGTTCTCGTAGCCGCGCTGGATGAGGTTCGTGTTGGTCAGCGTCGACGTGCCTTCGGCGGTGAGGGCCGCGATGACATAGGAGAAGCCGGCGCGCAGGTCGGGGATGTTGATCTCGGCTCCATGCAGGGGCGTGGGGCCGACGATGACGGCGCTGTGCTGGTAGTTCCTCTGGCCGAAGCGGCAGGGGATACGGCCGAGGCACTCGCGGTAGATCTGGATCTGCGCCCCCATACGATTCAGAGCCTCGACGTACCCGAAGCGTTGCTCGTAAACGGTCTCGTGGACGATGGAGACGCCCGTCGCCTGGGTGAGCGCGATGACGAAGGGCTGCTGCCAGTCGGTCATGAAGCCGGGATGGACGTCGGTCTCGATGACGGTCGAGCGAAGACCCTCATCGCGGCGCCAGAAGGCAATGCCTTCGCTGCCGATCTCAAAGTCTCCGCCGATTTTGCGGAACTGGTTGAGGAACGTCATCATGTCCAACTGGCGGGCGTTGCGCACGAAAATCCGTCCGCCGGTAGCGGCCGCGGCGCTGGCCCAGGAAGCGGCTTCCAGGCGGTCCGGCACGGCCGCGTGGTCGTAGCCGTGCAACTCCGGTACGCCTTCAATCGTGATCACGCGGTCGACGTCCACGCTGATGATGGCGCCCATCTTTTGCAGCGCCATGATCAGGTCCATGATCTCGGGTTCGGTCGCGGCGTTGGACAACTCCGTCTTGCCGTGGGCCAGCACCGCCGCCAGAATCACCTGTTCCGTCGCGCCCACGCTGGGGTATTCGAGATGGATCTTATTGCCGTAGAGGCGCTCGCAAGTGAGGCGCGCGTCGCCCGCCTCGTCGTGAAGCGTAGCTCCCAGGTCCTGCAGCGCGCGAATGTGGAAATCGACCGGGCGAGTCCCGATGCGGCAGCCGCCCAAACTAGGCACGACCGATTCGCGGAAGCGCGCGAGCATCGGAGCGCAGGCCAGGATCGGGATGCGGCTCTTGCCGGAGAAGCTCTTGAGCACCGCGCGTTCCATGGGCCGCACGTTGGCGGCGCAAATGGACAGAACGCCGGGCTCCTCCTCGGTGACCTCGCCGCCGAGCGCGCGGATGAGATCGGAGACGATGGTGACGTCGGCGATGCCAGCCACGTTCCGGAGCGTGCAGCGATCGCCCGTGAGCAGCGCCGCGACCATGATCTTGGGGAGCGAGTTCTTAGCGCCGCGCAGCGTTACCTCGCCCGACAGCGGGCGCCCGCCGCGCAGGATCATACGGCCGGTGGTGACAGCGGTTGCTGCAGTCATCAATACGATTTTCTCTCACGCCGCAGGATCGGAGGCGTGTCAATGTCGTCGAGCGTGAAAACGTCGTCGCTTTCGGCGCCTGGCTCCGGTTCCGCCATCGGACGGGAAGGCGGTGGCGGAGGAGCGGAAGGCACCGGGCTGCGTTGGAGATCCGGCGGAGCATAGCGACTGGCCGCGGGCTCGGGTTCGTCCGCGAAATCGAACGCGGGTTCATCTTTGACCTCCCGCTCGGCTTCGCTTGCGTAGTCCGTGATGGGGATATCGAGGATGGGCGGGGGGCCGGGTTCCGCAACAGGAGCCGGCGCCGCGGAGAGTTCCGCTGGAGCGCTGAACGACACGTGCGGCGCCTGCGCGTCCGGCAATCCCTGACGCTCGAAGCCCGTGGCGATCACCGTCACTTTTACCTGGTCGCCGAGCGATTCGTCGGGCACGACTCCGAAATTGATCTGGACATCCTCCACGCCAGAAGCCATGCGGATCAGCTCACACGCTTCGTACATGTCGTGCAGCGGCAGGTTGCCCGAGGCGGAGATGTTGACCAGGATTGCCCGTGCGCCCTCCAGGCCCGCCTCGTCGATGAGCGGGCAGCGGATAGCGGCGCGCGCGGCTTCCAGGGCTGCATTCTCGCCGCCCGCCGTGGCGGTGCCCATGATGGCGAAGCCCATGCCGGTCATAATTGACCGCACGTCGGCGAAGTCGCGATTGATCAGCCCCGGCGTCGTGATGATGTCGCTGATGCCCTGTACGCCCTGCCGGAGCACGTCGTCGGCCAGCCGGAAGGCTTCATAGAAGCTGGTTCCGCGGGGAACGAGTTCGACCAGCCTGTCGTTGGGGATGGAGATGACCGTGTCCACTGTGGCGTGAAGTTCGGCCAGGCCCTGATCCGCCTGGCGCATGCGCCGCGGACCCTCGAAACTGAAGGGACGGGTGACGACGGCGACCGTCAGCGCGCCGAGTTCTTTGGCGAGAGCGGCAACCACGGGGGCAGCGCCCGTGCCGGTGCCTCCGCCGAGCCCCGCGGCGACAAACACCATGTCCGCGCCTTCCAGGACCTGCACGATGCGGTCCGTGTCCTCCAGCGCGGCCTGCCGGCCGATGAGGGGATCGGACCCCGCACCGAGACCATGCGTGATGCGCGCGCCGATTGGGATGCGATTCGTACACTTGGAAGCGCGCAGAGCCTGCGCGTCGGAGTTCATCACGTAGAACTCGACGCCCGTGACGCCGACTTCCAGCATCCGGTTGACCGCGTTGGATCCGCCGCCGCCGACACCGATCACTTTGATGCGAGTGCCGCCCAGCGTCTCGTCCTGAATTTCGAATTTAAGCGCATCCAACTCAGCCATGAATCACCCTTTCGCGCACAGCATGAACGCCTGGAACTATTTTGTCATGACGAGCCCGTGCTTACCCCCCGGAAAATAAGTCCCAGAAATTCGGACCCTGCCGCCGGTTGTCGCGTCTTTGGCCCAGGCGTGCGGCATACATCGCGAGGCCGGCAGCGACAGTCCATTCGGGCGTCGCCATTTCCTCGGGCCACTGTCCGATGCCGCGTGGCACGGCGAGACGCGCCGGGCAATTCAGCACCTTCTCGGCGACCTCGACCATGCCGTCCAATTCAGCGCCGCCGCCGCACATCACCACGCCCTCGTTCAAGGCCATGTCGCGCGCGAACTGGCTGCGGAAGTTCTCCACGTATCCGAACAATTGCAGCGCCCTTGCTTCCAGGATTTCCACCAGTTCCCGGCGGCTTACCTCGCGGCCGGCGCGTCCGCCTTCACTGGGGATGCCGATGACCATATTGTCGGCGGAAAGCCCGGTCAGGGCGCAGCCGTAGTCGAGTTTCAGGCGCTCGGCCTCTTCGAACGAGAGAGCTCGAACCCGCCCCACGTCGGTGGTGAAGTGTTCGCCGGAGATCGGGATGCCAACCGCGAACAGCATCGAATCGCCGTCGTAGTAGCAGAGATTCGTGGACTGCGCGCCGATGTCGGCAAGCACGACGCCGCCTTCGCGCTCGTCGGGCAGAATGCTGGCGTAGGCGGCGGCCATCGCCTCGAAGACCGTCTCGTCCACCTTGAGGTGCGCCTGGTGGACTGCGCTCACCAGGGCCTGGTGCTCCTGCTCGGAGCACGTGATGAGCAGTGCGTGCGCTTCCAGCCGGAGAGCTTCAATGTTCAGCGGGTTGACGAGCGGCGCCTGTCCGTCGACGGTGAAATCCTGCGGCAGGACCTGAAGCAGCGCGCGGTCCACCTCGAATTTTGCGCGCGCGGCCATCTCGACGGCGTAGACCATGTCGCCGCGCTCGATGGGACGCCGATGGCCGAATTCGTACAGACCGCGCCCCTGCTGGCAGCGCACGCGCGGGCCGCCGACGCCGATTACGGCCGAGCCGATGCCATCCCCCGCGCGGCCCTCAGCCTCGCGGATCGCCTGCTTGACCGTTTCGGCGAGGGCCTGCTGATCCACGATCTGGCCTCGATGCCAGCCCTTGGCTGCAACGCGCGAATGGCCCCGGTAATAAAGCTGGTTGTCTTCTATGCCAAGTGCGACGACGCGCACCCAACTGCTTCCCGCGTCGAGTCCCACCGCCAATGGAGCTTTTTTCGCCAATTCCGTTTATCCGTTTCTTTATTTTCTCGCCGCTCCCGAAGTTGACTCGGGCTCGATTGCGAGGATGCGTCCCTCGTTGGTCAGGTCATACTCCCGGCGTGGATCCATCTGGTCGCGCATGATTTCATGCTGCTTCAAAAAGACCTCCAGCCGCTGGAGAAACTGCTCGTGGCCGAGGATCAATGCAAAATTCTGGCCGTCCACCGCGCAAGTCACCCGGATATCGTCCGGCCGGCTCACGTCGACTTCCAGGATTCTCGATTTATGTTGGCGCAGCGCGCGCAGGACTCTGCGCATCATGTCCACCTGCTGGCGCCGCGACTCGACATCGCTGTCGTCCCGGATGCCGGTGAGTAGCGGCAGAGTCTGGGGTACCGTGCCCTGGACGGGCAGCATGGCGCCCTCGGCGTCGATCAGCATCAGCCGGAACTTCAGGGGGTTGTTGAAGTCTCCGGTAGCGCCGTCAGCGACCCGAATAAAGGCTACTGGAGTGCGCTCAAAGATCTCCACTTCGATCCGGTTCGGCCATGCGCGGCGCACCATCGCGTCCCGCACCCAGTCAACGCCTCTCAATTGCAGGCGCCGTTTCTCCGGGTTGAGCGAGTAAAGGCTGCGTCCGCGATCGCGCTCGAACACCGCCATGATTTTTGACTTCGATGCGTTGTGAACGCCTGTGATGCGGATCGCGTCATCGCTGTCGTCGATAGTCCGCGAGGCCACGATGAAGCGCCGATCCTGCTTGAGGAAAGACTCGGCCTGCCAGCTCACCCATGCCATACACAGAAGGACCAGCATGAACGCAAAGGTCCAGCCGGAGACCTTTGCCGCGGCTCTCCAGTATGCGCGGCGGCGCCGGATCTCCTGCTCCGTAGGCTCGGGGGCGGAATCAGGTTCCTGCGTTTTGCGTCTCGCCATGCTCCCTCCCCTTCCTCAAGCCGCGAAGGACAAGCCCGGCGGCTTGCGTAATGTTGCCGGCGCCCAAAGTGAGTACGGTGTCTCCGGCGCGCAGTTCCCGGACGGCCTCTGCCGCCGCGTCGGCCACCGAGCCCGCGTACTCCACGTC